>Ga0164315_10005062_pt1 | contig 10289 bp, 6 predicted proteins | sample GuaBasSedimGuay6_FD_113737 | JGI IMG/M metagenome (GOLD analysis project Ga0164315, IMG submission 113737) | Subseafloor sediment microbial communities from Guaymas Basin, Gulf of California, Mexico - Guay6, Core 4569-2, 0-3 cm | ecosystem: Environmental > Aquatic > Marine > Hydrothermal vents >...
ATATAGATGTGAACAATAATTAATTTCACCATTCAAAGTTAAACGGATACTATCCCCAAAAAAGGGATAGCATCCGTTACTCAAAAAATTTATAGCATCACTGAACACTTATAAAATCAATTGATTATCATTTTTGTCCTGCACATAGATAGGAAACACCCCATTTACCTCTTGATTGATGAATACGATCATTTTGCCAATGAGATTTTGGCTTTTAACTTTGAACATTTTTCCTAATTTGTCAGTCGTAATGGTTTGGTTCGCAAATTTACGCTTAGCAATTTATGATACATTCTTTCTCTTGTTCAAAAACTAAACTTTTATTTGAAACTGGTAGAGCAACCGGCTTTTTAATAGCAATTAGCAATTGAAAAGCTTGCCAAGCGTAAACTCACCATGCTGCATTTAGCTAAAAACATAGACTATTTACGCACACCACCGGGTAATTGTTTGGAAGCCCTCAGTGGAAATCGTCTAGCACAATACAGTATCCGTGTGAATAAACAATATCGGATTTGTTTTAGATGGATTAAGGGCAATGCTTTCGATGTAGAGATTGTAGACTATCATCGCTAGGAGGAATTTATGATTATCGGATTTGAAGTAGAACATCCGGGTATTATCTTGTGGGAAGAATATCTTGAACCGTTGAGCATTAACAAAAGTCAGTTTGCCCATGATATATATATTAGCTCTCAAGATGCGCACGAAATTTTACACGGGTTACGTGCGATTACGCCTGATATAGCGTTGCGACTTTCTCACTATCTGGGTACAACGGCTGAATTTTGGCTTAATTGGCAAAGTTTGTATGATTTGCAACAAACTGCCAAAACGCATTCTCATTCGGAAAGCAGCATAGAACGTTTAAGGCAGACATTCCCAAGCAGAAGTTGGAAACAAGAAAAGGAATAAAAACCACGCGGTAAACTGAAGTTATAGCGTTTCCCGATTGAGTAAACGACATTTATATTATTTAACAAATTGATAATTAAAGTATAATTTTGTACTTATTCAACTGGGAAACGCTATAAATGACCCATAAAATGTTTTGTCTTTGGCAAAAGAGAGGTTTAGCAAACCTCTCTCGGTTTAAAATATCTAGTTAAAAATTAAGGTTTTATTTTATCCACTCAAATAGGAGGAAGTTTTTAACGATGTCAGTGAGATTACCTTATGGTATCAGCTACTTTGAAAAACTGATCACCGAAAATTACTATTATGTTGACAGAACCGCTTATATTGAAAAGCTAGAACAGGCGAGTGAGCCTTATATCTTTTTTTTACGCCCGCGGCGATTTGGCAAAAGTTTGTTTGTCTCCACGCTCTGGTATTACTATGGTTTGGAATTTGCCGATAAATTTTCGACGCTATTTGGCAAATATTACATTGGGCAACATCCGACACCTAAAGCGAACAGCTATGCGATTTTGCACTTTGAGTTTAGTCGGATTGATACCAGTACCGCCGAAAGTACCATTGAAGGTTTTTTAAGGAATGTTCATCAAGGCGTTTATAGGTTTTTAGAAACTTACACGACGCTTTCAATAGGTGAAAAAGAGCAGATACTTCAGCAACGTTCCCCAGACAGCATGTTGGTTAAGTTATTTGAGAAGTACGACGACAAAAATATCTACCTCTTGATTGATGAATACGATCATTTTGCCAATGAGATTTTGGCTTTTAACTTTGAACATTTTTCCGAATTTGTCAGTCGTAATGGTTTTGTCCGCAAATTTTATGAAGTCATCAAAGAAGCCGCCGGGCGTGGCATTGTTGATCGTTTATTTGCCACCGGTGTGACACCCATTACGTTGGATAGTTTAACCAGTGGATTTAATATCGCCAGCAATTTATCGACTCATCATTATTTTCACGAGATGATGGGGTTTACAGAAAAAGAAGTTGAAACGCTGTTAAAGCAAGTCGCGCCAAAGCTAAGTTCAGAAGAACGTCAACGTGTCTTAGAAAATCTGAAAAAATGGTATAACGGTTATCTGTTTTCGAGAAAAGCGAAAACCAGACTCTATAATCCCAACATGGTTCTTTATTTCTTAAAGGAATATGTTTATGAAAATGAATATCCGGATAAACTCATTGATGTGAACATCGCCAGTGATTATGGGGAAATTCGCAATTTGTTCCGTTTGGGAACAATTGAACACAAGCACAAAATCCTTGAAGAACTGATTGAAACGGGTGTGATTGAAGGAATACTCACCGAGCAATTCAGTTTTGAAAAGGAGTTCAGCAAAGATGATTTCATCAGTCTGTTATTTTATTTGGGACTTGTCACCCTATTTGAAGCGGGCATTTCCCAACTCAAATTTTCTTTTCCAAATTATGTGATTAAGACATTGTATTTGGAATTTTTTATAGTTTCCTTGAAGGAACAACATCAACTGGATTTTAAGACGGTTGAGATCCGTAAGAAGTTAGAGCTTATGGCGCAAAAGAATGAAGTTGCGCCTTTTATAAGGTTAATTGAACAGGCATTACACAATTTGTCCAATCGTGATTTTGTGTCATTTGATGAAAAATACATCAAGGCATTATTTATTGGGTTTGCCAGTTTGTCCAATCTGTACTTTTTGAAAAGTGAGCCAGAAGTAGAACAAAAGTATCCTGATATCATGTTCCTTTATCGCCCACCTTTTTTTCCGAATTATCAATTTTTATTTGAACTGAAATATCTGAAAAAAAAGCAACGCAGTCAGTTAGAACAGACACGCAAAGACGCGCGAGAGCAAGTCAAAGTTTATCTCTCATTTGAGGAAGTCAAACAGCTGCATAATCTGAAAAGCTGGGTTATTGTGTTTGTAGGCGAGAAGGCGGAGGTGGTTGAGGAAGTTTAATAAAATCGTAACTACTCAGCCCTGAAAGGGCGAATTATTATAGCCTGGGGCAACGCCCCAGGTGCTGAAAGTTCCTAGGGCGCAGCCCTAGGCTTTAATAAAGTGCCCCGTTGGGGCTGAGTAGTTACATAAAATCAATTATTTGCAGGGTTTATTAAGCTGCGCGTATCCCCTTGGAAAAGGGGGATATGCTATCGGATAGTCCTGCAATGTAGCTGGTATGCTGCAAACAGATAGAATTTGATTAGAGTGCTAAAAATCCGATGTCTTAAAGACATCGGATTTTTTTAACGTTTAAAACTCTGCAATTTTTGTCGAAGAGCAAGGAGAACAAATTTATTAAAATCATTGGGTTGCGCGATATCTACTCGCGAGCCTATCGTGAAATATCGCCCGGTGTTATTTCAAAGAAATCCGATTTTTTGGAAAAATCGGATTTCTAACAAGGTATGCCCTTTTTTCATCCTGCCTAAAACGTGACTGAAATTATTAAGTTAGTTGGAATAAACTACGATAAACGCTTTTCTGAAGTTGAGAACATCACTTCACATATTAGGATGAGGCGGTGCGCCTATTGTTGAAAGTCATTCCAGACTCTGCGTCTGCTGTTGATGCGATGTCAGCTGAAAAATCGACTCCGCTACGCCAGCGTTTGCCAAAAGATGATGAAGAAAAGGCTATTGAATATGTTAAAACGGATGTACGTTCTTGTGGGTTGTTAGTGTCAGATTTGAGTAAATCGGGGGCATTTAAGTTTGCTCATAAGTCGTTTATGGAGTATTTGTTTGCGAGCTGAACCATAAATTTTCGGGTAAATTTTTTGTACCCACCAAAGTCTTTTTGTTGCCCACCGAGATGGTATAGATTTTCAGAAAAAGACAATCTAAACCTCCGAGGTTTGGCAAACCTCGGAGGTTTTTGACCAAAATATCTGACAAACTATAGCAAGATGGTGGGCAACAAAAAGACTTTGGTGGGTACAAAATACCTGAAAATTTGTGCTTCAGTACTTATCAAATTATTTTGGTTCTAAGATAAATTGGAAAATCATTTTAATAATAAAAAGTTTAATAAAATTAAGAAACAAGTTTTCTACTGTTTACACCCCTACTTTTGCCCAATTGAATGCCAGGGCACCATTTCAATTATGGTACCAATGCTGCCAAGCCCTCAACATTGATCGTGAAGAAATGGCCAAAATTGTTGGCAAGTGGGCTATGCCGGCGTTTGAAAAAAAGTCTGAACAATAAAGTACAACGGATTAGGGGATTTAACGGATTAGGATTGAAGAAAAATAAATTAATTTTCCCCGTCACTGGGTTCAGTGCCCTTTAGGGTACTTGAGCTATTAGACAATTGCTTTAGCTATTGGCGGAAGTTATTTATTTACTGATCCTTAGTTTGTCTTTGTCTAAAAATCCATCCGTATGTTTTTTTAGGCTTTTGGATGGATACTTGATTTTAAAATAAACGGATTGGTAACAAAGAGAATTTTTACTCAACGCATAATATTATGCGAAGATTATTATTCCTTGACTCAATAGTCTCCCTCGGTATAATAAATCCGGGAACGAAGGAAAGAAGTTGTACTAATCCCCTTCAGTACCATCCGTTTAGACCAAAAATTCGTTGTACTATAGTTTTTCAATTTCAGTTAGAAACCTTCAAGGTTTTGGAAACCTTGAAGGTTTTGCCCTAATAGGTATTTCCGTCAGCACCATCCGTTTATTCCCCAAATCAGTTGTACTCGTGCAGGAATGCGACAGTTTCCGTACCACCCAAAAGCATAGAAACCAAGTTTATGGCAAAAAGTTTATGGCTTTGGACGAATATATAATAATTTCTTCTTATTAAGGAAAAAAAGTAAAACCACCATGAAATCTACCGCCCATGCGTTTAAATCGCAAGCCACTTTGGCGCTAAAAAATACCAGTTTGCAAAGTGCCCTTGCGAGAACCAAGAGCCATTTTATTGATAAACGTCACAAAGCGGTTGAGGCTTTGCCGATATTTGACAATCTGCGGCAACGCGCCCGTGAGATTAAAGAGCATACGCTGACACATTTAGATTTTTATCTGGAATACTTTGAAAAACAAGTACAGGCTAGCGGGGGACAAGTGCATTGGGCCGATACGCCACAAGCGGCATGTGAACAGATTGTGTCTATTTGCCAAGCGGCTTCGGCGCAACGTGTGACTAAAGGCAAATCAATGATTAGCGAAGAAATTGCGCTCAATAGTGCGTTAGAAAAAGCCGGCCTTGAAGTGATAGAAACCGATTTGGGGGAGTATATCATTCAACTGGCGAAAGAGCCGCCGAGTCATATCATTGCGCCTGCTGTGCATAAAACCCGTGAAGAAGTGGCTGATTTATTCCATAAACATCATCAAAAATATGGTTTAACAGAACACTTAACCGATATTCCCGATTTAGTCAAAGAAGCGCGTCAAGTGTTGCGCGAAAAATTTTTAAGTGCCGATGTTGGCATTACCGGCGCGAATTTCCTGATTGCTGAAACCGGCTCAACGGTTATTGTCACTAACGAGGGCAATGGCGATTTAACGAATACATTACCGCGTATACATATTGCGGTGGCGAGCATAGAAAAAGTGGTGCCTACTTTGGAGGATGCCACGACGCTACTGCGGTTGCTGGCACGGAGCGCGACAGGGCAAGAAATCACGTCTTATACCACCTTTTCCACCGGACCACGCCGTTCTGAAGATTTAGACGGCCCGACAGAATTTCATCTGGTATTAGTCGATAATGGACGCTCGGCGATGCTCGGCAATGAATTTCACGATATGTTGCGCTGCATCCGCTGCGGCGCGTGCTTAAATCATTGCCCTATTTATGGTGCGGTGGGCGGACATGCTTATGGGTGGGTTTATCCGGGTCCGATGGGTTCAGTATTGACACCACTGATGTTGGGTTTAAAAGAAGCCAGTAGTTTGCCCAATGCGTCAACTTTGTGTGGACGCTGCGAGGAAGTGTGCCCGATGCAAATTCCTTTGCCCAAGTTGCTACGCCACCACCGCGTCAAAGAACATCAAGCCAAAGTTTCCTCTGCTCGTGGGCGTTGGGCTTTGAAATTATGGGCATTTTTTGCCAAACGGCCCCGACTTTATCATCGCCTGACGGCCATAAAAATACGTTTGTTACGCAAATTTGGTCGTCGTCGTGGCGCGTTTCGCTATTTACCTTTTGCCAGTGATTGGACGGCAGCGCGTGATATGCCAGCACCGCAAGGAGAAACATTTATGGAAGCCTGGAAAAAAACTGCCACCAACTTAAAGAAAAATGCCTGATTGTCATTTTGTCCAAACGGATGCTATCCCTTCTTAGGGATAGTATCCGTAAAATTACCAAGTATTTTTTCGGAAAACAGCTCTATTCTATTCGTTGATTTCCAAATTCGTTGTACTCCCTTCACGGTTTTACTCGTTGATTTCCAAATGAGTTGTACTCCGTTCAAGATGATATTAAAAATACTCAAAGCGTTAAAGAATTAGATTAGCATGTTCAGGCGCTTTATGATTGTTCAAGCTATCTTTAACATGCTCCAAAGCAGCAATAAGCAGTTCCGGTGGATAACTCGCTACGACAACCCGGAAATATATATACTCCTCACTAGGCATTCCAAAACAACTGCCCATTGAACCAACAACGCCGGTTTTTAACAGGACACTAAAATAATATTCAATATCATTTTGAAACGCCGCCTGTTTAGGGACACGCACCAGTAATGTATTTCCATAAGGCGGCCGTTCATCCACTTCAAAATACTCATTGGTATTAAGCCAACTCCAGAGTTGCTCAAGGCCTTGATCAAGCATTCCCATAAATTGTCCAAGGCTTTTTACATAACTATTGTAAAGATCAGTATCACAAATTCGTTGATATATCTCACCAGCATCTAATGACTTGCCACCAAAACCAAAGACTGAACTACCCGTTAAAGGCACAAACATATCTTGAGTCAATTCTCCTTCAATCATCGCACGACGAAACACGCTATCAATACCTAACCAAATCTGACCCAGTGTGCTAGGTGAAGACGTTGAACAGGAAGCAATACGTTCTAGCCATGGGACTAAACCCTTATCAGCCATTAAATAACCAATACGATAACCACATGCAAAAGGACGATCTTTACTTGGGCTAAAAACTTTGCACAGATATTTAGCAGAATCTGCAAACGCAAATAGCTCCGGCACCGGTGGGGCAGTTAACCATCGGAGTTCTTGGAAAACCGTATCAGCAATCAACTCGATTTGATTCGATTGACAATGCTCAATAAGACGCAACAACGCTGGTATTTCATTTGCCCCAAAACTGGTTTGAGCCGGATTATTGGGATAAGTCAACACGCACGCAAAAACCGAAGCCGGATGACAAGCCTCACGAACCTGATCCAGTGATGGAAAAAAACCCTGCTCTCGTGTGCCAGCCACCGGAATTGGCGTTAAACCATTTAATCTGGCAAACGCATCTGATAAACAATAGGTCGGTACATTAACAACAATCCCGGTTCTATTTTTTCCCACTGCCCGTTCTCTGGCTAATGAAGCCATAAGTGCCATGTATACGCCACCGGTTGCACCACAGGTAGCGGCTACCGTCGTGTCTTCAATAACCTCACGTATATTGCTGATTGGTAAATTCTGTTGATTTGCAAAAGCACAAGCACGAGAGATTTCAAACTCTCTGACCACATCACCAATTTCAAAATTACCGGTTAATGAACCATAACCGGGTTCTATCGTAAAAATATTCAATATTTGTTGAACTGGCAACGGATCCGGGAAAAGTATCTTGCTGTAATTGACTAAATCAAGTACAAAATAATACTTAACATTTGAGACTGCCTCTTTGAGAATACGATAACGTCCCCTAAATAGCATCACCTTTGAAAGTTCCTGCAATTTGTCATGCGGTGGTAAAGTGTCAATAAAAGCCATTATTTCTTGAACCTGTTTATCAATAGACATCTCATTCACCTTATATATTTATCTTAGTGGAGTCCAAACTTTAGTTTGGACCGCCCAAACTAAAGTTTGGACTCCTAAAGTGGGACATTATAATTCATGCAAACCGCGATAAACGAAACCATCAAAAAAACCGCACTGGGAAAACAGGCCGATAGTATCCTAAGAACTTGTGTACACTGTGGATTCTGCAACGCCACTTGTCCCACCTATCAATTATTAAGCGATGAATTAGACGGGCCGCGCGGCCGTATCTACTTGATAAAACAAGCTTTAGAAGGCCAATCGGTCACTGATAAGACACAACGACACCTTGATCGTTGTTTAACCTGCCTGGCCTGTGAGACGACTTGCCCCTCAGGTGTGCATTATAGCCACTTGTTAGAGATTGGTAGAGAATGGGTGGAACAGCGCGTCTCTCGGCCGTGGCATGACGCGTTAAAACGACGCGCTTTGCGCTTGATCTTACCTTATCCCAAGCGGTTTAAACCGTTGCTACGCATAGGGCAATGGCTGCGCCCAGTATTACCCTTTAAGGTCAGAAAAAATATTCCCGTCCACCAACCGGCAACCCTCGCGTGGCCAAATGCACAACATTCACGCACAATGCTCATACTAGATGGCTGCGTACAACCCGGGTTAGTGCCAAATATCAATGCGGCCGCTGCCCAAGTGTTTGACCGTTTGGGGATCAGCTTGCAGCGTGCAACCGGTTGCTGTGGTGCTATCAGCCAACATCTCGCCGCGCCAGAGGAGGCCCGCCAAGTGATGCGCCATAATATTGATACTTGGTGGCCTTTGATAGAAGCCGGGGCCGAAGCATTAGTGATCACGGCCAGTGGTTGCGGCTCAATCGTCAAGGAATATGGTTATTACCTACGCGCGGATCCCAATTACGCGAAAAAGGCGGAACACATTTCGACCATCACCCGCGACATCAGCGAAGTATTGGCAGCGTTAGATTTGTCTGCATTCCAAGCTGTGGGCAAAAACCGCAAGATTGCGTTCCATGCACCGTGTTCATTACAACATGCTCAGAAAATCACTGGCGTAGTGGAACCCATATTGGCATCGGTGGGATTTCAATTAACAGGCGTGCCAGATGCTCACCTTTGTTGCGGATCGGCCGGCACTTATTCCATTTTACAAGAGGGGCTATCCCAGCGACTGTTAGAAGCTAAAATCTACGCGTTAAAAAGTGAAAGCCCAGAACTTATCGCAACTGCCAATATTGGTTGCTTGACGCATCTCGCTTCAGTTGCCGCTATACCGGTGGTGCATTGGATAGAGTTGCTCGCTGACGTTGATAATAGGGCAAAACCTTCAAGGTTTCCAAAACCTTGAAGGTTTCTAACCGGCCTAATTCAATTGAATTCGCTGCCCCCAAGGTACTTTTTCTTTGCCTTTGACTAGCCAAATCACCGGATAAGGTGGCACAATTTCAGGGAATTCACCGGCCGCGTCGGTAAAATACACCAGTAAATCAGGTGGTTGCATTTCTCGCTCAACATATTCAAAGACGGGCTTAAAAGAAGTGCCACCGCCTCCGGTAAATTCATGTGGGGCGGTAAAGTTTTCCCAAGGTTCATAAATCCAAGGCCCGTCGTCCGCCAGTTTTGCGTCACACGCCAAAAAAGTGATTCGCGCTTGCATTTGGCCTTTCAGCGCATTGATTTCGGCAACACATTGGGCGATTTCTTTATCACTGACTGAGCCGCTGGTATCGATGGCGACCACGATTTCTAACTGGGCACTGCGTAGGCTGGGAAAAATCGCCGCTCCTTCATCCCGCCGGGAGGGACGCATATAGGTATAGTCATCTCGCGCCGTCATGGTCAGATAACGTGCCAGCAACATGCGCCATGGTAATTGCGGCTGTAACAGGTGATCAACCAAACGTGCCATCGCGCCACCCAGTTTACCGGCTTGTAACGCTTGTTGCGCTGCACCAGCGAGGCGTTGTTGCCATTGGGCTTCAAGGTTTTGGCGTTCCGTGTCGGTTAACGGGGGCGGTTGCGAAGCACCGCCCGGCTGTGGTTCTGGTTGCCCTTGATCCGGTTGCGGTTGATTTTGGCCGCTCTGTTCGCAGGTTTGTCCCGGCTTATCGCCCGCTTCATTGGGTTGTTCAGTCGGACTGCTGCATTGTCCATCGGCTTGCCCTTGTTGTTCGCCTTCATAAATGTGCCTATCCATTGGCTCATCCGTATTGTTTTCATCAATCGTCGGATAAATTTCTTCCGCCGTCAGGCCTTCATGGCTTTCATCTACCCACACACCCGGCGGTGGCGTTAAACCATCTTTATGTAGCAGTGGATTAATCGCGTAATCACAGGCTAAATCCCAACGGTATTTATTGCGATGTTGACGGCGCGCAAAATGGGATAACGCACAATGCAACGCTTCGTGTGCCAACACAAATTGCACTTGCTCAAGGTTAAGCGCATCA
>Ga0164315_10005063_pt1 | contig 10288 bp, 5 predicted proteins | sample GuaBasSedimGuay6_FD_113737 | JGI IMG/M metagenome (GOLD analysis project Ga0164315, IMG submission 113737) | Subseafloor sediment microbial communities from Guaymas Basin, Gulf of California, Mexico - Guay6, Core 4569-2, 0-3 cm | ecosystem: Environmental > Aquatic > Marine > Hydrothermal vents >...
ACGATCATGCCTGACTCTGATCGTTTGACCTTGTCGATCTCCTCGACCTGGCGCTCGATCGACATGTTCTTGTGCACGACCCCGATGCCTCCGTGCTGAGCCATGCCGATCGCCAGGCCCGCCTCAGTCACGGTGTCCATCGCCGCCGAAATAATCGGCAATTCCAACCGGATGCCGGATCGCGTCAGACGAGTGCTGACATCAACGGCGTTGGGGTGCACCTCGGAACACGAGGGTTCGAGGAGCACATCGTCAAAGGTCAGTCCGATCGGAATCTCGTATTTCATAACAACTCCCACTGCGGCCGGTGGCAACGGCTGCAGGTTTCGGGCATTCTAACTCAGCCTCAGCTGGCCCCCTCCGGAAAACCCGGATTGGAACAGCGCGGTTCCCGAGGCGGAAACGAGAAATTTTTCGATAAGTTCTAGGAAGCCAAGGATTTCCGCGGAGTCGTACTTCCCGTACGTCGCACAAGGAAATCCGAAGGCTGACGACGAAATTACGAAAAAGGGCCGTTTCCGGACGGGAAGCAGCTATCCTCGGTAGATGATTCGCAAGGCTCTTCGATGGTTGGGTCTGGGCACGATTCTTGTGCTGATGACCACGGCGGGTGGACTGGTCCTGTTGTTTTTTATGACCCCGAATGTCGATGCCCTGATTCGGACCGACCCACAAACGACGTCCCTGATCAAACAAGCCGAGGCTGTCGGGCAACGAGTAACGTGGATCCCAGTACCCTACGAAGCCATTTCCACTGATCTCAAGCTCGCAGTGGTGGTCGCGGAGGATTTCCGTTTCTTTTTGCACGGTGGTTTCGACCATTACGAGATACAGGCGGCAACAAAGGATGCCGTCACGGGCAAGCGTCTTCGGGGCGCCTCGACCATCACCCAACAGCTGGCGAGAAATCTCTGGCTGACTCAAGACCGAACTGTCACACGCAAACTGAGAGAGGCCATGCTGGCCTGGAAGCTGGAGCGCAGGCTTTCCAAGAGAAGAATCCTGGAGCTCTATCTCAACACCGCCATATTCGGCCCGGAAACTCTCGGCATTGAAGCTGCGGCACAACGGTATTTCGAGGTGCCGGCTTCAAAGATCACGAAGGACCAGGCGGCACAACTGGCAGCAAGCCTTCCCGCCCCGTCCCATTGGTATCCGGGCTCCAGGAGTCCCCGGGCCGGCCGTCACTATCAGAGGATTCTCGACCGAATGGACCAGGCAGCTGGATTGCGGAAACTCCTATGACTGGCCCGCTCCACCGCAACGCGCTCTCCATCCAGGTTCTTGCGCTGCTCCTCATGCTGATGCCCCTTGGCTGTTCCCATCACTACCCCCTCGATTCAGAACCATGCCGAGCTTTCGAAGAGCTCTCATTGACCCGACACGACATTTCGGCGTTCACCGATGGTTCGACACAGAGCAGACTCATTGGCGAGGTCTCTGTTCAAGGTTTCCTGGACAGCTATTTCTCAGTTTTTCGCCGGCACCAAGAAGCACTGCACATCTCACGATGGGCCTGGCACACCTTTGATACCGGCGCATTCCTGAGAGAGGACCTGCAACCTGCGACACATGCGTGGTTCGACCTGATGGACTCCGAAGCGGCGTGGGAACATATCGGACACATCGATAATCCCGGAATCTCGTTGGTGACCACACCGCTGCGCGCAATGCCGACCGACCAACCCCTGGTCTCCGACCCAATGCAACCCGGCCAAGGATTCCAGTTCGACCATCTCCAGAACAGTCTGGTCAATGCCAACGAACCCCTCTGGCTGTCCCACCGTTCCAGAAGCGGCGAATGGGTCTTCGTTTTCACGTCCTACGCTTCGGGTTGGATCCACAGTCGGGACGCGGCATCAATCCCGGAGGCCCTGAGAGTCTCCTGGCCGCACCTGCCACATGTCGCTTTCATTGAAGAGGGTTATCCCGTTCGCGACAAAAGCGGAAATTTCCTGTTCGCAAGCCGTATTGGAATGGTACTGCCCTTGATAGAGGCCAAAACAGACACCAACAACGTCCTGATCGCCATCTCGAAAGGCCCTGGAGGTGAAGCCATATTCGAGGCAATTACGGTTCCCTCACAACATTCGGTTCCCGTCCCGATGGCGCCGACATCCGAGAATCTCGCGACCGTTGCATCCAGCCTGCTCGGCCTTCCCTACGGATGGGGAGGCCTCTTCGAAAACAGGGACTGTTCCGCCGCAATCCGTGATCTGTTCATGCCTTTCGGCCTCTGGCTGCCAAGGAACTCCAGGGAACAATCTGTGACTGGTCAGGCGGTCATGCTCTCAGGGCTCAGCGAAGATGAAAAAGTACAGCTGATCCTCAAAGAGGCCGTACCGTTCGCGACGCTTCTTCACAAGGAGGGCCATATCGCTCTCTACATCGGCCATGAGGATGGGTATCCCGTGGTGCTGCACTCGGTGTGGGATCTCATGGCAAAAACCAGGACAGGCGAGACCCGAAGACACGTCGGCCGAATCGTTCTGAGCCGGCTTCACCCGTCATCGGAAGACGGCCCGTGTGGCCCTGGGACGACCCTGCTCGCGGATCTTGATTCGATGAATACCCTGGCAGCACCAACCTCAAACCCCTGAGCCACAGCCTTGTCATGGAGGCAAGCATGCCGACATAACAGCTGATAGCTGAGCCTCTTGCAAAATTCGGAAACACCCGGGCGGGGATAAACCCCGCCCCTACGGTATTCGTTGTAGGGGAGGGGGTTATCCCCTCCCCGCAATGCGCGCAGCGCATTATAGGAGCCTGTGGGGCAGAGGCCGGGGGTCAACTCAACTCTGCAGTCGCTTCGGCGGCCTATGCCCTACAGGCTCCTAGCCCTCTCCCCCGCCGGCGCCGTGGCACTTCTTGTATTTCTTGCCCGATCCACAGGGGCACGGATCGTTACGCCCCACCTTGGGCTGGGTCCGCCGGACGGTGGTCGGCTGGGAGGGTCGGCCGACCGGCTGATTGGCGACCTGTTCCTGGGATTTACGGTCCGCACTGGCCTGCTTTAACCCCTGAACCTCGGGATGGGACAAAGTCGTATTAACTGCACGCCTCCGCTCCGGCATGTTCTCAACGGGCTCCGCGTGGAAGAGGAATTTGACGACATGGTCCTCGATTCTCTCCCACATGTCCTCGAACAACGAATAGCTCTCTCTCTTGTACTCGACCAGAGGATTGCGTTGCCCATAGGCCCGCAGGCCGATGCCCTCACGCAAATGGTCGAGACTGAGGAGATGGTCCTTCCACTGACGGTCGACCGAATCCAGCAGCAGGAACTTCTCCAGCCGCCCAAATTCCTCCTCGCCGAAGGTCTCCACCCGTTCGAGGTAGATTTTCTTGGCGCCTTCCATCAGGGTGGTCTCGAGGTCCGGGCGGTTGATGGTTTTCCATTCGACGCCAAGATCGGCGACATTGATCTCAAAATAGCGGTGGAAGGCGTTGTTGATGCCGTCGCTGTCCCAGTCCTCCGGATCGGCCTCGGTGGGGCAGTACTCCGACAAGAGTCCTTCGATGATTTCTGAGACGACACGCAGGATGTAGTTCCGGCCTTCGGTGCCATCCAGAATCTGGCGGCGCAACTCGTACACCGCCTCGCGTTGCTTGTTCATGACATCGTCGTACTCGAGCAGGTGCTTGCGGATGTCGAAGTTCCGGCCTTCCACCTGGGTCTGCGCTCGTTCGATGGACTTCGAGACCATCTTGGATTCGATCGGCACATCTTCTTCCATGCCTAACCGGTCCATCATCTTCCGAACCCAATCCGCAGCGAAGATCCTCATCAAATCGTCTTCGAGCGATAGAAAGAATCGTGTCTTGCCCGGATCGCCCTGACGACCCGAACGACCGCGAAGCTGGTTGTCGATGCGCCGGCTTTCGTGCCGCTCGGTTCCGATGATATAGAGGCCGCCCGCAGCGATCACGTCATTCTTCTCAGTCGAGCACAGCTTCTCGAATTTCTCCAGAGCGGCCTCGTAGGCGCCCTCTTCCTCGGCGCCGGCGGCTTCGACCCGTGCCAGACCCTCCGCGCTGCCGCCGAGCACGATGTCGGTTCCACGTCCCGCCATGTTGGTCGCAATCGTCACGGCGCCCAGTCGCCCAGCCTGGGCCACGATCTCGCTCTCCCGCTGGTGGTACTTGGCGTTCAAGACAACGTGCTTGACCTTGCGTCGCACCAGCTGCTTTGCCAACTTTTCGGAGTTCTCGATCGACACCGTACCAACCAGAACCGGCTGGCCCAGGGCGTGACTCTCGGCAACCTCCTCGACGATGGCCTTGAACTTCTCTTTTTCGGTCATGTAGACCAGGTCGGCGCCGTCATCCCGAACCATCTCCTGATTGGTGGGGATCACCGCGACATTGAGGCCATAGATCTTCTCAAACTCTTCTTCCTCGGTCTCGGCGGTACCGGTCATGCCGGAGAGTTTGTCGTACATCCGAAAATAGTTCTGAAGGGTGATCGTCGCCAGGGTCTGGTTTTCTGATTGGATCTTGACCTTTTCTTTGGCCTCGACCGCCTGGTGGAGCCCGTCAGACCATCGCCGACCGGCCATCAACCGCCCGGTGAACTCATCGACGATGACAACCTCGCCATCCTTGATGATGTACTCCCGGTCACGCCGGAAAAGGGAGTGGGCCTTGAGACCCTGGTTGACAGCATGCAGCATTTCGGTCTCATTGGGGTCGTAGAGGTTTTCCACACCCAGCAGCTTCTCTGCGGTCACCATGCCCTGATCTGTCAGGGATGCGTTGTTGGCTTTTTCGTCAACGATATAGTCGCCGGTCTGTACCTTGTTGCCGTTCTCGTCTTCGATCTCCTCACCCCGGGTCAGTTTTGGGATGATGACGTCCACCCTGGGGTAGATATCGGTCGAAATTTCGGAAGGGCCGGAGATGATCAACGGCGTCCGGGCCTCATCGACCAGAATGGAATCAACCTCATCGACGATCCCGTAGACGTGGTCCCGCTGCACCATGCGCTCCAACTGAAACTTCATGTTGTCCCGCAGATAGTCGAAACCGAACTCGTTGTTTGTGCCATAGGTAATGTCGGAACCGTAGGCCTCCTGCCGCTCAGCGTCATTCATGTTGTTCTGAATGCATCCGACAGTCAGGCCCAGGAACTTGTAGATCCTGCCCATCCACTCGGCGTCACGTGAGGCTAGGTAATCGTTGACCGTCACCAGGTGAACGCCGCGCCCCGTCAGGGCGTTGAGGGACGCAGCTAGGGTCGCCACCAGCGTTTTACCCTCACCTGTCCGCATCTCGGCGATGCGGCCGTGGTGCAAGACAATTCCGCCGACCATTTGCACGTCAAAGTGACGCATCCCCAGAGCCCGTCGCCCCACCTCACGGACCAGAGCAAAGACCTCTGTCAATTCGGCATCGAGCACTTTCTGGACCAAAGCGGATCGCGCCTTCCGGTCCTTCGGAAGATCGGACGTGGCAGCCCGGACCCGGTCCCGAATGACGGAATATCTCGATTTAATCTCGTCATCCGTGAGCCTTTCGACCTCCGGCTCAAGGGCGTTGATGGCCTCGACCATGGGACGCATGCGTTTCATGTCCCGCTCGGACTTCGATCCGATAACAAGGCTGATGACTTTTTCCACAAAGTTCATAACTCAAGACTCCAGTGTCCCCCAGAATGAGAGGGATTCCGGCCCTGTGGGCCGACAGCAACGGCATCCGCCGTCACGCGCCGCATAGGATACAGCAGACGCCGGGCAATTGCTTCAGGCCCTTGAGTCTCCTCTACCTCGGGGTGAGGCCTGGATTGGTTTGGAACACCACCGGAGAATCGGTATCACTGGGAAACCAATACAGGACTCAGTCCGAGGTCCGGCTCCGAAGAAAGGGCTGTTCCTCAGCCCTTAGTACGCATCCAAAATGTAGTACAGCGGATTGACGGCGCGCCCATCTTTGTGGACCTCGTAGTGGAGGTGAGGACCAGTTGACCGGCCGGTATTTCCCAACAGACCAATCTGCTCACCTCGGTGGACATCCTGGCCGGGCTCGACCTGAATCGAATCCAGGTGCCCATAGGCCGTCTGGAAGCCAAACCCGTGAGAGATTCTGATCATGCGGCCCATGCCGCCATTCCGACCGGCAAAAACGACCACGCCATCTGCCGGCGCCATAATCGGCGTGCCCCGTCGAGCTGACAGATCCAGGCCGTTGTGATGGGCAAGTCGACCGGTAAAGGGGTCTCTCCGGCTCCCGAACCCATCAGTGATGACACCGATGACCGGAGCAATCGTCGGGGTAGACGAGAACTTCAGTTCCTGATCAACCAACACCTGCTCAACCTCAAACAGTTGGTCAGCGATCGTGTCGCCCTGGAGTTTCAAGGTATCGATATCACCACGCAGTCGAGTGTAGGGTCCACCGGCATTGACGACCGATTCCCGGTTTTCCAGGACCATCCGGTCACCGTCTTCATCCATCATGCCCGCCGCCAACGCGAGTCGGGAAGTCCGTTCCTCGAACTCGTCCAGCCTTTGCTGAACCGAAGTGATTGTACCCTCAAGTTCTTTGTTGACCCGCGCCAATTCGAGGTTTTCCGCTTCGAGGCGCGAGACGTCTGCCCGCCGGTCCACCGCACTCCCGGTGAAACCGATGGCGACGACCGAGAGGACCACAGCAACCAGCGCAACCGAGGCAACGACCACAAACGTCCGACTCGAGAAGGAGAACTTGATAAAGTCCGCCTTACTGTGCGGGACGATGATGACCGTGTGAATTCTCTTCCCCATTCCCCCTGGACCTCCGGAAGACGATTTGCCGTCGGTGATTGTGTCATCGACCCGAATCAAATGTCAAATCAGAACCAACGCTTGTGAGCTACATCACAGGTTGCTCGAGTCTTTCTCGTTGCCCGGAGTCGTTCCGTTCTCGCCCTCCGCAGCATCATCCGACTGATCCCCGTTGTCCTCTTGTTTCCCCGCACTACGAAGCAGGCGGGCCATCTCTTCGAGTCGCTCCCGGCACCGGCGAAAGACCGACCCCTCGCTCCATCCCCCGTCCTCGTCTTGTAGTCCCGCCGGCACACCAGTCAGATGTTCAACGCCCTCTTCAATCGTCTCGACCGCCCAGACGGCAAACCGTCCATCCCGAACCGCCTCGATGACCTCATCGGCAAGATGGAGATCGTTGACATCCGAGGCGGGAATCATCACACCCTGAGTGCCGGTCAAACCCCGACTCTCACAGACCCGGAAGAACCCCTCAATCTTCTCGTTGACACCCCCGATTGACTGAATCGCTCCATATTGGTCGACCGATCCCGTGACCGCCACGTCCTGTCTCAAGGGAAGATCCGCAAGGGCAGAAAGGATGGCGTAGATTTCGGTCGAAGATGCCGAATCCCCGTCGACGCCGCCGTAACTCTGTTCGAAGGTCACCGAGCAGGCCATCGAAAGGGGGACCGTTCGGGCGAACGTTCCACGGAGAAAGCCGGTCAGAATCTGGATGCCTTTGTCGTGGGTCGGGCCGGACAGGCCCGCCTGACGCTCGACATTGATAACGCCCTCGCGCCCAATGCCGATCCTGGCACTGATCCTCGATGGCCGCCCGAACCGGTGGTGACCGACGTCATAGACCGCCAACCCGTTGACTCGACCGACGGCCGACCCCTCTGTCTCAATCCGGATGACACCGTCTTCCACCAGTTCATGCGTCCGGTCTTCAGAGAGGGAATGGCGGCGCCGTGCGGCCTCCTTGGCCGCCTTGACATGTTCCCGGCCAATCATCCCGGATTCGCCCTTTTCGGCCAACCACGAGGCCTCCCGCAACAGATCGCCAAGGTCGGAAAAACGACTGGAGAATTTCTTGCGGCCCCGAGCCATCCGGACCGCCTCCTCGAGCAACGCTGCCATGCCGGTCTGGTTCATCGGAATCAATTCTTCATCGGCGATGACCTTGGAGAAAACCGAAACCACCGATTGAGCGTGCTCTTCGACCGCCGGAATCACCATGTCGAAGTCCGCCAGAACCTTGAAGACCTTGGAAAAGTCCCGGTCGTACCGGTACAGCATGTCGTAGACCGCCCGATCACCGATGACGATGACCTTGACGTGAAGCGGAACCTGCTCGGGCTTGATCCCGGAGCCTCCCAGCAGCATGCCCTCCAGGGACTGGATCTTGACCCGACCGTATTTGAGCGCGCGTTTCAGCCCAGGCCAAACCCGTGGCTCCATCAAAAGGTCCTCGGCGTTGAGTACGAGAAAACCCCCGTTGGCCGTCATAAGGGATCCGGCTCGAATGCGCATGAACGAGGTCGTCATTTCACCCGACGGGGTCAGGGATCGTTCGACCGTGCCGAAGACATTGGTATAGGTCGGTTCGGTTTCAAGAATGACCGGCAGGCCGCCCCCCTGTCCGTTGTCGACAACCAGGTTGACCCGCCACCTGAGGTATATGTCACTGTCGTCACCGGCCTGCGCACCGAAGATCTCCATGTTCTCGATCACATCAGCCTGCATCGCTTCGAGATAGGAATTGATCCGGGAATCGTTGACCGACTCCCGAACCCGATCGACCGCATCTTCGACCGCCGGACTGAGCATCTCTTTTTGAACCTCTTCAACTTTTTCCTGAATCTGCCGGCGCAAATCGGCCACAACGGCAAAGACCTCCTGCAGTCTGCTCTTGAGGGCGCTGTGGCGTTCCTGAAGAGTCTCAAGTTCGGAGGCCTCCATCTCGCCCGCCTCGACCATCTTGGCCATATCCTCCATGGCGGTCGGTTCCTCGTCTACGATCGGCAGAACCTCAGGCCGGCCGATCGCACCGACTTGGATCTGTACCAGTGCGAATCCGGCCTCCTGAACCTCGGATTCAAAAGTGGAAATAGTCTCAATTTCCTGATTCTGGAGAACCTCGACCGCCTTTTCGATCTTCTTTCGAAAAGTCTGATCCTTGGCCATCGCAGGTAGGCTCTCGGCCAGATCCCGAACTAAATCATTCATGCAGTCCCTGAACCGTCGGCCCGCTCCCGCTTCCAAGAACACCGCACAGGGCTCCTCCGGCCGAATGAAATTGTAGACATAACACACGTCGTCAGGCCTGGGTCTTTCGGTCGCACGACCTTCGAGGAACTGCTTGATCGTCGTCAAACGTCCCGTTCCGGACAGGCCTGTAACGAAGACGTTGTAGCCGACGCCGCGTATGCCCAGACCGAAAGCAATCGCCTCGATCGCACGATCCTGTCCGACGATCGTCGGTGCAGGCTCAACCTCTGAGGAACTGTTCCACGGCACCCATTGATCCGGGCAGACCCACGACAGCTCATCAATACCTACTTGACGCATATACCCTCCAACCCATCGGAGCCAGAACCAAAGAGATTCCTGGTCCGCCGGAAGCTTTTAGCCGTTAGCATTTAGCGATTAGCTCACTGTCTCCTGACAAATCCGGTCGGTATCAATCCGCTCCCGTCCGCACAAGCAATTGAGTTTCGCGATAGACCGGTCTCGCTAAAGGCTAACAGCCTAAGGCTAACAGCTTTCTCAGCATCTTGCGTTGAGATTCATCGGAGAAATATTTAGCGCTCTCCCCGCCAACTCAGCAGAACCGGCAGCACTGTGATGCTGATGACCGCCGTTGCCAATGCCCCCAAAATGGCGGCAAAACCAACCGAACGTAATCCTGGATAGTGGGACAAGACCAACGAACCGAATCCGACAATCGTCGTCAGGGCTGCGACTGCAATAGCCTTCGAAATACCTGCGAGAGCCTCCGGATTTCCACCGGTCTCAAACCAGCGGTGAAGGAAATGTACGCTATAGTCCACGCCGATCCCGATCACCATCGTAATGACGAAGATATTCATGAAGTTGATTCGGAGACCCAAAAACGACATGACACCCAGCATCCACACCATGCCGAGGACCAACGGCAACAACGCCAGCGCTGATCGACCAGGCGAGCCAAAATCAGCCCACATCAACAGGAAAACCAGCACAATTCCGATCGCAGAAGCCCTGAAGGCATCACCCCATACGATTCGCCGGAGCTCGGCGGAGACGACGTTCGGCCCCGTCAACACGGCTTCGGGATGCCGACCCACCAACGCCTCGAGCGCGGGCGGCGCTTCCCGTCGCCACCGACCCGCAGGTGGATAACACCGAATGGCGACCGAAACGCCTCCATCGAATTTCGCAACATAGCGCCGGGCCATGCGCTCGAGAAGTGTGCCTGCAAGATCGCCAAGAGCCAGAGGTGCTTCCAGCGCCAACGCATTCTCGAAATGATCGATGCCGTCAGCGAACGGCGCAGGATTCAG
>Ga0164315_10005068_pt1 | contig 10285 bp, 8 predicted proteins | sample GuaBasSedimGuay6_FD_113737 | JGI IMG/M metagenome (GOLD analysis project Ga0164315, IMG submission 113737) | Subseafloor sediment microbial communities from Guaymas Basin, Gulf of California, Mexico - Guay6, Core 4569-2, 0-3 cm | ecosystem: Environmental > Aquatic > Marine > Hydrothermal vents >...
TGTATCCGGCTGTTGATTTGGTTAATGTTTGTAAGGTTAACGCAGGTCACTATGTCATCACTACAAAAAACGCCGCCCGGTTGGGCGGCGTTTCTTTTTTGAATGCCAGGCGCTTATTCAATATCAGCACCTTATAGCATTTTAAAAACCTACTTCCTGATCTCAGTTCGCATTATTGATAAAAGTCGGGCATGCGATCTTGGAAGTGGTAATGTCACGGCTCAGGTCGTAACCGATTTCTGTGAATCCTTCGGCCATGTAGGTTGCGTTTGGTGTAATTGTGAACACACCAACATCACAGGCTGGGATTGTAAATACGCCTATGCCAAATGGTATTGAAAAATCTGCCTGATTGGCATTTTCACCCCATTTACGTCCCGTGGTGATAAATACTTCAACGTCGGCTTTCATACCGGTGTTTGCAGGTCCTCTAGCAATTAACCATACTTGCTCACCTGCACTGTCATAGGTGTAGAAAGACATAATCAGTGTCAGTACGCCATTAGACTCCGCAACTTCAAGCAGGAATCCTTCACCGTTGCGATCCATACCACCCCACCAGTTACCGGTAAGGCCAGGATTGAGACCGATGTACTCAAGCGGGCTCACAGACGTGTCCTTGCCATGGAAGTTTTGAGCGTGTCTTGAAAGCTCGGTCAATTCCGCAGTCGCGTGGCAGCGTTGGCAAGCAAAATCAAGCGTTACAGCAGCGTCACCATTTTCATCCAGTTTCACGAATGCACCGTCTTCGGTGAACATGTCCTCTCTACCAACCGGGTCGGTATTGATATAGAAGATGTGAGTCTGTATATCACCTTCGAATTCACCCATCTGATTAGCAGATTTGCTCGCATAAGGCATATGGCAATCTTTGCATTCTACATCGTAATCAGCCATGGAGTGTTCTTTGTAAGAGTCTTCTACTCTACCGCTGTGACAAACGTTGCATTCTTTTACGATGGAGAACTCGCCGCGTTTGTGCGGGTTATGGCACGATACACATTTGATGGAGTCATGCGGGCCAGCTTGGCTCTCGTTCCATTGTTCGTGATGTTTGATAAAAGTACCACCACTTGCAGGGATAACGTTTTCTAAACCGTCGTTTGGTTGGGTTGTACGATAGTGACAGGAACCACACATTTCGGCTGAATCATCAACGTTCATTGTCATGCCATTGCCATGGCACTGTTCACAATGAACGCCACCAGCATCAAACTTACCGTGCATGCCGGGCAGTCCGTCCTGGTTACCGCTCAGGTCGGTAGGATCAGGGTTTGCAACCCAGTGCGTGGTATGACATGAACCACAATCATAAGGTTTCTTCTCTTCACCGGCGTGATAGCTGACCCATTCACCGGTCAGGTAGTTGTACTGGTTCATGCCGTCTATGGTGTTACCATCTTCATCTTCAGTAACCGTGATGATGTAACCTTCAGAATCTATATAACGTGATTTCCATTTGTAACCACCGATGACATAGGAAACATCATCCCAGGTGGTACCCAGGGGCAATGGAATGGGCCGGTAACGGGCCTGTTCGCTTTTCATCAATTTGTAAGGGTGACCGGAAGCGCTCCAGTCCCTGAAATTGACTTCGTGGCACTCCTTACAAAACTCAGAACCTTGAAATTCCTGGCCGAATACAGTGCTAGGTACGAGGAAAATGGCTATCCCAAGTACAACGGCAGCAATGCTGGCCACACGGTAGTTGTTAATAACTTTTATCAGTTTCTTGTTCACTCTAAATCTCCTCGTAGAATAAGTGCGGGTTCTCCGCAGACGTATAGTCCATCTTTAAACGATAACTCAAATTGACCTGTGTCAAATTGACGCACTTGACCAGGGTAAAAGTCACACCTAAATGACATAGGTCAAGTATCTGGCGACAAATGTGGGAACTTTTTCAGAATACTATGCTTCGCAATCCAAATTACTGAGAGGAATAATAGCTTGCAATTGCCTCGATCATTTCATCGCTATAACGTGTACTCATCTTGTGCATCATGGAGTTATCACGATCTTCGCGGCGATATTCTTTCATGGCCTTGACGAGGTATTCATGGCTCTGGCCACGTAACACGGGCACGTTCAGCTTCCTCTTGCCGGAGGCCGGGTGGTGGCAGCGGTCACACTTGGCGGCAATCTCGAGCCCTGAAAGCGGCCCATCGACAGACGCTTCGGATTTCTGGGTTGAATAGTAGGCTGCAAGGTTTTCTATCTGTTCATTGGTTTTTTCCGGCATCGCTTCATCACTGCTGCGATCATGGTTGCGATAGGCCTTTATGGCGTTAACCAGGTATACCGGTTCTTGTCCTGCCAGGCTGGGCACCAGCGGTTCATGGCTGATGCCCCGTGCCCCATGACATTTGCCGCACTTGGCTGATTCCACCTTGCCGGCAACCGGGTCACCAAAAGACGGGGCCCCACGTACAGGGGCGGATTGGGCGGCGAAGTACATGGCCATCTTCTCTATATCGACCTGTTCAAGTCCCACCATCATCTCAATTTTATCTGCGTGGCCACGTGTACCGCTTTTGTATTCCTGGGTTGACACGATCAGGTAAGCCGGTTGTTGACCGGCCAGGCTGGGAACGCCTTCGGTTGAACTGATGCCTTTTTCGCCGTGGCACTCTTCACACAACGCACCTATGGTTGCACCCTGCGTATAGGAGGTCTCGTTGTTCTGCTCATCAAAGACAGGGTCAAGATGTGGCAGGCTGGCGTAGTAACCGGCGATATTGGCAATATCCGCCTCGCTCATGCCCTGTGTCATGTCCTGTAATGCCGCATGCAGACGTCCACCATCACGGTAGGCGTGCATGGCTTCTACCAGGTATTCGGCCGGTTGCGCTGCCAGGTTCGGGATTTCAGCAGTGTTGCCCCGTCCGTCCATTCCATGGCAGTCGGTACATTCGTTTTTGGCGATCGTTTCGCCAGCAGCAATATCGAACACAAATTCAGAGGATTCAGGCTCTTTGGAGCAGGCCGCCAGAAGCGAGAGGATGACGGCGCCCAACACGATAATTCTCATAATGACCTCTATTAACGGAATGCCCCGTTCACTGTTGTCGAAAATGCATAAAGATTATACAGTTTATAGCGTGTCCGACTCCCTGGATGACAATTTAAATTCCCAGGAATCCAAGCAGCACCAACGTCAACAGGCTCAAGCCGATGACAATCAATACAGTACCCAGCAACTTCGACCCGTAGCTCAACGGTTCCGATGGCGCCGATACCAGGTACTTGTCAAGCTCACCACTCGCAACCAGGCGATCGTACTCACGCCGGTGTTCATGCCGGTAGTGCTCCAATGGTACTCTGCCGGTGAACATGGTGGTATCCAGCGGGAATTTGTCCGGCCGGAAATGATTGTTGAAAAAGTGCACCGTGAACAGGAATACAATGGCCAGTATGGCTTCTTCTCCATGAACGATAGCGGCCACATTGAATACCCAGCCGGGTAGGAACGAGGCGGTTACTGCCGGATACCACATCATCATACCGCTGACGCCAATGATCGTCATACCCCAGAACGGGGCCCAGTAATCGAATTTTTCCCAGTAACTGTAGTGGTCAAGCACCGGGCGTTTGTCCAGGCCAAAGAACCAGCGGAACATCGCAATGGCATCACCCAGGTCATGCCAGTTAGGTACGAGGGAATTGGGCCCGAACCAATCAAATGTTCGCCAGTTGCTGCCAATGTGCCAGGCGAAGTAAAAGAGGTGTATGAAAAACACACTCATAAATCCAATTGCGCCTGCCCGGTGAAGGATTCCCGCTGATACCGGACCGCCCAGCAGGTTCATCACGTAGGGTGCCCATGAACTGCCAGAGAACAAAACCGTCAGGCCGGTCAGCGCCAGTAACATGATCGATAATGCCCCGACCAGGTGGGCCAGACGCCACCAGCGTGTAAAGCGTCTGAAATGTGTTTTAGCCTGTGGCAGGTCTTCCAGCATGACATGGGGCCGGTTCTTGCCGTGCTTGCGATCCTGGTATTCACGGTAGAACCACAGCGCGGAGTGTAGCCAGAAGAAAGAAAATGTACCCAGCAAAAGGCCAATCATACCTTTCGATGCAAGCCACATTTCGGGATATTCCGCAAAGTTGTTGGTGGTGCCGTGTGGTTGGAAGGTCACGTATCCTTCGGTCGCATCTGTGTGGCAGGTCTGGCAGGTCTCCAGGCGGTGGCCGTTGTGCACCTTGGAATCCGGTTCGGTAACCCGTTTGATTCCATGCGATCCATGGCAGTCGTAACACTTGGCTGTTTCGCTATAGCCCAGTCGCGTGATTTTGCCATGGTAGGTTTCCAGGTAGCTTTCCATCATTTCCTGATGACAATTACCGCATTTTGCCGTGATCGCCAGTCTTCCCGGCAGATCATTGGACACAGCAACACTATGTGTCGCATGGCAGTCGCTACAAACCGCTGCCCCGGTATTACCGCTACCGATTTCCTTGCCATGCACCGAGGTCATGTAGGTATCAAGGGTTTCGGTATGGCATTGGCCACATATAAGAGGTGTCTTCAAACGACTTTCGGGATTGTTAATAGTGTCTGTCGGTGTAATGTAATGGGCATCGTGACAGTTGTAGCAGGTCGCATTGGTACGTGACTGGTCATCGATGCTGGGACGGGCGTGTACCGAGCCCATGTAGCTTTCTATTTTTTCTGCCACAACACCCAGTCGCTGATCCTTTTCAGTACCACCGTTTTGTTGTGCCTCTTCCCAAAGATCCAGGTGGCACCTGACACAACCGACCTTGCGATCAACACCCTTTTTATGGGGTATTTTGACAATATCCTGGTGACAGCTTACACAGTCGCCGCCGCCATGCACACTCTCCTTGAACTTTTCAGCGGTTACATGCAGTGGGCGGTCTTTGCCGTAGGCGTCTTCCCTGGAATAATTTTCTTTACCATGACATCTGAGGCATCTGTCATTACGAAGCTTGGGGTTTTCCGGCTCGGCAAATGCTGTGTTGCTCAGGGTGAGCTGCAACCCAGCCACCAATAAGATGAGCAGTAGCGCTCTTGCTCGAAAGGTCAAATGACTTTGTGTGTATCGAAAGGGGATGCTTTTGTGATAACGCGCCATTGGAGACAGATCCTTATTATTTGTTATTACATGAATCTCTTTAAGCTACTAATCTGCGCCGCATTTCCTCAAACAGGATTCAAGCAATATCAATGGCTTTAATGATGCAGGGCAGCTTGAACAAGTCAATAATGAACTAGATTATCGTTACTGTATATCACTTTCGAGTAGCCATTGAAAATGGCTGTACATAAAAAATATACATGGCCGGCCAAAACCTATCTTCATGAATAGTATGGATAAATTGTTATTCTGTGAGGTTTTTTGTATACAAAAAATATACTTGAGGAGGACAAATGACGGCTTATAAATCCGCTCGTGAAATAATTTCAAATCTTTAAGCAACTGAATTTAAAGCCTTTAGTCGTCAACTTGCTCCTTCCCGAATCATCTGGCATGTATGTTGCATCTTAACAGGGGTGAAACACAATGCGAGGTAGTCACATGAATGATAAAGCTAACATCCTCATCGTAGATGACGAAGCGGTGGTTCGCCACAGCCATCTGAGGAGCCTGGAAGGCAGCGACTGTAATACCCGGTCAGCCGAAGGCGGCATACAGGCAATACAACTGATGGAGGAATACCCTGTTGATGTCGTACTGCTTGATCTGCGTATGCCTGATCTGGATGGCATGGATGTTTTAAAGACCATCAAGCAACGGTGGCCCGATAGTGAAGTCGTTGTTATTACGGGTTATCCCTGTATTGAAACCGCCAAGCAGGCGGTCAGGCTGGGTGCATTCAATTACCTGACCAAACCGCTTGGTCCGGATGAAGTCATCAAAGTAGCAAATGATGCAATGAATCAAAAACGCTGGTCATTACGTAGTGATCGGGATGAACAGCAAGATACAGATTTTTTAGCGCAGCAGCGCACAAACGAAATTACTAGACATTAATAATTAATCGATCCGAGGAGCATATTATGAGCACTAAATTACAAGTACTGGTTATTGACGATGACGCCGTTGTTGGTCGCAGTTTCGACCGGGTCCTCTCAGAGAAGGGTTATGAAGTCAGCACTGCACTGAGTGGTGAGGAAGCACTGGATACGATGAACAACACTGATTTTGATCTGGTCTTCACCGACATCAAAATGCCGGGTATGGATGGTCTCGAGGTCACTGAGCGCATCAAGGCACGTTGCCCCTGGACGCCGGTAGTGGTGATCACTGGCTATGGCACTGAAGATAATGAAGCCAAGGCGTCTGTCCTGGGTGCAAGTGGTTTTGTACGCAAACCGCTAACTCCGGAGATGATTGAAAGCGTTGCTTTAAAGGCTGTCAACGACGCAGAAGTAGCTGAAGAACTGAATGAGGAAGTTCATGAGGCAGTTATTGAAAACGTAGTGGAAACACAAAGCGAGGCAGAAGCGCCCAAGACGATTAACAGCATGGCCAAGAATATTGGTTTGTTTTTCGCTTCACCTTTTATAGCCCTCGGCTATGTAATTGCGTTACCATTCGTCGGTTTCTATATGTTTGCAAAACTGGGTCGTGAAGCCTGGATGAAAAAGCAACAATCAAAGTAAAGAAAGCAGGTATCCAGAACAACCGGGGCTTATGAAGCCCCGGTTTTTTGCAGTCAAGACGACCCACCAAAGGAGATTGAGAATGAAGGTCGGGAGCACAGCAGGTGATTCGGCGGGAAATAAACAAGCTGAGTTGTCTGTCCTAACAATGTTTTTTATATGCTGCATGGTTTTCAGTGGCGTTTTGTACGCACAAGAGACAACCGAACCAGAGAATCCTGCAACTGAAATACCGGCAGCAGAGGAAAAAATTGAACCTGCTGTTATAGAGGATGCCAAAGCCGTTGCCGAAGATGCCCAGGTGGATGTCAAGTCAAGACTCGAGGAAATCCTTAAAAAAAATGCCAAGTGCCTGAGGTGTCATAACAGGGATAAAAGCAAGTTACTCGAAGACGGTGAGAGTATGTCTATACAGGTGCACCGTGAGGAATACCTGAATTCAGCACACGGTGAAATCAGCTGCGTCAGTTGCCACCGGGCCATCGGCAACAGAAAACACCCGTCAAAAAGTACCAACATCAGTATCAGCAGTGAGCGGGAATATTCCGTTGAGATGAATGACAGTTGTCGCAAATGTCACAAGACAAAATTCACCCAGTACAAGGGCAGTGTCCATGCCGCATTGGTCGCTCAGGGCAGTACCAAGGCACCTGTTTGTACAAACTGTCATAGTGCACACGCAGTTGAAACCATGGAGGATTACCACGTAACCACGGGATTCCCATGTAAGAACTGTCATGAGACCATATTCAACGCCTATTCTGATAGCGTCCATGGTGAGGCCAGAATTAATGGAAATACTATCAGGGACTCCCATATCCAGGCACCGATCTGTTCCGATTGTCACAAGTCTCATGAAATAACCGCATTGGGGATCGGTGATCCGCTGCGAGCCACCTGTATCGGTTGCCATGAAAATGTCGTACTGCTGCATACCCAGTGGTTGCCAAATGCCGGCACACATCTTGATATCGTCTCCTGTGCCGTCTGCCACGCACCGTTCGCCAAACGCAGATTTGACCTTCATCTCTATGACAATGTCGCCAAGATTCCGGTTGTCCAGAAAGAGGGTGAAGAACCACTTCAGCAGCAATTACAGGCTATCGCAGATGAGGGCAGTGATGGAGATCCGTTGGAAATATGGAAACAGAGAAGCGGGATGGGTCAGCAAGGCCAGGCCGTAGATATTTCTTTGCGCAGTCGAATGGAGGTCATGTCGGGAGTTACGGCACACCAGATTGCCAATAAGAGTTTTGCGGTCAGGACATGTGACAGTTGCCATGAGCCAAATTCCAGGCAGCGCCAGAATGTCACGGTGTCCATTCCCGGGGCAGATGGCAGGAAACAGAGTTTTGAAGCCGACAGAGAGGCTTTGAGCAACGTTGAAGCTGCGAACTCCATCAGTGATTTTTATGCGCTGGGTGGCAACAAGAACAAGCTTCTGGACTATATGCTATTGCTCGCATTGCTCTCCGGATTAGCCATTCCAATTGGTCATTTCACATTGGGCAAGATGATCAAAGAAAAAATTAATAAAGGAGAGCAGTGATGTCAACGATTCCTTCAGAACCAAATCAATCTGACAAATGGATAAAGGCACCGGATCCCGATTTATATATTAACCCGCTACCGGTACGTATCTGGCACTGGCTAAACGCGCTGGGTTTTGTGGTCCTGATCCTGAGCGGGACCCAGATCAGGTATGCAAACCTGTTTAATCTGATGAGCTTCGAAACAGCCGTCAGGACGCACAACTGGGTTGCGTTTGCGGTCATCGCCAATTATTTTGTCTGGCTCGGTTTTTATCTTTTCTCGGATAAAATCACCGTCTATCACCCTGAACTGAATATGAAGAAGTTCTTTACCAAGGCTTTTGCCCAGATGGAGTATTACAGTTTCGGTATTTTCAAAGGTGCGAAGGGACCCCACAAGGTCCTGCCCTATGATAAATTCAACCCGTTACAAAGTATCACCTATCAAATCGTGATGCTGCTGGTTGTACCTGTACAGTTCGCCACGGGTCTGATGATGTGGGACATCAAGCGTTTCGAGGGTGCCATTCAGATGCTGGGCGGCTTGAAAGTGGTAGATACCGTGCATGTGCTGATCTACATTTTCTTCGTTTCATTTACTTTGGTACACGCTTATATGGGTGCACTGGGTAAAACACCGGCAACACATTTCAGGGAAATGTTTACCGGCTATGAGGAAGAACACTAATCCTCGCCCTCATCCGGGGCGAGACCGCGGACGCGGATATCGTATTTTTTCATCAGTGCCTGAAAATTACTGCGCTGCATACCGGTTTCCTCGGCACTGGCGGTTACGCTCCAGCTGTTTCTTTTAAGTGCACCCAGGATGAAAAGTCTCTCGATATTTTCCACTGATTTCTGACGGGTGATCTTTTTAATATTTTTTAATTCCTCGCTGGTCCGTGGCACGTTGAGGTCGTCAAGTGGTTGCGAATCGAGGATGTTGACCAGGTGGGCCTGGCGGATGGTTTTATCACTGGCGAGGATGACCGCGCGATGTATGACGTTTTCCAGTTCCCTCACATTTCCCGGCCAGTCATGATTCATCAGCAGGTTCATCGCACCGGCGGAAAACTCCTTGAGCTCACGTCCCATGTCCTTGTTGAACTGCTTCAGGAAGTGAAATGCCAATGCGGGTATGTCATCACGGCGTTTGCGCAATGGCGGAATCTCGATCGGGAAAATATTAATACGGTAATACAGGTCATCCCGGAAGCTGCCTTCGGCAACCATGGTTTCCAGATCCTTGTTGGTTGCAGTAATCAGGCGGATATTGACTGACCTTGATTGTGTGTCACCGACGGCTTTGAACTCTCTTTCCTCGATAAAGCGGAGCAGCTTTGCCTGTGTGGACATGGAGATATTGCCGATTTCGTCCAGGAATAGCGTGCCGCCGTCGGCCACTTCCAACAACCCTTTTTTATTGGTGACGGCACCGGTGAACGAGCCTTTGATGTGACCGAATAATTCGCTTTCGAGTAAATTCTCGCTGAGTGAGGCACAATCGACAGTTACGAATGGCTGGTCCTTACGCAAACTGTTGAAATGGATCGCCCTCGCGATCAATTCCTTGCCGGTACCGCTGTCACCCCTGAGCATAACGGTACTATTGGTGGGTGCACAACGTGCTATCAGGCGGTAAACATTCTGCATCGACTGGCTGGAGCCAATGATGTTTTCGAAGCTGTAACGGGCACTGACCTGGTTTTTGAGATTAACGTTTTCCTGCAACAGTTTTCGACGTTCGAAAGCGCGGGCCACCACCATTTCGAATTCTTCCGGGTCAAAAGGTTTCGGTAAATAATCAAAGGCACCCAGCTTCATGGCTTTGACAGCTGTATCAATTTCGTTCAGCCCGGTAATCATGATCACATCGATATCGGGGTGAGTTTCCTTGACCCGCTGTAGTACCTCGATACCGTTCATTTTGGGCATCATGATATCGAGAATAAGCATGTCGTAGTCCCGTTCGCCGACTTTTATCAGTGCTTCCAGGCCATTTCCTGCCACATCGACATCGTATTCATCGCCCGAGAGGATGCGCAGACAGCTTTGTACGACTATCTCTTCATCATCAACGATCAGTATCCGCCTTTTCATGTATCACTTTCCTGGTCAA
>Ga0164315_10005069_pt1 | contig 10284 bp, 8 predicted proteins | sample GuaBasSedimGuay6_FD_113737 | JGI IMG/M metagenome (GOLD analysis project Ga0164315, IMG submission 113737) | Subseafloor sediment microbial communities from Guaymas Basin, Gulf of California, Mexico - Guay6, Core 4569-2, 0-3 cm | ecosystem: Environmental > Aquatic > Marine > Hydrothermal vents >...
CTTGCCATCCAACTGCACCTCAATGCACTTGCCTTCAGTTTCAAAAATCAGTATTTCGTTGGACATAAACTATTCCTTGTTTGATTTGCCTTAAGACCCGTTTTGTTAGGCCAACGGTGCCAACTCAGGAAAATACCACGGCTCAGCGTGCTCAGGTATCTCCCAACGCAAGGGCGATTTACTGCTGGTCTCGCTCAACAAACCTTCGGCTTTTAACTGGCTTAATAAGCGTCGCGCACTTCTTACCGGCATGGCGCATAACTCCAGCGCCTGTGCTCGTTCGAGCTCACCATTTACAAAAGCACTATAGAGCACCAGGGCCGTCGCTGGTTTAAGCGTGTCACTCATCCCCAAAACTCGGTAGTCATTACGCGCCTGAACATAAGCGCTCATGCGTTTTCGTAGCTCATTCACCTTGAGCAAGCCCCTGGTATAAGCCACCTGACCCAGAGCCGTATCGAGCATGTAATCACAAAAACTGAGCAAGCCTTTTTCACTTAACCCACCACGGCCATCGTGATCGCCCTGACGGGGGCTATCGGCCCCGGCCAGCAAGGCCTTATATTGGCTGGCGGTTTTTGCCAAACCCCGACTTAAACTCCAGGCTCCGCAACTGTCCAACCCCACTGCCTTAAGTGCTGCGTCGGTGAACAGACGTCCAACCCGGCCATTGCCATCCATAAAAGGGTGAACCCAGGCAAAGCGATGGTGGGCAGCCATAATCGCCACCAGCTTACGGTCGCCTTTAAAACGGCTCGGGTGGTAGGTTTCACAAAAACGCGCCATCAGCGCCGGTAAATCCTGCGGCTCGGGCGGCACATGTTGCCCCACCAAAACCCCGCGCGTGCGCCACTGGCCAGGCACAATCTGATCCACCTTGTTGCCCTGCTCATCCTTAATCCACCACAGTCTTTCAGGGATACGCTGATAAAACTGTTGATGTAGCTCTAAGAAAAAGTCGGGTTGAAACAGCGCATCAAGGCTCAGGTTTTGTTCATAACACCACTGCTGCACCGCCATATGTGCCAGGGATTCCCGCTGTAAATCCCGCTTAGCCCCATTGCTACTGTAATCGCCCCGCTGCGCCGCCCTGATCTCTGCCGGGCGCATTGCATTACCCTCAATCAAATTAGAGTAATAGGAGTTAATCACCCGCATGTAACGCTCAAGGGTGGCCAGGGTTATGGGTGATAGCTGAGCAGCCAAAGCACTCGCCGCCACACTTAATGCCACCGCCTTATCCGGCAGATCAGATTCAGCCAGAGATTGATCACCCGGTATAAAAGGTGCCACCGCCATGATTGAAGTCGCCACCAGTCATCCTTACCTGTCTGCTCACAAGCCACTGTTACAGCCAGCACAAAAGGCCTGATTATGGCCGCTTTCAATAAGCTATATCACATTGTTTTTATTATCTTTTGATCTTCATTAAAATAGTTTATCATAATATTTGGCCGCTTTATTGGCCGTTTTGACAAACACAAAGCAGTAGCACTAGGTAGCACCATGCCTTGATTAACTGCGCTCATCTCGCGGCTGAAGGCATTGCCCTGCGCTATGTCGCCGGGAGTTTGAGGTAGACCTGTAGCCTGGAGTCTCTTTTGCCGACCATCATCACCATCGAGACAACGTTTTTAACGCGCTTGAATGCGGTATACAGCTTGAGGTCTTTACGTTGCACCTCGTCCCCCAGCCGCTCGGCAAAGCGACAGAACTCGTCAAATAAGGCCCGCAATTCAGAATAACGGGGGGCATTGCATTGCATTGCACATTTTAATCCCGAAATTAAAGGGAAGCGTCCCCTTTATTCTCCCTTGCTCGCATAGTTGGCCCTGGGCTCCGCTACTTTATTACCCGATTGCTGCGCTGCAATGACGGTTGCTTTAACCGTTGCCCGCACCGCATGAAACTGGTGATAACCCGCAATCTTCTTAATGGTCTGGCCGTCGTCCTCTTCAAACAACACAAAATGGCGGATGTAATCTAAAAACAGTGCAGGCTCAAAAAACCCTTTCACCAGGGTTTCTAAAAAATACTCAAAATGGGGCTTGTCATCTTCACTGCTCACTGTGCGCCAGGGGAAAAACCGCTCCTTATTCGCCGTTAACGACCCCACCCGCGCATCCAGGCCATCACTGATCACTAGCGCTTCGTTAAACATAAACAGCTCGGGGAGCTCTTCTTTATAAGTCTGCAACTGCTGGAAAGCCGACCAGATGTCGGCATTGTTATCCGCCGGGTTTTTCAGCTCCAACACTGCCAGCGGCAAGCCGTTAACAAACACCATCACATCCGGGCGGCGATTACCTTTGCTGCCGGTAATGGTGTATTGATTCACCACCAAAAACTGATTGTTGGCATCATTGAAAAAATCGATCAACTTCACATAATCGGTTTTCTCTTTACCAGCGGAGTCCTTGTACTCAACCTTCACCCCCTCCAGTAACAAGCGATGAAAGGCTTTGTTGTTTTTGATCAGCACTGGGTATTCCGGCCTGGTGAGCTGCCGAGCCACCTGCTCCAGAGTCAATATCGGAATCTGAGGGTTAATCACCTCCAGCTGGGCCAGCAACCGGTCGTGCAGCAGGATCTGCCGATAGTCGGTTCGTTCAGCGGCTGGCTCGCCGGGGGCAATATCGTAGCCACAGATGTAGTCGTAACCGATGGATTGAAACCAGTCGAGGCAGAGTTGCTCTAGTTGGTCTTCTGTGATCATTTTCCCGGTCCCCACAAAGCCTGAATAGGCACTGCCTTTAAGCCATCACCAAACGATAGCGTTCGCTCCCCGTCATAAAGCAGATAACCACCGACTACTTTATCGGGGTGTTGAGACTGAAACCGCCTCATGCCTTTAAAGTCCGACTCACTAACCGACGCCGCAAGTTTCACTTCAATGCCGATCAGACTCCCCGCTTCGTTCTGCACAACTAAATCGACTTCATATTGATCTTTGTCGCGGTAGTGAAAAAACTGCAATTCTTCACCATACCAATCTGCCTGCTTACGTAATTCACCGTAAACAAAGGTTTCTAAAACAGGTCCCATCAAGGTTCTATTTTTCATCAGCTGAGCTTTATTGGTTTTCAACAAAGCACAGAGCAAGCCCGTGTCAGCGATATGCATCTTAGGTGTCTTAATCAGCCGCTTGTTGCGATTGCTAAACCAGGGCGGTAGCGTCTCAATCAAAAATAGCTGCTTCAGCAAATCCAGATAACGTCGGGTGGTTTTAACATCAAAACCCAGACCACGATTGATCTCTGCAACATTAAACAAACTCGCCGTATGGTTAGCTGCTTTTTGTAACAGCGCCGGTATCTCATCGGCATAGTGCATATTGGCGAACTCGGCAATGTCCTTTTGCACCATTACCTTCAAGTAATTGGCATACCAGGCCCGTTGCCGTTTTGTATCAGTTCGCTGCAACGGCTCAGGAAACCCACCCGCCGCCACGCAATCAAACAGTAACTCCCCCAGGCGGGCCTTGAAATTTGCGTTAATCCTGCCTGCAAAAGCATCAGCGAAAAACCCGGCGCGACTACCTTCAATTTCGCAGCGAGATAACGGCCTTAACTTCACCACCTCCACCCGCCCCGCCAGCGATTCCGTCAACCTCGGCATCGCCAGAATATTCGCCGATCCGGTGAGCAAAAACCGCCCCGGTGTACGTTGCTGATCAACTGCTCGCTTAATGCTGGGAAACAATTCCGGTACTCGCTGGATTTCATCCAGAACAGAGTTGCCCGGCAGCCCATCAATAAACCCCCAAGGATCGTTCCTGGCGGCAGCTAACTCGGTGTCGTCATCAAAGGTAACGTAGTGATACCGATCACCGACCAGCTCCTGGGCGAGCGTGGTTTTGCCCGCCTGTCTGGGCCCATGAATAAGCACCACCGGCGTATCCAAAAGCGCCGCCTCAAGCTGGGGTTTGATGTAACGACTGTAGTGCATGCGATGACCTCCTCCGGGTTTCGCCCAATCTGGAATAAAAACCCGTCCTATAGGGAAAACTATACCGTCCAATCAGGAATATTCAACCGTCCAATCGGGAATATTAAACAGGGGCCATTAAAAAAACCTCGCTAAAGATACTCTCAATCGGTTTTTGGTAACTGCCCCTGCATCCCAGGAGTTGAGTTGGCGCCAACTAAACTCAAAAACTCATGCAGGTAACCTTTTGATTTAGCCATCTGTACGACGCGTAGGGATTTTTCATTCTGTTCTTTAGCCAGACAGATACCCACATAACCACCATTGCTGGACCGGGCCAACAAATGCCCTGCCAGCGAAGCCGGGGATTTATTGTCTCTCAACTGCTCAGCAACCCTATATAGACCAGCCAGCCATCGTTGCGCTTGCTCGCCGAAATCCGTTAACAGATCGGCCACCATCTCATGAACACGCGGCATTGATAGCAGCCGTTGCGCCAGGAAAATCAAAATCGCATTGCCCTGGTTATGGACTTCATGCTCATCCAAAGTCGACGACAACGACAACGCTGGGGAGACTTGTTTGCCGGTAACAAAAACTAGCCAGGTAGCATATGCCAATAATTGGCCATATTCCTCAATCGCCTCCAGGCAATCATTCTCATCTACAACCAGCTTTTGCTTCTCGTTAAAAAAGTCGCTAAACAGGAGTTGTTCCAATTCCCCCAAAGTTTCCTCTGCCACACAAGGTACGGTTTGAGTCTCGCTTAACCGATAACCATAGAGCTGATGAACAAGGCTGATACAGACTAAAACGTGGGGCGATAAAGCAATCTTTTCCTCACCCGAGCGTCGTCCACCCACCATCTTGCGGATGTTCCTTACCAGTGCTTTGCAGCGGCGCTGGCAGTAGAACGCCACCTCATCGCTGTTTGAGATCACCGCGGTGGTGATAGCCGGTGGCCCGCTCTCATCATCGCTATCGATAAGTTCTTCTTCGTTGCGCCCTTGGTCATCTTCGCCAAAAGCAGTGTTGCTCAAGCCAGCACGATCTCGGGTTGCCTGTATCACCGCATCCAGCATCTGCGCCAGATCGCCCCGCGCAGCCCGCAGCCTGGGTCCAGATGAGCTAGTCACCGGGCCTTCCAGTTCAACAATCAGGCTGCCACCATCTTCACTGTCCGCTGTTATTTTCGGCTCCCTACTGCTGTGGCCCCTTAAAGCGGCTGTCGGATCGGCGTTATTTTTTAATATTTTTTCGAGGCAGGTGAACAGCATCTTCATATCTGGTGACGAGCTTTGCAAAGCACCCAAAGCCAGCTTAAATTTCTGCTGATCCCCGGTGAGCGTTCGCTCACGTAAGGGCGCTAAGGCGTGCAGCAATAGCGCCTGGAGCGGGCCGTCTTGCCGCTGGAGCATGAGCACACGGCCTTCCCGCAAATCGGCCTGCTTCAAATTCCACAGACCATTTACCGGCTGCAACGCCAGCATTTCACGACGCTCCAGTGGCAACTCGTACCAGATTTTCAGCTGTTCCGTAGACGGTATATCGAGCGGCAGATACTCACCCTGCTCGAATGGCACCAACAGTAAACCACCGCGGCCTGTAGCCGGTGACTCAGCAGTGGTAACACTCCAGGGCTTAATCGTCTCGACCCGTTTACAGTGCGCTAACCCATCCAGTTCGAGTGCAGTTGTTGCCTGTTCAGCACCTTCCCCCAGCAACACCAGCACCGCCTCCGCATTCTTGCTAGCACCTTCCGCCAGCCATGCAGGTGCACTCAGGTTGGCGCTGCCAGAAATCAAAATAGACCCAGTCTCGGCCTTTATCCATATCCACTTGGCGTGCTGATATTGATTAGCCGCCTTTTGATCATCCTCTTGCGCTCGCGACTCATTGTCCAAAGCGGGGAAGCTAGTCAGGTCGACCACTGTAAATCGTGGGTCTTCAGCCAGCGCCACCGGGGCGCGTTAACCTGGTCCGGTTGTATGCCAATCAGCGGTGGACTATTACTCCGTTGTTCCAGTACGGATAAGAAAGCCAGCTTCTGGTCAAAAAATGGCGCGCTCGCTACAACCTGGTCGATGGCAGTGGGTAATATGGGTTGAACCTGCTGCCAAAGGGGTGGCGTGGCAGCGCTACTGAACAAAAACCTGGCCTCAGCAGCCGTGTTATTAGTAGCTAGCGCCTTCTCCAACCAGGGGCAGAGGCTCAGGGTTTTATCCAGTCCCTCCGCGATGGATGCGGGCACCGCCGCCCCGTAATCGGCCAACCAACTTTGAAAGCCGCGAAAAGCCTCAGCAAATAACCCAGCCTGCTCCGGCTGGTCCCGGCCATACCGCACCACATTGGTAATTTCCAGATTCTGACCAAACCCCGACAGCGTCAGGTTGTGACTACCCACCGCCATTAACCCCTTGTTCTTGCCCAGTAGCAGCAGCACCTTGGGGTGAAATGCGCCGTTACAGACCATCGGCAGCAGTGAATACTGAAACCCCAGCTTTTGCGGCGCGCGATTGGCCAGCGCCTGCTGGCACATGCCCGCATCAACAAACAGCAGATGGTGTCGCACCCCGGCCGTCGACATCCGCCGCAGCATGACATCTTCATAAAAACCAAAATCCAGGCTAAATGTCGACACCAGGCAGGCTTCGTATCCACCCTCTTTAAGCACATCAAACAGAGACAGCCGTCCGCTCATGATAGCCACTGGGTCAAGTCAACATCCCCAACCTCTAAGCGACCATCTGATTTGCTCAGCGCGCCAATGTCCTGCAGCACTCGCATTGTCTGCACAAATCTCGGTGAGGTCTCAGCCACCAACGGAATCTGATTCAACCTAAGTCCAGTTTCCGTCAGTCGAAAACGAAACGTATCTTGCCCCTGAGCAGCAAGTTTTCGCAGCGCCACCCGCTGATGCGTGTCCAGGCAATACTCTTTGGTCAGCAGCGCCAGCGCTGCTGCCACCGGCATTTCAGCAATGGGTCCAGCTAAATCACGGCGAAACCTGTCGAGGTTAATGGGGTAATTGCTCTCCAAAAAATGGGGCCGAAATTGCACCGCCCCATAATCAGCCTCATTCTCTGGGCGCAGCCAAAGCGCAGCTAGAATTTTGAGTGACAGGGCGGTAATTGTCGCCGCATCTCCCGACCCGTTACACAATTCAACCAGCCGTTCCAGTACCACCATTTCGTGGCCGGGGTCTGCCCAGTCATCAAATACTGGCAGTTCGTCGGCTTGCTGATTCAATAGTTGCTGTAAAGAGAGAGGCTCATCGGGCAAAACCTGGCTACCCGGCCCCTGTTGCCAAAACCATTCGCTCAACGCCGCACTACTCGGGAACGGGCTGCCCAGGCCGGGCAAATCAACACAGCGCAGTAGTGCATTAAATAGTCCCTGCACCGCGATAGAGAAACACTCATGACGCTGATAGGTTTGCCACTGCCTGGCTATCGGCACCAAATCAGCGGGGGTGGATAGCGCCCGCTTACCTGCCCCACACTGTGTGTAGGCCAACTTACGAAATAGCCGAACGTCGAGGCTCTCACCTTCATTCACAGCCTCACGCACCAGCCACTGTAGCCAAACCAGCGACCGACTACGCACCTCAACCTGATCCGAATTCTCACCAGTTTGGGCCACAGCCCCGCTGATATCACCGGTTGCATTGCCCCGGATCATCAGCCCCAGTAAGACCTGCTTTTCGGTAAGGTTCGCCCCGATTCCGCAGGGGCAAAACCCGTGCAGCGCATCGAGATCCACAACAGAAATCCTGTCGGCTGCCAACAGCGCCATAAACTGCTCACCCGGCACCCCGCCATCAAACGCCTCAGCCAGGGCCACGCCAGTGGGCTTAACCAGTTTTGCCGAACTCGCACTATCACCGGTCAGTAGCCCCAGCAGAGACAGCACACCAAAATAATACTGACCCAAACCACCATGAAGGTTCTTAAAATAACGGCCAGCCCGATCCGAGTCACCATGAGCATAGTCAGAGAGCGTCACCACAGTGCCTTCGGTCAACTCCCGCACAACCGCAGACAGCGTATTGGAGCCCACCACGGCAGCACCGTGGTCGTCCGAGCTGTCTGCACTTACTACCCCGTGACGAAAGGCGATAAGCCCAAACAGACAATCCGCTCTTCGCAGCATCGGCTGCCATTGGTCGTGATGCTGCCAGCCCCGCTGCTCAAACTGCCAGAACAACCAGGGGTAAAACGAGTAATAGCGCGCTCGATCGGTAACATTGGTAATGCCTGGCAACAACTGGCCGTAAATTTCAATGCCCGGTGCCTGCACCCCCAGATGATCAAGGCCACCGATTTCCTGGGGTGGCTTAACCCAGGCAGTTTCAATGGCCGGCGACCCTGCCGCCTCAGCGCTAGTCTCGACCATCACTAAACCCTATAAACAGTTGCACGCTGGTTATGCTGCTTGACTACTGCGGAATTTAAACTTCATGCTACTACTGCTGAGTGGGCTAGTCGGTTGTCAGCAATGAGTTCACCGGAAAGGAGTTTTGGTAATAACGAATCTCTTAATAAGGACAGTTTTTCAGCTTCAATATCACCACACTTGATTTTTTCAAAAAAAGGCATTGCCACCTTTTCGAATTCATTAAGTAATTCTTTATTGGGGATAAAGCAAAGCAGCGTGTGAACAAAATTTCTATTTAAGCTTGGAACTGCTGAGCCAGAATTAATTGCATTTAAATCACAGCCTAAAAGATAGAAATAGGTGTAATATGGCCCGCATTTTTTAAACTCACGCACATACAATGTGGTATTCAAAGGCCAATACTTTTCCAAAGACAAATAAACATTACCTATGACCCCGCTTCTCCCAGTAATAATTCCTGGAGGCTCCATTTTAAATTCAGCGTGTTGCCCATGATAGCCACCTGCTGCGAAGACAGGGTAATCTCCGTCTTTTCTATCTTTTTTTGGCAAATCAAAACCACGGTGTAATTCAAACAAATCACCTACCATAGCTACCTCCCACCCCTCCGGCACCTCACCCAACTCAGAATCAACCAGCGAATCAGGAAATAAAGCAGCGGTGGCTTTGAGTTGTTCTAGTATCTCTGGGCTGGCCGCTCCTGCGCTTTCGGCAACTGTTCCTGACCTTGCTCTACCTCCTGCATCCATGCAGTCGCCTGCGCCCGCGGCATTTGTACATCCTTGTACATCAAGTTGATCTAGGGAACCTCTGATCAACCTGGCACTTTAACGGGTTCACAAAATATTCGCGTGCTGCGGCCATTAATATGACAATGCTTCGGCCATTTTACGTCTGTTATCCGCCTTTTGGCGGATAACAGACGTGCCTTCCCTATGTCAGCAAATATTTCTTAGCCACCATAAGATTCGTAAACCCTGCCAATAAGTGCAATCGATTCGTGTTTTTCGCGAGTCCTCGATAACGCACCTTGTCGTAACCGAACACTCTCTTGATATAGCGGAAGGGGTGTTCAACCTTGGCGCGTATCTGCGCCTTGGTGAATTCGCTTTTAGCGGCATCGCTGTTCTTACCTAGCAAACGGCGCTTGCCAGGACGCATCGCAATAAACCAATCGACCTGGCGATGTTGATGTTCCTTACGCTTATCAATACCCAGGTAGCCAGCGTCACCCCAAACGCATTCTTCCTGGCCATGAAGGAGCTTATCCGCCTGTGTTATGTCGTGGACATTGGCGGGTGTTGTGGCGATGTTATGAATCAGCCCCAGAGTATCGTCAACACCGATATGCATTTTCATACCAAAATGCCAGGTATTGCCCTTTTTTGTCTGATGCATGTCGGGGTCACGCTGGCGGGCTTTATTCTTGGTGGATGTCGGGGCAGAGATGATACTGGCATCGACAATGCTGCCTTCACGTAGAATAAGCCCCTGGGTTTTCAAGTGCCGATTGATTTCATGAAACAACTTTTCCCCGAGCTTATGCTGCTCAAGTAAGTGACGAAAATTCAGGACGGTACTCTCGTCAGGTAGGCAGTCGCTTAACCGAAGGCCGGCAAAGCGTCGCATCGATTCGATTTCATACAAAGAATCTTCCATGGCCGGATCACTCAAGTTATAAAATAACTGCATGCAATGAATGCGCAACATCGTGGGCAGCGGATAGGGCTGGCGGCCCTGACCATTTTTTGGGTAGTGGGGTTTGATTTTCTTTTCCAGCTTTTTCCATGGGATCAACTGATCCATCTGCGCTAGAAACTTTTCTCTGCGTGTTATACGGCGTTTCTGGCTATATTCGGCTTCGGCAAAGCTGATTTGATCCATGGTCTTGTCCCCGAGAAGAGTGAATCTATTTTAAGGGATTACTCGGACTTATTCAGAGTTTCCCTAGGTCACGGC
>Ga0164315_10005070_pt1 | contig 10284 bp, 7 predicted proteins | sample GuaBasSedimGuay6_FD_113737 | JGI IMG/M metagenome (GOLD analysis project Ga0164315, IMG submission 113737) | Subseafloor sediment microbial communities from Guaymas Basin, Gulf of California, Mexico - Guay6, Core 4569-2, 0-3 cm | ecosystem: Environmental > Aquatic > Marine > Hydrothermal vents >...
AATCCTGAAGAAGGAATGTGTATCGCCGGAGTATTTGGTGGTGCTAAATCAGGAGTTACTGAAAAAACAACAAGTATCTTTCTTGAAAGTGCCTATTTTGATTCGGTTTATGTTCGTAAAACTTCTAAACGCCACATATTGCAAACCGATTCATCTTTCAGGTTTGAACGTGGGGTAGATCCAAATAACATTATTTATGCACTAAAAAGAGCTGCTCTTTTAATAAAAGAAATAGCAGGTGGCAGTATTTCATCAGAAATTGTTGATGTTTACCCTAACCCGGTAACTGATCATCGTGTAAACATAAAATACAAAAATGTAGATCGTTTAATTGGAAAGCAAATACCAACAGAAAACATTAAAAAGATTCTGGAATCGCTTGAAATTAAAATTGTTGAAGAAATAACTGAAGGTTTGGTTTTAGATGTTCCGCCTTACCGTGTAGATGTAACCAGGGAAGCAGATATTATTGAAGAAATTTTAAGGATATACGGGTATAATAATGTTGAGGTAAGTACTGATGTAAAATCAACTATTTCATATGCACCAAAACCCGACAGAAATAAATGGAAAAATACTATTTCCGATTTATTAAGTAGCAAAGGGTTTAACGAGGCTATGTCTAATTCATTGACCAAATCAGCTTATTATGAACAATTAGAATCCTTTAAAGCAGAAAATACTGTAAAGATTTTAAACCCGCTAAGTTCTGATTTGGATGCGCTTAGGCAAAGTTTACTTTTGGGTGGCTTAGAAGCTGTTATTTACAACGAAAACCGTAAAAACCAGGATTTAAAACTCTACGAATTTGGTAATTGTTATTTCATAAACCCTGAAAACACCAATAGTAATTCCTTAAACAAATATTATGAAGAAAACCATTTGGCATTATTTATCAGTGGAAACAAAAATAATGTTAATTGGAATAAAACTACTGAAAAATCAGATTTTTACAAATTGAAAACATATACTGAACAAGTATTAAAAGGTTTAGGATACTCAATTGATGATTTTAAGCTTGAAGAAATTTCGAATGATATTTTCGATTATGGATTAAAGTACCAGATTGGACAAAAAACTTTTGTCGATTTTGGACTGGTTTCAAAATCATTAAGAAAATCATTTGATTTGGATAGGGATGTTTTTTATGCAGATTTTAATTGGGATGTATTAATGAATAAGCTTCCAAAAACAAAACAATTTCAAGCAATTTCAAAATATCCGGAGGTAAGCCGTGATTTAGCGCTACTTATAGATAAATCAGTAAATTTTAGCCAGGTAAAAGAATTAGCCTTTAAAACAGAACGAAAACTTCTTAAAAAAGTTTCAATTTTTGATATTTACGAAGGTGAAAAATTAGGTGAGGGTAAAAAATCCTATGCAGTTAATTTTATTATTCAAGATGAGTTTAAAACCCTAAAGGATAAGCAAATTGATAAGATAATGAATAAGCTCATCAGTGTTTATGAAAACGAACTTGGAGCAAAATTAAGATAATATAGAACAGCTCATACACAGTTCGTCATTAGTACGAGGAAGGAGGAAGCAATCGCCCACAAGAGTCACTGCTGCTAATTCAAAGTTTATCACGTTCTTAATTGTTGGAGACCGCTTCGTTCCTTACGGTGACGTGCATTGTGTGCTTTCTTTATAACACACAGCTCTTCGAGTTGTGTTACCGAATTCTATCCAATGACTTTACCAACTTTTCATCTTTTTTAATACCCCTAAAAGCCATATAAGTTAAAATGGCACTTATTAAAGGGAAAGCAGCTATAAAAGAAATATGAAGCGTAACTTCCTGCTCATTAAAAGCAGTATATAAATAGTAATAAACCAATGCATAAGAGCCTAACATAAGCATTATATTAATTATGCTAAGGCGCATTTGCAACATCCTGTTTTTAAACAAAAAAATACTCACAAGACTAATAATCAATATAATATCAAAAAGAATAGCAAGTGGTATGCTCTGAATAGTTAATATTTCTAAGTTCTCAGCTAGTTCATAAATCCCCCGGTATCTGAAAATATAACTCACATTCTCACTCACCAATAATTCGGTTAAAGGAAACATAAAAACCAGGAACATTAGTACCGATGATAAAAGTAAAAATAAGGTCTGTATTCGTTGTATCATGATTTTGCTTTTTGAATTTTGGGACAAAATTAATACAAAATTCTTTTTTACTATAATTTGAATGTATAAATTGCATGATGGTATATAAATTGTTGTTAATTAAAGTTTATCAATAAAGTTAAACATATTCTTTCTGATGTAAATTTGTTAACTATAATCAATTTGACACTGGTTACTGATTACTGGTTGCCTATACTGATTATTAGCTGTTTGCACAATACTACCAGTAACCAGAGGCCAGAAACAAGTACCTGTTTAAATACAATAAATAGTACTTAAACAAGCAAATAGAAAAGCTGACTTCTAATTTAAATCAACAATTTAACAATATATCAGTATAACAATTTAACGATATGTCAAAAATAAGTATCATACTCCTAATTATCTTAACTTTAACACAAAGTATAGTTAATTCCCAACCACCAAATATTAAATTTGAACATATTTCTTTGGAAGATGGTTTATCGCAAAGCTCAATTTATAATATTGTGCAGGATAACAAAGGGTTTATGTGGTTTGCCACCTTAGATGGTTTAAATAAGTACGATGGCTACAGTATAAAAATTTACCGCAATAATCCATCTGACAGCAATTCCATTTCTGACAATGTGCTGAATTATTTATATGTTGATCAGCCAGAATTTGGTGGTAAACTATGGATTGCTACACGTGGAGCCGGCTTATGCAAATTTGATGAAACTTTTGAAACTTTTAAATCATATAATACTGAAAAAGAAAATATTGAATCACTGAGTTCTAATAATGTTCGATTTATTTGGGGTGAAAAAGACTTTTTATGGATTGCTACTTCAAAAGGTATAAACCGTTTTGACAGGCTTACAAAAAAATTTAAAAGATACCCTATAGGAAATCCGGAAAATATTAAACAAAATATTATTAATACAATCGTTCCTGATCATAATAATCATTTATGGTTGGGTACAAATGATGGTCTTTGCTTATTTGATAAACAAAACGGTGAGTTTAAGTTTTTTAGATTTACAAACGGTTATGGATTGAAAGGCGAGTTTAATAAAATTAATGCGGCTCAATTGGACAAGAACAAGATATTATGGTTAGGAACTCATAATGGATTAATTCGCTTCAATACAATAAGCAAAGAATACAAAATTTTTCAGCATAAAAAGGAGATGCTCAGTAATTTTATCACCAATAAAATAACATCAATCATTATTGATAAGGAAGAAATTATATGGCTGGGAACTGAAAAAAGTGGTTTGTACAGATATGATCCAAAATATAAAGAGTTTACAAGCTATAAACACGATGCATCCATTCGCACATCATTACAAACGAATAATATACTTTCACTTTATCAGGATAAAACAAATATTTTATGGGTAGGAAGTTCGCTTGGAGGAATTGATAAATGGAACCGGGCAGCAGAGGAATTAAGTATATTCCGTCATAACCCCTATGATAATAATAGTTTAAGTTCAAACCAGGTACGAAAAATTTATCAGGATAGCAAAGGGAGAATTTGGGTAGGAACAGTACAAGGTGGTTTAAATCAATGGATAAAGGGAGAGAATAGGTTTAAGCATTTTAAGAATAATCCTAACAAATTGAATAGTCTAAGCCATAACCATGTAAGAGCAATCCTTGAAGATTCAAAAGGTAGATTCTGGATAGGAACTGATGGAGGTGGGTTTAACCGTTTTTATCCTGAAACAGGGAAATTCACAACATATAATTCACAAAGAGCTGGACAAATTAAAGATGCCAATAAGCTCAGTAATGATCGTGTTTGGAACATTATTGATGATAAGGAAGGAAATTTATGGATAGCAACCTATGGTGGTGGTATTAATGTATTTGACCCTGAAACAAAAAATTTTCAAATATATCGTAACTCAGAAAATAAAAACAGCCTGAGTAATGACAATGTAACCACCGTTTTTAACGATCACACAGGAATAATTTGGGTTGGTACTTTTGGTGGTGGATTGAATAGATGGGATGAAAAAAACAAACAATTTATTCGATACCAACATAATCCAAAAAATGATAAATCAATTGGAAATAATCGTATATATGCCATTACCGAAGATAGCAAAGGTCGTTTGTGGATTGGCGCAAAAGGCTCATTAAGCCTTTATGATAGAGAAACAGATGAATTTGAAAATTTTGATGAAGATGACAATTTCCCCAATAATGTTATGATGGGGATTTTAGAAGATAATCATGGTTATATTTGGGTAAGCACAAACAGCGGACTATCTAAATTTAATCCTGAAACGAAAAAAGTTAGAAATTATGATATTAGAGATGGTTTGCAAAGCAATGAGTTTTTAGTAGGATCATTTTGTAAAACAAATAATGGTTTTCTTATTTTTGGTGGCATTAATGGCTACAATATTTTTGACCCTGATAAAATGGTTGATAACCCAAATCTGCCTTCTATTGTAATTACCGGATTTCAAATATCTAACCATTCTGTAGATTTTGATACCACAATAAGTGACAAAAAATTAATTATTCTGGATCACACACAAACTGATATTTCATTTGATTTTGTAGCTTTGGACTATATTTTTCCGGAAAAAAACCAGTACAAATATAAACTTGTCGGTTATGACGATGATTGGGTAGATATAAAGTTTAAGCGGTATGCTACCTATACAAATCTTTCACCAGGAAACTACACATTTAAAGTAATTGGTTCAAATAATGATGAAGTTTGGAATACCGAAGGTGCAGAAATAGGGGTTATTATAGAGCCGGCATTTTGGCAAAGGCTCTGGTTTAAAATTTCATCTGCTTTATTTGTTATTTCCATGGTACTTCTTTGGTTTTATTTGAGAATTAAGAGGATAAAACAACAAAATGAATTCCTTGAAGAACAAGTGAAATTAAGAACCGCAGAGGTGGTCATGCAAAAAGACCAAATTGAAGAACATTTACATGAAATAAGCGAACAGAAAAGAGAAATTACGGATAGTATTATCTATGCCAGACGAATTCAAACGGCTACGCTGCCTATTGATAAATATGCAAAAGAAGTTATTCCGGAACATTTTGTTCTTTTTAAGCCCAAAGATATTGTTAGTGGTGATTTTTATTGGTTGAGCAAAAAAAATGGTAATACGGTAATTATTGCTGCTGATTGTACTGGTCATGGTGTACCCGGTGCTTTTATGAGTATGTTAGGGATTAGCTTTTTAAATAAAATTGTGAATGAAAAAGGAATAACACAACCCGATGAAATTTTGAATAAGCTACGTGAAAATGTTATTCATTCATTGCATCAAACAGGAGCTGAAGAAGAATCAAAAGATGGTATGGATATAACTGTTTGTACCATTCTACATGAAGAAATGAAATTACAATTTGCAGGTGCCAACAATCCATTATACCTGGTACGAAATGGTGAAATAAATATTGTAAAAGGCGACAAGATGCCTGTTGCTTTTTACGACCATATGCAAGCATTTTTGTTACATGAGATAGAAATTCAAAAAAGAGATGTGTTTTATTTATTTTCTGATGGTTATGCAGATCAGTTTGGTGGACCAAAAGAGAAAAAATTCATGTACAAACCATTCAGGCTTTTGTTGACTGAGATTTCAAATAAACCTATGAATGAACAAAAAGAAATTCTTGACAATAAAATAAAAGAATGGCGTGGCGAAATTGAGCAGATCGATGATATTGTGATTTTGGGAGTAAGGATATAAAGTAAAAATCCACGCCCAAAGGACGTGGCATTGGGATAACCCCGGAGGGGATAATATACAGTAACCGTAGAACATTTGAACAATAGAATGAAGAATAGCGAAAAACACTTTATAATTCACTATTCTAATGTTCACTTGTTCAATTGTTAAAACAGCTCCTTAATAATTACAATATTTTAATGTAAAAACTTAAAAGGCAAACCCGTATAGCAACTATAACCACGTTCAGAGAACGTGGATTTCTAAAGAGTATTAAAATTTAATTAATAATTTTTGTATAATGAACAATTTAATAATTTGTAAATTCTGTAAATCAGAAAATGAGACTTCAAGTGAAAGGTGTTTTTCGTGCAATGCCCCTCTTCCCAAAATTGGAGTACTGTCAGAAAAAACAAAGGAACATCTGGCAAACTATATAAAAAGTATTGAGAAAAGACTTAAATCCGAAAAGAAAAAAGCTGACACTCCTCTTATTATATCATTTATCTTAATTTTACTTATTTGGATATTTGTTTCATTTATAAGCTATAAAAGTTTTCCTGATGATACATCAATTATCATAACATTTGCTATTATCTTAGGCATTGGATTTTTTATAGCATGGGGAGGCTTAATAAACTATTATGAACACAAAGAGGTAAGCAAAGCTTTTAATGCAAAAATCAAAACTGAAATAATTGAATATTTAAAAGAAATGAATATTTCAAAATCAAGCTTCAATATACTTGTTACTGAGATACTTAATGCTAAATCGTTATTAACTAGATTTCTAGATGATTTGTAAATTATTTCAGAATCATTTTCCTCAATGCCATAATATCACCCTGAAATACGTTAAAGTCAATATCATGATTAATCCCATCAATTTGGCCAGTTTCTGAGAACTGCCATATTTTCCAGTTTTTATGCTTTGGCTTCTTTACCCTATTAAAATTAGCAATCCAAAAAACATATTTTTGGAAAATAGTATCATTTAAAAAATCATGATAATAGCTATCACCAGTATAAATAACAGGTCTAATTCCATAATGGTTTTCAATTTTATTAAGCCACTTTATTAATCCAATCTTCAAAGATTTTATGGATTGATAATTTGGTAATGCTTCAATATCCAGAACGGGTGGGAAATCACCCTTTTCCAGATTTACGATACTTATAAAATTATCAGCTTGTTTAATTGAGTTTTCATCAGGCCGATAATAATGATAGGCTCCCCTGATAATACCAAGCTTTTTTACATTTATCCAATTCGTGGTAAATTCCTGGTCTTCTTCATCTTCACCAATAGCCGCTCTCATAATTATAAATGATATTTTCTCACCATTCTTAAATTGTTTTACTTTCTCCCACTCCACTCTTCCCTGGTAATGAGAAATATCAATACCAAAAATATGCTCCTGGTAGTGGGCAAATATTTTTTCTTCATGCGATTTAAATACGGCAATTTGACTGTCAGACGAAAAAGAAAAAATTAATATGATGATGATAAATACAGGAACAATCAATAACAAGGCAAAGCCCAAAGTTCCATACTTTTTATTTACCAACTTGATATTTAAAAAAGGATATAATTTGTCTTTCAATAGATCACCATATTTCATATTGCAATATATTCTTTCTTACGGTAATAAAAAAACTTCTTTAAAATACACTAATATTTGAATAAAATATATTGAGGTATTTAGCAGATATAAAGTAAAAACATCTAATAAGCTATGCTAAAGATTTTATACCTAAAACTGAGATTTCACCTAATTATTTGTACTTTTAATTTAAATTTTTTAATACTTTTTATGCAATTTTTTTTGTTCTTAGGTATAATTGTCAGTTATAGCTTCTTAAACATTCAGGAATCGAATAAGGAAAAAGAAATGATTTCTGCTTTTGGCTACACCCGACATGTAAATAGTGAAGGAAATCCATCTAGGTTTGATGGTGATTATTATAGCCTCTCATTAGTTTTGTATGATGACAAAAGTTATTTATACACATTTCAAAAAGGAAGGCTGGAGCCTCGATATAAAAAAGAAACAGGTAGTTGGGAAATTTCCGATGTAAACTTAATTTTATCGGCTAAAAAAAGACATAACACTATTTTTTCGAATAAAGAAATAGAAAAAATTTATACAGGAAAAACTTATTATACCCTTAAAGAAAAAAAGTTATGTGATTTTACTGGAAAAGAGTGCCTTGAAAACAGAAAAGGTTTGCCTGCGTGGAAGTTGTTTTCAGAATATAAATGACATCCAATCAACATATTAAACCAACTAAAAAATTTAGTTTTTAGCAATAAAAAAAGACCAGCATTTCTGATGGTCTCAATTATTTTCAGTTTGTGTATGATTAATTCCTTTGATTTCCAGAAAATCTTCTATTTCCGTTAATTTCATTGTTTTGGTTGTACTCGTTTCTTCTGTTATAAGCACCATTTTCACGGTTATCTGATTTTGGTTTTGATTTCTTAACAACAATCGTACTATCGTCGTATTCACATTCGTCAAGCTCTTCAATTGCTTTTAAAGCTTCTTCATTGTTTTTCATCTCTACAAAACCAAATCTCTTTGAATGGCCCGTGAATTTGTCGGTAATAACCCTGGCAGATTCTACCGTACCATAATCTTCAAATAATTCTTGTAAGTCCTCACTTGTAATATCAGAACTTAACTTAGCTACAAAAATGTTCATATATATATAAAATATTTAATAAATAAAGTTGATAGGAATTTAAGAAAGCATATCAAAAAAAGGGAAGTGCAATACTAGAATCACTATATTTGGACGACAAAGGTAAAATTTAAATCCACATTCTGTCGTAAAAAGCTAATAATCTTCATTTTATTAAGATTTATTAACAATTCACCCTGGCAATTTTCTAATAGCTATTTCGCAAAGAACCACAAAGACATCACAAAATTACGCAAAAAATACCTTCGGCCATAAACCCCTATTTGTTTGATAATTGTCCTGCCTATATTAAATGTGAAACCTTAGGAACTGTAACGAAACAACCTGTTCTTTTAAAATTTATCTATGATCAAGAAATAGAGCTACAGCCGCTTAGCGGGTTTATTTATTTGATGACATTCAGATTATGAAATACCTATCAATCTGCAAATTCACCCGCGGCTTTAAAGGCAAAAACTGAAATTAATATCTAACAACGCTGTTTTAAACTAGAGCCAAAAACATAACTACTGCCTTTAAAATGAACATCTTATTACATAACAATTCCTTAGTTATTAATTACTCATCCCATAGATTCTCGTATGTATAGCCCGAACCAGGTACTGCCCAAAAACGTCCATTGAGAAATCGGTAATGTTTATCCAGTTTGTTAATCTTTTCCAAAGCATCCATACTTAACTCAATTTCAGTAGTCTGAAGATTTTGTTTAAGCCGTTCCGGGTTTACGGATTTGGGAATGACTGCCGTACCCCTTCCAACTGCCCATGCCGATAAAATTTGTGCAGGACTAGCATTTAAGCTCTTGGCAATTTCAACAATTACCGGGTCAGTCATTAAATCAGGTTCATCCTTGGCTTTCATAGTTGCAGGCCGATCTTTTGAACCCAAAGGTGAGTATGCTGTTAAAAGAATATCTTCCAGTTTGCAAAATTCAAGCATTTCTTTTTGCTGCAAATAAGGCTGCGATTCAATTTGATTCACCTCAGGTTTAATACTCGAATTTTCTACTAGGTTTTTTAGTTTTTTTACACTAAAGTTGGATACACCAATATGTTTTGTTAAACCCTGTTCAACTGCCATTTCCATCCCCTGCCAGGTATTTGAAACCGGTCGTTCTTCTAAACTATAAAAATGTTTTGGGCTCATCGGAAAATTAAATTGTTCTTTTAAAGGAACCGGCCAATGAATAAGGTATAAATCAAGATAATCAAGCTGTAAATCCTCCAATGTATTTTTTAGTGCTCCAATTACATTATCTTTACCATGTCTGTTATTCCACAATTTGGAGGTAATCCAAAGTTCTTCTCGTGTTACTGTACCATCTGAAATGGCATCTTTAATGGCTAAGCCGATTTCCGCTTCATTTTCATAAATAAATGCACAGTCAATATGGCGATAACCTAGCTTAATAGCTTTGCTAGCAGCACCATACACATCCCCTGTTGAAGATTTCCAGGTACCCAATCCTAACATAGGAATTTTATCGTTATTCTTAAATGTATAGTATTTCATAAACTCAATAATATTTCATATTTATTAATAATGGCTAAGATATTCAAAAAGACTTGCAAACGTTTATCCTTATTTTTATTTAAGATGTTTAATGTTTGAGTAGTTCCTTTAACATTAACTCTAATTGCTTCTGTTCTTCTGATTTTTTAATAATGCTTACTTTTTTGTCCTCACCTTCTTCCTGCATAGATAATAATCCTGAAGTTTTTATTCTGTTTGGTATTTGAATCTTTTTGTTTTTGAAAATAG
>Ga0164315_10005071_pt1 | contig 10283 bp, 9 predicted proteins | sample GuaBasSedimGuay6_FD_113737 | JGI IMG/M metagenome (GOLD analysis project Ga0164315, IMG submission 113737) | Subseafloor sediment microbial communities from Guaymas Basin, Gulf of California, Mexico - Guay6, Core 4569-2, 0-3 cm | ecosystem: Environmental > Aquatic > Marine > Hydrothermal vents >...
CACGTAGGATTTCAGTGCTTCGCTTTCAAAATGGTATTCCCCGCGGTAGTCCAGGTATGTTCGGAAGGTGTCCTGCTTTTCGAGATAGTTGTTCAGCTGCGACAAAGTCGTGTTCAGCGTGTCGATCGTCTCTTCGTCGTTGACGAGCCTGCCAATAGTCCCCTCACCGCTGTTTATTTTAGTGGTGATTTCATCCAACGACGCCAGCGTGGCGTTGAGACTGTCTATGGTCTGGTCTTCTGCAATGAGGCGGCCTAGGGTCCCTTCCCCCTGGCTGATGTTTTGGGTGATGTGTTTCAGGGCGGCCAGGGTTTCGTTGAGATCGTTGATGGTGTCTTCTTCATTGATCAATCTGCCGATGCTGCCCTGCCCGGTATTGATTTTTACAACGACTTCCTCCAGATCGGTCAGCAATAACTCCATGGTGCTGGATACCCTGCGCACACTGGCAATGATATCTTTGATGTCATCCTGGCTTTCGTCACCAACAGACTTCAACGTGTCCGAAAAACCTGCCAGGTTGTCGATCATGCGGTCGATATCGTCGCTGTTGCTCTGGACCGTCTGATTGAGGGTTGTAACCATTTCTTTCAAGTTGTCGACAATTGCCCGGAAAGTGGCTTCGCCTTCCGCCCCGCCGAGAACATTGGAGATGGCGTTGGTGAGGAGTTTGATGTCATGCGCCACTTCCCCCAAGACGTTCATGAGGGAATCCATATCCGTTACCGGCACTGTCCGGGTTAGACGGTCCCCGTTTCGGATGGCGGGTGCGGATGCGGAACCGGCAAGAATTTCCACATATTTATCACCCAGGATACCCCTGGTCCGGATAATGGCTCTGGCATCCTTTTTTATCTCTATTTCAGGCTTGATTTGCAGCAGTACCAGCGCTTTGCCGTTTTTTAACGAAATATCCTGAACACGGCCGATTTCAACACCAGCCTCCTCCACGGTTACATCCCTGACCAGACCGGAGGCTGAATCGAACAGGACTTCAATGTAATATCCTTTGTTATTGGAGAAGTTCAGCTTGCCGACTTTCATGGACATGTAGGCCAGGAGAACAATCCCGATTACTACGAAGATGCCAACTTTCGCTTCAATGCTAAATTTCGACATAATCGGCCAGTCACTGCTCGGAACTCGATTTGCCTTCAATAAAATTTTTAACCACCGGATTTTCAGAGTTTTTTATTTTCTCCGGTGGGCCATATTCAATAATCCTGCCATCATACAGCATTGCGACCTTATGTGCAATTTTAAAGGTGGAGTCGATATCGTGGCTGATGACCAGACAGGTTGCCCTGGTGTGCTGTTGGGTTTTTACGATCAACCGGTCGATGTCGTCACGTCTGATGGGGTCGAGCCCGGTCGTCGGTTCGTCGAACAGGATGATCTTCGGGTTGAGGGCAAGTGCTCTGGCGAGGCCGACACGCTTGCGCATACCTCCGGAGAGTTCTGCAGGCATTTTCCCGGTCACCTTTTTCAAGCCGACCTGGCGAAGTTTTTCCTCGACAATGATGTTGATCTCCTCTTTTGTAAGCCGGGTATGCTCCCTGATGGGGAAGGCGACATTTTCACCCACGGTCATGGAGTCGAACAACGCCGCTTCCTGAAAAAGCATGCCGAAATTTTTTCTGACGTCATTGAGCTGTCTTTCATTGAGTGCAGAAATCTCGACATCATCAATATAAACAGACCCCGCATCAGGTCGAATGAGTCCGATGATGTGCTTTAGCAAAACACTTTTGCCACCGCCACTTTCACCGATAATGACTGTTATGCGGTGCGGTTCCACGGTGAGGTTGAGGCTGTCCAGAACAACCTGGTCCCCGAAAGCTTTACAGATATTCACAAGTTGGATTTTCAAAACATTACCGCCGTCAAGAAATAATCGCTGATCAGAATGGAAACCGAAGAGACAACCACGGCCTGTGTCGTGGCCCGGCCAACCCCGGCGGCGCCGCCTGAGGTGTTAAATCCCTTGTAGCATCCGACCAAAGAGAGAATCAGGCCGAAAACAGATGCTTTGATGAGACCGTTGATAATGTCGCTGAGGTCTACAAATTCAACAATTCTGGCTATGAATATACCGGAATTGATGTTGAGCAGTCCCACCCCCACAAAATAACCACCGACAATTCCGATAAAATCGGAGACAATCGTAAGCATGGGCAGCATAACGATGCCGGCAATGACGCGCGGCATGATGAGGTATTGGACAGGATTCACCGACATGGTGTAGAGGGCATCGATCTGTTCGGTAACCCGCATGGTACCTATTTCGGCAGCCATAGCCGACCCCGCTCTGCCGGTCACCATCAGGGCGGTGATGGCCGGTCCCAATTCCCGGGCCATGGAGAGCGCCACGGTGGCCCCCACCAGGCTCTCCCCCCCGAACATTCTGAAACCGTAGTATGTCTGGATAGCCAGTACCATACCGGTAAAGGCGCCGGTAATAAGGACCACGGGTAAAGAATTGACCCCGACAAATTCCATCTGTTTGAATATCTCGTGAATTCGGTATGGAGGCCTGACCATCCAGGCGAGCGTGGAAAATAGGAGAAGGCTCACCTTTCCAAAGGCTTCGATCATCATAACAAAGGGTTTGCCGGCAAACTCGAGGAAACGTACCATGCCATATTCTCCTAAACGCTCACTTTAGGGTTCTATATGGTATGCGTGGCCACAAAGTCAAGGCGTGGCAGTTTGCAAGGCCAGGATAAGGGATGTCAATTTTCGAAATCGAGGTATCGTTTTTTTCCCACAACATGTAGTAACTTTGAATAAGGAGACACAATATGAAGTAACTGAATAAAATTATGTATAATTTATATATAATTTTACTTGACAAGGCGATACATTTCAAGAGAATATACGATCGAAAATAAAAATATTTTCAGATTAATTGAAATCGTACTTGCCGTTTTATTGATTTTTTCAACACAATCATCCATATTCATGAAGACAGAAGTGTATGAGTAAAAATTCCTTAAAAAAAATACGAGAGTCTCTTTTAATGAGTAAGTCTGAACTTGCCCGGGAGGCCAATGTCTCACCCATTACGATCACGCGTATCGAACAGGGTATGCCATGTCGCATGGAGACAAAGCGGAAAATACTCCTGGCCTTGGGATTCAAACTTTCAGACAAAAATAAAATATTTGGCGACTAAGAGAGTATCATGGTTTTTAGGAAAAAAGACCGTCTCGTCGGGTTGGATATTGGTTCCAGGACCATAAAGGTCGGCGAGGTTGGTGACACAAAGAAAGGGCAGGTACTGGAAAAGTTCGGTACCATCGATATTGCCCCCGGGCTCATTGAGGACGGATCTATCAAAGACCCCGAGGCGATTGCCGAATCCATCCGTCAGTTATACCACTCCAATGGCATCCGGGAACAGAACGTAGCCATTTCCATCGGTGGGTACTCGGTCATTGTTAAGAAGATCAATGTGCAGACAATGACGGAGGATGAACTTCAGGAGTCCATTCAATTCGAAGCGGAACAGTATATTCCCTTTGATATCGCCGATGTGAATCTCGATTTTCAGATCCTGGGGGAAAATGAACACAATCCCAACCAGATGAGTGTACTGCTGGTAGCGGCTAAAAAGGAGATGGTGAACGATTACATCAACCTGACGCAATTGGCCGGTCTCAACCCATGTATTATAGATGTGGATGCCTTTGCCCTCCAGAATATTTTTGAAGTCACTTATGATACCAATGAAGATAATGTAGCCCTGATCGATATAGGGGCAAGTAAAACGTCGTTGAACATACTCAAAGGCAAAACATCCGTGTTCATGCGAGACGTATCCCTGGGATGCGGCCAGATCAACCAGAAAATTGTCTCCATTGCCGACTGTTCACTGGAGGAGGCTGAAGAGCTCAAGTTCGGTAACCAGACCGATAAGATTTCCCAGGAAGATTTATCAGATATTATTTCATCTGTCGTCGCGGATTGGTGCACGGAAATCCGTCGTGCTTTGGATTTTTTCTATTCAACCTATCCCGATGAGCAGATTAAAAAAATCGTTTTGAGTGGCGGGGGGGGAGCGATAAAAGAATTCCGTCAGCTTCTGGCGGTGGAAACATCGGCTGATGTGCAGACCATCAATCCCTTTGAGAGCTTCCACGTGAACGAGGATCGCTTTGAACCGGCGTTCATCGAAAGAATCGCACCCCAGGCATCCATTTGCATGGGCCTGGCCATCAGAAGGGTGAGCGATAAATGATACGAATTAATTTACTGCCGTTTCGTGCAGCACGCAAGAAAGAGAACGTTCGGCGACAGATTTCTATTTTTCTGCTTTCGTTCGTTTTTCTCCTGGCCGTGGTTATCTATTACAACGTCAACTTGAACCAGCAGATCGATCGGCTCAAGGTTAAAAACAAAGAAACCACTGCTCAACTGGCAAAATACAATGAGAAAAATAAAGAAATCGCAGATATCAAGAAAAAACTCACGCTTCTCAATAAGAAGATCGACGTTATCAATGATCTAAATGGCAGCCGTACGGATGCGGTGCTGTTGCTGGAATCAATGACACAGCTCATCATCCCCGACAGGATGTGGTTCACCAGTTTCACTCTGAAAGGTGGCAACATAGCCCTGAAAGGGGTTGCCCTGGATGAACGCACCATCGCTGATTTCATGAAAAACCTGGAAGGGTCCTATGCGAATGTCACCCTGAAGTCCATGCAGCAGAAGGCGATCCCAGGGAAAAACGTGAAACTGAAAGATTTCAGTTTCGAGATGGCAAAAAGAAAAAAGCAGATGACTCCGGATAAAAAGCCTGAAAAATCATGAAAAAATTAAATATTTCTCTGAAATCACTGGCACCCGTCATCCAAAGGATCGAGAGCTTATCTAAGCTGCAAAGGATACTGATCTATGCAGGCACGGTGATCGTTCTGGTCGGTGCATTTGTTTACTTTTCCTACATGCCGAAACTGAAAGAGATCGGCACGCTCAAGGTCAAGTACAATGAGCTGGAGAAAAAGCTGCAAAAAGCCAAAAAGAATGCTGCCCAGCTTAACTATTACCGTAACAGGATGAAAGCGGCGGAAACAAAATTCAAAATCGCTAAACGGGCTCTGCCGGACAAGAAAGAGATTCCCACGCTGATCGACGGCATATCGCAGGCCGCCCATGATGCGGGGTTGGATATACTGGTCTTCACCCCCAAGCCGGAGGTCAGAAAAGAGTTTTATGCCGAAGTCCCCATATCTATTAAAGTATCTGGAGACTACCACAACGTAGCTGTTTTTTTCGACATGATTGCCGGGCTGCCGCGAATCGTCAATGTCACTGACATCGCCATGGCGCCGGCCAAGGGCAAGGGGGAAACCGAGTTGACAACTTCCTGTACGGCAGTGGTTTACCGGTTTGTGGAGTTTCAGAAAGATGACGATAAAGGCACTAAGGCCAAGAAAAGTAAGAAAAAAAAGAAAAAAAAGAAATAATTAACTCAGGGAATGATAGCGAAAATCATGTTTAAACATACTTACAAAATTCGTAATATCACCTGTTTGTTATGCTTCTTGTCGTTGCTTGTTTACGGTTGTGCGGACAAAAAGAGTGAACCTAAGCAGGCCAAGAAGGTTGTGAGCAAAAAAATCTCTGTCCAGAAGACCGGCACGGAAGCCAAACAGGCACCGATGGCCATAGCAGAGGCCCCTGCCCCGGCAACACCGAAAGCCAGTGACGGCAAAGGGAAGGACGATGACGTGTTGATTCCTTCCGCGCCGGAGCTGTCCCAGGATAACATCCTGGCTAAAGCGGCCATCGGCTACGACTCGAAGGGCAAAATCGACCCCTTCATTCCGCTGATTAAGGCAGAACTGAAAAAAGCCGGCGGCGGTACTACTGTGGCGGCAGCCAATAAAACCGATAGAAAAAAACGGAAGCCGACAACGCCATTGGAGAGGATAGAGTTAAGCCAGTTGAGCCTGAGAGCCATTGTCAGATCCGCCCAGGGTAATAAGGCCCTAGTCGAAGAAACGTCCGGTAAGGGCTACGTTGTCACCAAAGGCACCTTTATCGGGGTAAACCAGGGAACCGTTATCGATATCCAGAAAGACAGGATTATAGTAGAAGAAGAAGTGGAGAACATTCAAGGGGATATCACATTAAAAACGAGAGAACTAAGACTTCCGAAACCTTCCGGAGAGGAATAACATGTCTACGTCAAACAAAAGATTGAGCAGGAACATTGTAATATTTATTGTTTTATCGGCATTTCTGGCCATTCTGTCGGGATGTGCGGCCAAAGACAAACCGATAAACAGTGACATTACAAAACCTCTGGAGCCGAAGACGATCAAGGCGATCTCTGTTACGGAGAATGACGAGTCTTTCAACGTTGATATTGCAGGCAACCGTTTGTTGACCTACACGTCTGTCAAAAAGCCGGTCCCTTTGAGCGTGGTGCTCTACTTCCCTGAAACCGGGCTGGATACGACCCAGAGTGATCTCCGTGTTGAAAATAGTGTCATCGGATCTGTTACGGCAACCGAAATGACTGCCAACGGCAAAGCCTCGCGGGTGGAAATCCTTATGAATAAGGACGTGGCCTATGAGGTGGTTCGTAAGGAAAACGGCATCAACATCGTCTTCAGCAAGGATAGTGGAACTGTGACGGCTGCAGCGGCTGCGCAGGCAAGCCCTGTTGCTGCCGAGGAAACGGCCACGAACAACTCCGACCAGGTTGAACCGATAGTTGCCACCGCGGTGCAGAGCACCTCTTCGGATGCAATAGAATCTGAACAACAGGTCCAGCCAGTAGCGAGCCAGACCGAGGCTACTGGAAGTGAATACAGTGGGCCGGCATGGGTTAACAAAATCGACTTTGCCAGTGAGAGTGCCGGTAAATCGACGGTTATTATCGGTACCACCATCCCTGTTGATTATGATATAAATAAAAAAACAGACACACTGGTGCAACTTCGGTTGATGAATACCAATTTGCCCGAATACCGTCGGTTTCCCCTCATCACCACCCGCTTCGAAAGTGCGGTCAACAGGGTTACACCGGTTCAGAAGCCTGACATGGAAAACAACACCATGTTTGCCATAGAACTACGTGAATCTGTGCCCTACTTTGTAGAACAGAGTGACAACTTCATCATGATCCATTTCGAGGCGTCGACCATACCGCCGAAGCCGCTCGAACAGGCCAATATGCCGCCCTGGCAGAAAGTCTTTGAGGAAACAACCCTGGAAGACATGCAGAAAATGACGGCAGCGGCCGCCGGTACGGCAGTCGCGGGATCTGCCGCTGGCGACTCAGTTGCACCCACGGAAGCCTCTACGCAGAAAGTGGTTGTAGCCCAATCTCAGTTTGCAGAAACCAGCCCGCTTTATCAAAAACCCAAAATGTATACAGGCGAAAAAATCGCTCTCGACTTTTACGAGACGGATGTTAAAAATGTTTTTCGTATCCTGAAGGAAATCAGCGGCAAGAATTTTGCCATCGACAAGGATGTAAGCGGGCAGGTAACGCTTACCCTGGATAAGCCGGTACCTTGGGATCAGGTGCTGGATCTTGTTCTACGGATGAATCAACTGGGCATGATGAATGAAGGGAATATTATCCGCATTGCCACCCTGAAAACGCTCAAGGCCGAGGAATCCTTGAATGCCGCAAAGAGGGAAGCTGTCCAAAAGGCCATGGAGCAGGAAAAAGCTCTGGAACCCTTGGTAACCGAATACCTTGCCGTCAATTACTCCAATGCACAAACGGAAATTATGCCGCACATTCAATCCATCCTGACAGCGAATAGGGGGACGGTCAGCGTCGATACCCGTAACAATCAAATCATCATGACCGACGTCGTTGAGAAAATCATGCAGGCCCGGGAGATTGTATTTCGCATCGACCGTGTTACGCCGCAGGTTATCATCGAGGCCAGAATCGCGGAGGTCAGCTCCGATTTTTCCCAGGAACTGGGTTTCGACTGGACTGCGCAGGCAGGTCCGGCCTACAACAGTGGTATAGACGCTAATTTGGCCGGCGACATGGTCATGAATTTTCCGGCCCAGGGAGCTTCTTCCAGCCTCGGGTTCGTCTTTGACAAAATCGGGGGGACGCCTTTTTTGCTCAATGCCCGTCTCAACGCGCTGGAAACCAACGGTGAAGGAAAAATTATCTCATCGCCCAAGATCGTGACCCTCGACAACAAAAAGGCCACGATCAAACAAGGTATCGAATGGCCCTATCTGGAAAGGGACGACAGCGGTGGCTCATCGGTCAGTTATAAGGATATAGACCTGCTCCTGGAAGTTACCCCCCATGTGACGCCTGACAGCCGGGTATCCATGGAAATCCTGATCACGAAAAACGACATTGACTCAATTTTTCAGGGGGTACCGTCGCTTTCCACCAACGAGGCTCGGACCGAATTGCTGGTCAATGACGGGGACACCATCGTTATTGGCGGTATCATGAAATCCAGGCGGACAAGCGGCGTGCAAGGGTTCCCATGGCTGTCAAAGATTCCGCTTCTGGGCTGGTTTTTTAGAAACGAGAAAGAGGAGCGGGAAAACAAAGAACTGCTGATTTTCATCACGCCGCGGATCGTTCAGCTTGAACAGCGAGATGCATCATTGTAATTTAATTTCCTGTAACGCAAACTAAAAAAGCCCCTTGAGCAGGCCATGCTCAAGGGGCTTTTAATTTTGATAAAAATGATAGGTGATAACAGACGTTGACTTTAGAAAGCGTTTTAATATATGCCAAAAGGCTGAAATCGTATGCTTTAAAACCACAAGGAGACGTCAATGACCTTAGACCTCGATTATATCCGCTCCCAGTATCCCGTGTTTTCAAATCCAGCAACAGCCCGTTGGGCCATGTTCGAAAATGCCGGCGGGTCCTATGTGCCTGCCCAGGTTATAGACCGGCTCAACGATTTTTTCCAGTTTACCAAAGTGCAGCCCTATGGACCCTTCGAAGCTTCCATTGCGGCCGGGGAGGCCATGGATGACGGTTACAACGTTCTTGCCGGTCTGCTCAATTGCGACCCGGATGAACTGACCATGGGACCCTCTACCTCTATGAACACCTATGTGCTGGCCCAGGCGGTGCGCCCCACTTTGCGGCCGGGTGATGAAATCGTGGTCACCAACCAGGATCACGAAGCCAACATCGGGTGCTGGCGGCGCCTGGAAGAGTTCGGCGCCGTTATCAGGGAGTGGCGTATCGACCCTCAGACAGGGGAGTTGTCCCTTGGGGATCTCGAGGCCCTGCTCAGCGATCGCACCCGGCTGGTCTGCTTTACGCTGTGTTCTAATATCGTGGGTACCATAAATGACTTCCAGGCGATTTCCAAGATGGCCCATGATGTCGGTGCCCTGGCTGTCGGTGACGGTGTTTCTTTTGCACCGCACCAGGTTCTGGATGTAGGCAAAAGCGGTTTGGACATCTATTTGTTCAGCACCTACAAAACCTTCGGCCCCCACCTGGGTATCATGTGGGGTAAACCATCGGCCTTTGATACGCTTGAGCCCCAGGGGCATTATTTTAACAGGGAAATCCCCCACTACAATTTCAACCCGGCAGGCCCTCTGCATGCCGAGATTGCCGCCACCGCCGGTATCGGGGCCTACATTGATGCCGTGTATGATCACCATTTCAGTGAAAAGGAACCAGACTTCCATATGCGGGCCAGGCGTGTGTTTGGTCTTTTTCACGGGTATGAAACTGTCCAGGCCGGCCGGATATTGGACGCCGTAAAGGCGATAAAAGGATCACGGGTCATTGGACAGCACCAGGCGCAGGAAGGGTGCCGTGCCGCCACCATCTCCTTTGCCGTAGAGGGCATGACCTCGAAAGAAACGACCGAAAAGCTTGTAAGGCAGGAGGTTGCTGTACGCAACGGCGATTTTTATGCTGTACGCTGCCTGGAAGGACTGGGATTCGAAGATGTTGAAGACGGGATCATCCGTATCAGCCTGGTGCATTATAACTCGAAGCAGGACGTTGACCGTCTGGTGGCAGCCCTGGGAAAACTGTAGGCTGGAGGCTAAATGAACGGTAGAAACCGCAACTCCTAAGTATTTATTGTTATTTTAAATGGGTTCAGGTTTCAGGTGTCGGGTTGCAGGCTAAGTTCCGGTCAAGTCCTGATTAAAAGTTGTCACTTTTTTATAGGTTTTAATCAACCTGTCTTCCAATTTGTTTTTCTAAAAATGAATATCGAACATCCAACGTCGAATGTGGTTTGCCAGCTTATTGAATTCAGTTTTTCTGGGCATTCAGCCAATAGCAAAGAGAC
>Ga0164315_10005072_pt1 | contig 10281 bp, 10 predicted proteins | sample GuaBasSedimGuay6_FD_113737 | JGI IMG/M metagenome (GOLD analysis project Ga0164315, IMG submission 113737) | Subseafloor sediment microbial communities from Guaymas Basin, Gulf of California, Mexico - Guay6, Core 4569-2, 0-3 cm | ecosystem: Environmental > Aquatic > Marine > Hydrothermal vents...
GCTGTTTTTCCCTGGACTTTTACCGGAACAATTTCTAAAGGGCAGTTTGAAAATCGTCTTTGGGCAACATTAATAATATCTTTAACAGCAGCCCCGGTAACAGAAGTAATAATACTTATTTTTAAAGGTAAAACCGGTATTGGTTTTTTGTATTTTTCATCAAAAAGACCTTTTTGGGACAATTTGTTTTTAAGCTGCTCAAATGCAACCTGCATGGAACCGACACCTTCCGGTTCAAGATGTTCAAAAATAAGCTGGTACGATCCCCGGGGTTCATAAAGTGCCAATCGTGCAAGCCCGATAATTTTCATACCGGTTTCAGGGATAAATTTAAGATTGCGTTTTTGATTTTTAAACATCACACAGTTGATAACGGCTTTTTGATCTTTTAAAGTAAAATAAGAATGACCGGAACCTGGAACCGTATAGTTAGAAATTTCACCGGTGATCCATACAAATGGATAAGTTTCTTCTAAAAGAGATTTAAGTTCTCCCGTTAATTTAGAAACAGTATAGATATGTCCCGTTGTTTTTCCTGTCATCTTTATCCACTACAAAATCAGTTCTAATGCAAAATTTATATTTATAAAACAAAGGAGGTTATTTAACAATAAAATTATTTTTTAAGGACTGACAATTTCTCAGGCAATTAACATTTCTGATTTGTTTATAAAACACCATGTTTCTACAAGGTCTGATAATATATATTATGTAAACTTTTTATTGTATAGAGTGAAACCGGCATTATTTAGCTGCCTAACCAAATAATAATCTTGAAATCCCCCTCTTCCGTGTTATATTACAAAGCAAAGATAAATTAAAAATTATTAGGAGGAATAAAAATGGACGCATACACTTCGGTTTCACAAAACGCTGTACTGGTACAAACAAATTCATTTATCAGAAGCGTTTATAATTGGATGGCCATAGCACTTTCACTTACCGGATTTACAGCATACTACGTCTCACATAACGAAACCATGTTTCAACTCATTTACGGAACCCCCGGCTTAATTATGATTCTGATTTTTGCGGAGCTTGGATTTGTTTTTTTCCTGAGTGCCAGGATTCAAAAGATTAAGGCTTCAACTGCAACCGCGTTGTTTACCATTTATTCTATTTTAAACGGCGTAACCCTGTCTTACATTTTTATTCGATATACTGCTACATCCATTGCCTCGACATTTATGATTTGTTCTATAACATTTCTGGCCTGCAGTGTTTATGGAATGATTACCAAAAGAGATTTAACTTCCCTTGGCGGATTTATGATCATGGGACTGATTGGAATTATTATTGCCTCGGTTGTTAATATATTCATACAAAGCTCTGCCATGCAGATGATGATATCTTATATCGGTGTGGTTGTTTTTATCGGTTTGACTGCCTATGATACTCAAAAGTTGAAAACTATGGCGGTTACACTTCCCAGCAATGCAAGCGGTGCAATGATTCGTAAAGGAGCTTTAATGGGAGCCCTTTCTCTGTATCTTGATTTTATTAATATGTTTATCATGATGCTGCATATTTTCGGCGGCAGCAGAGATTAGGCAGGTTTAAAAATAATTTAAAAAAACAAAGCGGGTATTAATTATATATTTTTTAAATAATTGATACCCGCTTTTTGTTTACATACTGGTTTTAATACTGTCACAAATTTTTTGACAATACTTTTCAACCATATCCTGATCCGGCCCTTCAACCATTACACGGAGCAAGGGCTGGGTACCTGAATAACGGATCAGCACCCTGCCCTGACCGGCCAGTTTTTCTTTTATCTTTTTAATTGTATCTGCAATTGTTTTTATTTTCATATAATCAGGTCGGGAAGCATCCACCTCCACATTCATAAGTACCTGGGGATAAACCCTCATAATAGAAGCAAGACTGGATAAAGGTTTTTGTGTCGCTATCATCACTTCAAGCAGCTTTAATGCTGAAAGCATTCCGTCACCGGTAGTATGATAATCCAGAAATATCATGTGACCGGAATCTTCGCCACCCATAACTGCATGGTGTTTTTTCATTTTTTCCAGTACTTTTCGATCGCCAACGTCAGCCTTGATATGTTTAATGTCAAGTTCTTCAAGTGCCCTGCTCAAACCAATGTTACTCATAATTGTACTTACAACTATATTTTGATTTAACGTTCCTTTTTCTTTTGCAAATTTTGCACAGATTGCCAGGACCATGTCTCCTGTGATCTGTTTACCATTTTCGTCAATAGCGATCAGCCGGTCGGCATCACCATCAAAAGCAAGGCCAATGTCTGCTTTTTTCTGTGCTACCTGGTCCTGAAGTTCTTTTGTGTGTTGAGAACCGCAGTCATCATTGATATTCTTTCCATCAGGCGAATCATTTATAAATATAGCATCAAACAGCGACTCGTTAAAAACCATGTGTCCGATTTTTGACGCAGCTCCGTTTGAGCAATCGATAACTAATTTTAATTTTTTTTCAAGTTTCTTAAAAGGAAACCCGGCCAGGAGAAAATTAGAATATCTTTCCAACCCATCAGAAATAATTGATATTTGACCAATATTTCCTTGTGGAACATCTTTGTTATTGAGGATATAATCTTCAATTTTGCTTTCCTCATCATCACAAAGCTTTATTCCTCCATATTTAAATATCTTAATACCATTATCCTGATAGGGATTATGGGAGGCAGATATGACAACGCCGGCTCCGGCTTCTTTAATATCAGCGCATAAACAGGCCACACCAGGTGTCGGGATCACCCCGGCCAGCAGCACATCAATACCGGTTGATGTAACACCGGCGGAAATGGCAGACTCCAGCATATCTCCCGAAATTCTGGTATCTTTGCCGATAATAACCTTTGAATATCCAGTCTCTTTGATAAAAAATCCAATGGCCCGCCCTGTTTTCAAAGCAATTTCACAGGTGACAGGATACGTATTGGCTACGCCCCTGATGCCATCTGTTCCAAAAAGTTTTCCCATTTTCATCCCTGTCAGATTATTAATTTTTCAACAATTTTCTCTTCAATATTAAACAGCCACTGACTCCCTTTTCCTTGTTCATCTGGTGTGAGACTCTGAATAACCTTTATATATTTTTTCCCGGACTCTTTTATTTTTTTTTCAACAACCAAACTAAATTGTTCACCCTCTTTATTTAACGTATCGTTTTCATATTCTGTTTTAAAAATTTTATCGGCCCGTTTAAATTGTTCCATTGCTTTTTCATGAATCAATATAGCCTTGGAATTTTTATTTTTTATTTTTGTAAGAAGGATTTTTTTAGATAATTTTAATTTATTGCAAAAATTTTTTAAGCGTTCAATTCTTTCTTGGATGCATTGATCCAGATTATCCTGCATGCCTTTGATGAGTTCTTTTGACAAATCGTCATAAACGAATAATGATCGTATATATTTATACCAGAATTTTAAGGCGATAAGACCTGCAATATAATAAATATTATTATTAAAAATATGGGTCACATTTTTATACACATCGATTTGCCTTGGAATGGATGCGTCCTTAAAACCGCCTCCAAGTATGATTCGATCTTTTTTTAATTCATTTTTCCTGATAATGGATCCTGCTGCTGTTATGCAGCCATATCCGATTCTGACAGGTCCGACAAGGCCCCCCTGCCCTCCTAAAAATATGGGTTTGGACGTAAGCATAACCCCCTGATGGACATCTCCCATCATGGATGGTGTAGCTTTGTCCTGATTCGGTGTATAATTAAAATGGATAAAGGATGACCCGACTTCAGAATGATTTTTACGGCTGCTTCCACCTGACATAAAACAATCGCAAAATTAATCAAACTGCCAAGGGTAACAAAAGGGAACAAAATGGTCTGCTTGAGGCCCACTGTATGAGCTGCATTAGCTTCTTCCTCAAATATCGTGCCTTCTCTTACGTGTGCTCCGGAACCAAATAAATTGTCTCCTGCAAAGACAGCACCCTTAAAAAAACCGCCGTTTAATTTTGTATTTTCACCCAACAAAGTATTTTCAAGTGTAACCGGTGCTTCATATCCGATTTGAGAATCTTTCATGATAAGGGATTTTTCCCCTGTTATCCTGCATCCTCCATAAATAGTAACATTTTCGCCTGAAATCCTGTCAGGATTGACATTGTTGGAAATGTAAACCGAATCGGGATTGGGAATTCTTACTCCTTTTCTCAGGAGTGCCTTAATGATTTTATTTTCCATAAAAGTATAGATATCAATTTAAAGGAACATTATAAGAATTTATAAATAACACTGCCCCAGGTAAGACCGGCACCCAGCCCGGTAAAAAGAACAACATCACCTGATTTACCGACACGTTCCTGTTCAATGGCTTCATGAAGGGCAAGAGGAATACTGGCTGCAGTAGTGTTTCCATATTTTTGTATATTATGAAATATTTTATCTTCTTCTAATTTTAAGAATTGACCCAGAGCCTGGTTGATTCTCATATTTGCCTGGTGCGGGATAATCAGATCAATATCTTCAAGGCTGATTTGTGCTTTTTCAAGTGATTCATTAATAACCTTCGGCAGCATTCTGACAGCTTTTTTAAAAATGGCCGGACCATCCATAACCGGATAGTATCTTGGATCATCGAACGGTATACCCTTGGGCAGGCGGAACGGCAGTCTGGATGCCGGAAGCTCAGTCATTAAGGCTTCGGCCAGATTCCCGTCTGCGTGAAGGCACGATGCCAGCACACCAACGGTTTCATCCGTTTCAACCCCTTCGATGCACAAGGCAGCTGCACCATCACCAAAGATAACGGTGACATCCCTTCCCCGGGTTGTTTTATCAAGACCGGAAGAATGTACTTCTCCACCCACTAGAAGAACTTTACTGGCAAGGCCTGTTTTAATATAAGCATCGGCTGTGGCAAGGCCGTAAAGAAATCCTGTGCATTGCTGTCGGATATCCAATGCGGGCGTTGAGTTCAGTCCGAGCTTTGCCTGGAGCAGGCATCCTGATCCCGGGAACATAATATCAGGGCTTAATGTTGCAAATATGATAAAATCTAAGTCTTCAGGAGACCAGCCTGCATTTTCCAGGGCAATTTTAGACGCTTCAAACCCCAAATCAGAGGCACCTGTTACACCCTCCTGGTCAATCCAGTATCTTTGTTCAATACCCGTTCTCTGTTTTATCCATTCATCAGAAGTTTCCATAAATTTTTCAAGGTCATGGTTGGTAATAACATTGGGTGGAACAAACATGCCTGTACTTATTATGATGCTTTTTTTCATTGAGCTGTCCTTATTCAAGAATTATCATATTGATAAATAGTTTACCCTGCTATATTATGCACACTTTATAATATTAATTCTAAAATTAGGCAAGAACCTTGAATAAAATTAAAATCAGTTATTACGCGTATAAAAATTGCTAACACAAGCGCTTACACTTATTCTTGGCCTTGCCCTGCTGTGTATCGGGTCAACCCTTCTCGTTGAAGGAGCAGCATCAACTGCCATCATGTTTGCAGTCCGACCTGTTATCGTCGGCCTTACCATTGTTTCCTTTGCAACATCTGCACCGGAATTACTGGTCAGTCTTGTTGCCGCGTTTAAAGGGTCCGGTGGGATATCAATTGGGAATATTCTTGGCAGTAATGTGATTAACATAGCCCTTGTTCTTGGAATCAGCGCGGTTATCAAACCTATCAGCATAAAAAAACAAATTATCAGAATTGAAATCCCTTACATGATTTTAATCTCCTTTATATTCTGGTTTCTCTGTATGGATTCAGTAATCGGGCGCATGGATGGATTTATCTTATTATGCTTACTGCTTATTTTTTTGATTTACAGTATTACCACTGCCAAAGATAAAGATAATGACAACTCGATTGGGAAACCCTCTTTTTCCATTATTTTAAAAAATGTTTTTTTCATCATCATCGGTATTGTGATGCTCGCTTACGGGGCTAATTTTGTTGTTCAGGAGGCCATCATCATTGCAGAAAAAATTGGTCTTTCCCAAACTTTTATTGGGATTTCAGTCGTTGCTTTAGGCACATCTTTGCCGGAACTTGCGACTTCTGCAGTCGCTGCAGCAAAAGGCGAAAGCGATATCGCTGTTGGAAATGTGGTTGGCTCCAATCTTTTTAATATCTGCCTTGTTATGGGAACCGTTGGTATCTTTAATCCAATGAGTATTGATGGCGGTCTTCATTATTTTCAATTTCCATTTATGATTTTTATCTGTCTTGGACTGGGAGGTATCGCATATTTTAATAAAGGCATCAGCAAAAAAACCGGATGGATTTTTATTGTAGGGTTTGTTTTTTATATACTGGTTTCGTATGTAAAGTAATGTTGACAGTTTCAGCGTTTTTTATTTTTTTCCTTGCAAGAGTGAACTGATTTATTATAAGGAATAGTTGAATATGAGAGCTTTCTTATTTAATATTTAGAGGAATATGATGGCAGAACCAACCAAACTTCTGATCGTTGATGACAATGAAGACATTCTCTCAACATTTTACGAATTTTTTAATTCAATGGGTTATGAGGTAAAAACTGCCATAGATGGTCTTGTCGCTTTAAAATTATTAAGAGACGAATCTTTATTTTTTGATTGCCTGATTACAGATCTTGTTATGCCGAATATCAGTGGTGTGGGATTAATTTCCATTGTGAAAAAAGAATATCCGCATCTTAAAATTATTGCCATGACAGGATACGGCGATCAACCTGGATCCTTAGCGTCTGAAGCTCAGGCAGATGTTGTTCTTTTTAAACCCGTTGACCTTTTTAAAATTGAAGACAAGGTATCCAAGTTGATTAACCCGCAAAATGATAATACAGAAGATTAAGAAGAACTTATGAGTACACCTTTAATCGGCGTCAGCAAATCAATTTTAAAGATAAAAGAACTGATCAATCATGTAGCCAATACCTGCTTGAATGTATTGATTACCGGTGAAACCGGTGTGGGGAAAGAAGTTGTTGCTCAAAGTCTTTATGCGGAATCCAACAGAAACCATAAAAACTTTGTTAAAATCAATTGTGCTGCATTGCCTGAAACACTTCTTGAAAGCGAATTATATGGTTATGAAAAAGGGGCTTTCACAGGTGCTCATAGAAAGCGTCCCGGTAAATTTCAGACAGCTGATAAAGGGGTTCTATTCCTTGATGAAATCGGTGACATGCCCCTGGCATTGCAGTCAAAAATGCTTCATGTACTTCAAAGCGGAGAATTTTCTCCCTTGGGATCCGACCATGAATTAAAAACGGATGTATGGGTCATTGCAGCTACCAATCATAATCTTGAAGAAAGAATTGCGCAAAAAAATTTTAGAGAGGACCTGTTTTACCGGTTGAATATCATTAAGATTGATATTCCGCCATTACGTAAAAGAAAAGAGGATATCTCTCCTCTTATTGAGTATTATTTAAGGCTTTATAAATCAGAATATCCCAATAACAAGGGAACTAAACCTGATTCAGACACCTTTGCAAAACTCTGCGATTATTCATGGCCCGGAAATGTTCGACAGCTTCAAAACTGCATTAAACAACAAATGGTTTTGAATTCATGGAGTAAAATTTTTGAAGAACTCCCAAAAGACCCCGCTGAAAATATCCCTGATATTCAAACCGATGGTCAGGAAAACGGAACCCAGCCTTTAGAGATTGATGAACTTGCTGATAAACGGTCAATTCTAATTTCTGAGTTTGTTGATTTGTCCACAAGTTCAGACAAGTTATTTGAAGATATTTCCTTAAAAAAAATCAAAAAGATCGCGTCTGACAGGGTAGAAAAAGAAGTGATTACTTTTGTTTTAGAAAAAGTTGGCTGGAATAGATCCCGAGCCGCTAAAATACTTAAGATCAGTTATAAAACCCTGCTCTATAAAATGACTGAATTTGATATTCATCCTCCCGTAAAATAACTGATAATCCATTGTTATAATCCTTTACTTAATTATTATTTTTACATATAAATTAAATTCGTGTTGTATTTTAAAGGTATAGTTTTATTCATGCTTTTAAAAAATTAAATCTATTTTAAAGGAGGTAATATGCGAAAAATTGTTTGTTTGTTGGTTGTGGCCACAGCGTTTGCCATGGTGTTTTCTTCATCGGCATTCAGTGCAAGAAAAACCATTATCAAAATTGGTATTAATGCCCCCATGACCGGAGATATTCCAAAGGTTGGTGAAGGGACTAAATATGCTGCTATGTTATGGCTTGAAGACATTGAAAAAGCGGGAGGACTAGAAGTTGGCGGTAAAAAGTATGATGTTGAGCTTGTTATCGAAGACAATGAATCAAAAGCTGAATCCGCAGTAAAAGCAAATATGAAAATGATTTCCCAGGATGATGTTCTTGCCATCGTTGGTCCCCAGTCTTCCAAACAGGCAATCCCTGCCGGTGAAGTTGCCAACAAATATAAAACCGTTATGATCAGCCCTTGGTCTACCAACCCCAGTACAACCCTTGACAGGCCGTATGTGTTCCGGGGTTGTTTTCTCGATCCGTTCCAGGGACCTGTTGTCGCAAATTTTATTACAGATGAATTTGCGTTTACAAAAGCCGCTGTTCTTTATGATGTTGCCTCTGACTATCCAAAAGGACTGGCAGAAGTGTTTAAAGAAGCGTGGGAGAAAAAAAATGGAGCCGGATCTGTTGTGGCGTATGAAAGCTTTACAACAAAAGATACTGACTTTTCATCCCAGCTGACCAAAATTGTTAAATCAGGTGCCCAGGTTCTTTTTACTCCTCAGTATTATAATGAAGTCCCTTTAATTGTTCGGCAGGCCAAAGACCTTGGCTGGAACGGACCCATTGTGGGTTCTGACTCCTGGGGATCTGCTGAAACAGTTGAGTTATGCGGTGATGCATGTTACGGGCTTTACTTTTCATCACACTATGCCGCAGCAGGTGCCAAGGGAGCAACAAAAGTATTTATTGACAGATATAAAGACAATTTTGGCTATGTTCCCGATGATGTTGCAGCCCTTACCTGGGATGCACTTCGTCTTACCCAGCAGGCCATTCAGGATGCCGGTAAAATTACCGGTAAAATTGAAAAAGATAGAATAGCTGTTAAAGATGCTCTTGCAAATATCAAAAATTTTTCCGGAATTACAGGAAACATGACGTTTACTCCGGAAGGTGATCCAATCAAATGTGCTGTTATTGTAAAAATTAATAACAGCGGTGAATATGAATTTTACAAATCCAGTTGTCCATAAACTCAGGTCAAATGGTATCGTTTAAGTAATTATATGGCTGCCATGCATTTCGTGCATGGCAGTCATAATTCTATGGAACAGGAGTTGGTGAATGGAATCTTTTATAGAATTAGGGCAATATATTCTTCAGAACCTGATTAATGCACTCCAGAGAGGAAGTTTTTACGCCGTGATATCCATTGGTTATTCCATGGTATACGGTGTTTTAATGCTCTTTAATTTTGCCCATGGTGATATTTTTATGGTGGGTACCTATATCGGCTTTGGGATTGCAACCCTCTTTCTGGCTTTATTTGCAGGGTTTTTACCCGGGCCCCTTATCTTTTTAGCCACGGTTGTCATTACCATGTTTCTGGCTTCCTGGGTCGGTGTTTTTGTTGAAGTTGCAGGATACAGGCCTTTAAGATCCGCACCCCGTGCATCAGCAGCCATTACCGGTTTGATGATCGGTATTATTTTCGAGACCGGTATATTAATCCTGCTGGGTGCAAAAAGATTGAGTTTTCCACCATTGATGGAATCCATTGCCTACAATGTTGGCGGTATTTATTTTACGAATGTAAAAGTGATGATCATCGTCATATCACTTCTTTTAATGATTGCCGTTCATACATTTATCCAGAAAACAAAATGGGGAATGGCCATGCGGGCCATGTCATATGATTTTCTTGCCGTTCCGTTGATGGGGGTATCCATAAACATTATTGCACCCCTGACCTTTGCAGTCGGTGCAGGGCTTGCAGCAGTTGCAGGCATTCTATATGGGCAGGCCTACCCTATTTTAGATCCCTACATGGGAGTTATTGTCGGGTGGAAGGCATTTGTTGCTGCAATTCTTGGTGGGCGAGGTTCCATAAAGGGTGCTGCTCTTGCCGGATACCTCATCGGGTTTATCGAGATATTTGTTGCAACGATTTTCCCGTCAACCTTAAGGGATCTTATTGCCTATTCCATTATTCTTCTTATCCTGACATTCAGACCCAGAGGATTTTTTGGAATGGAGCACAGCACAAAATTACGGCTTTAATTTTTTAACTAAAGACTATACAGGAAAATTATATGGAAACAGCAAGAAAATTTATCAA
>Ga0164315_10005073_pt1 | contig 10278 bp, 8 predicted proteins | sample GuaBasSedimGuay6_FD_113737 | JGI IMG/M metagenome (GOLD analysis project Ga0164315, IMG submission 113737) | Subseafloor sediment microbial communities from Guaymas Basin, Gulf of California, Mexico - Guay6, Core 4569-2, 0-3 cm | ecosystem: Environmental > Aquatic > Marine > Hydrothermal vents >...
AGTCATTGAAAGTCTGTGCCCTTTAGGGTTGGGGTCAAACAGATTTTAATGACGAACCCATTATCGTTCATGCACTAATTTGTAATTAAGAATATTGACAATTCATTTTAATTACAAGTTACTAATTTTTAGTTACCTGTTAATTAATACATAGTGTATAGTTTTCATTATATTCGTTATATTAAACCAGAGCCTTTATTCTATCTAAACACCTCAACCGGTTCCGGTTTGTTGTCCAAAACAGTTTCAATCTCATCCATTATTGTTTTATCTAATTTTTCAACAACATCAAGCGATTTCATATTTTGCCTTAGCTGCTCAACTTTTGATGCGCCCGTTATTACTGTACTAACATTAGGATTTTTCAAAACCCATGCAATAGCCATTTGAGCCATCGAAATGCCCAGGTTATCAGCCAATTTTAATAATTTCTTTGCACGTCCCTTCCATTCCATAGCCTTGTACCTGTCAAGTAACCATTTATATTCTCCTTTTGCCAAACGACTATTTTCTGGTATACCATCATTGTATTTGCCACTTAAAATTCCGCTAGCCAATGGACTCCAGATTGTGGTACCCATTTTATAATCTTTAAACAGCTTTAAATATTCTTTTTCGAGTTTCTCACGATGCAACATGTTATATTGGGGCTGTTCCATGCTTGGGGCAATTAAATGTTCCCTTTGGGCAACTTCATAAGCTTCACGGATTTCTTCTGCACTCCATTCACTGGTTCCCCAATAAAATGCTTTTCCAGTATTAATTACATGATTCATGGCACGAACCGTTTCCTCAATTGGAGTATAAGGATCTGGTCTGTGGCAAAATATTAAATCAACATATTCTGTTTGCATTCTCTCAAGGGCAGCATTGGTGCCTTCAATTATATGTTTTCGTGAAAGCCCTTTGTCATTTGGACCCTCACCTCCCCAAAATATTTTTGTAGATAAAACAAGGTCTGACCTTTTCCAGTCGGTCTTTTTTAGTACTTTGCCCATTACAAGCTCTGCCTGACCTGCAGCATATGCTTCAGCGTTATCAAAAAAATTCACTCCATGATCATATGCTTCTTTCATAATTTGATAAGCAGCATCTACCTCAAGCTGATCTCCAAAAGTTACCCATGCACCCAAAGATAAGGATGACACTTTTAAACCTGTATTTCCTAAAAACCTGTATTCCATAATTAAAATTAAAGTATAAAGACAAAAGAACTAAGTGTTTGTCCATCAAGTAAACAGTTTTTATTTTTTTATGTATTTTACTATTTCAGAACGAGAACAGTCTTCAGTTCTCAGTAGGCAGCTTGCCAACAGTGGATTACTTACTGCCAACTTCTACAAACCTTAAAATAAGTTCCACATACAAAAAACTAAAAAATGAAACATTTTAGATGAACGCTAATTAATTTTACTCTTTATCTTTGAATATAAAGCTGACAACGCTCACAATAATACTAAAGAAAAGCGCTGACCAAAAGCTATCTACATCAAAACCGGAAACCATCCATCCGGCAAGACTAACCATAGCAGCATTAATTACCAATAGAAACAACCCTAAGGTGACTATAGTAATTGGTATAGTCAAAACTGTTAAAATGGGTTTGATAAGAGCATTTAGAATTGCTAATGCTATGGCAACAATAATTGCTGTCATAAAATTATCAACCTGAATTCCAGGTATTAAATATGCAGCTACTACAACTGCTACAGCAGTAATCAGCAAATTAATGATTCTTCTTTTCATAATAATTTTCCTTGATTAGTAAATTCTCCAGATGATAAAGATATTATATTTCTAACAATTTCCTGATTTCGTTTTCTAATAAACTATTTTGAGTATTAAGTTCAGGAACCTTGAAATTTCTGAATTTTTGAGAAACATTTTTGAGCTTAAATTTATTTTGCTTTACAGAATAAAACCACCCTCTCGCTTTTAAGCTATCTGCAAGGTATTCTTGCTCAGTTTGTCCGGGTGTAGGAACTAATATCGCGTTTTTTTTAAGAACTATGTAATCCATGATACTTGAATAACCTGAACGTGAAATCACCATTGGTGTAGCCAAAATTAATTGTCCTAATTGCTCTGATTCTAAATGATTAATAAAATCAATATTGTTTTTGGTATAAGTTGCTGAAAAATCCGGTTTTCCTAGAACAATTATTGCCTTTTTATTACTTTTTTTGAATTCTTCAATTAAAATTTCTTCAAAAATGCTGCGTTGAGGTTCCGGACCTGACAAGACAGCCAGAATATCGTATTTTTTTTCGATTAAAATATTGGTGTCAAATCTTGATAATAAACCAATGTACTTAGTATTCTTAAGTATTTTTAGTGGCCAGGAAAGCACACCTGCAATATTTTTGTTCCCTGGAAAATCAGGCACCCAACAAACATCATATTTATCTATAAACCAATGATTTATTTTGTTTGTAAATCCATTCATAAACTTCATCCATTTCGGTAGCTGAATTTCAAGCTGATGGGTAATAAATATTGAATACACCTTTTTATTCCATAAACCAAAACGATTATCAGAAATTACGATATCTATGTTTTGACTGGCAATTATTCTTTTTAACAGTTGGTGTTCTTTTTGAATGCTGTAGAGAATTTGGGGAATCGAAAAAAGCATTTTCAAGGTCATTAGTTTCCCTTTTGGGTATTTTATCTCAACAGAAGGTATTTTAACAAATGTAAGTTTTGGAAACTCAGTCCGCAAAAATGACAAAGGAGCCTTATCAGCTCCAATAATTACTTTGAATCCATTGCTAAGAAGTTTCTTTATTATGATAACATCTCTGCTTGCATGGCCTAGTCCCCAGTCTAAAGGGCAAACTAAGACGATCTTGGGATTATGGTCTGAGAGGTTTTTCACGATTTTTAAATCCAAAACTCGTGTTTTTTGAAAGAATAATACAAATTGGAATGATCAAATTCCAAAATGCTTCTTTAATAATTGAGTTTTTCAAAATTAGAATTTATTTGCTTTTTTAATATCTGGCTTGGGAATTATCAGTAATTCGAATAATTAATCAAAATTATTAAAAATGAAACATGAGCTAAACAAAACCCTTCCTTAAAACTATTTCAGCTTAAATTTTATGGTTGAATTATATTCAGGCCTGATAACATCAAATAAGCTAGCACTTAGCGTAGCTTTTTTCTTGTCTTCAGATAATGAAATATTTGGATTATCCAGGCTTTTTACTTTTCTATCAAAAGTAAAGATTAGCTTATACTTATAATAATCCTTCATTGAAGCCATTTCATTACTGCTTAAAGAGTCGTTTTGGGATTTTACTCCTTCATAAATTAATGTTTTCCCATTACGGACAAAATAAACATGGTCATCATTATCTTCGTTTTTTATAAATGAAGAGTTCCCATCATCTGAGGCATTCATAGCTTTATTTAGCACTTCAACATCCGCAAAGTCATAGCTTAAAAACATGATTTTATCATTATTCTGCCAACCATATTCTATATTTGTTACACCAACTTCTTCCAGTTTTTCAGCACTTTCTTCAAAAGCAAAATCCAGTGAATCTTTCAGACCGGCACTTTGCGTTCCGGTAGAATCCATTCCCGCCATCATGTCAATAAAAGTACCCATATCAATAGTAATTTTTGCCGAGCCGGAAAAATTTTTCTTGAAATGAAACTCTTGGGTAATGGTACAACTGGTAAAAAATAAAGTAAGAAGGAGGATAAGTAAATTTATTTTTCTCATAATAGGTTATTAAAATAGCATAGAGCCTGTTTATTAAATCAAAAATACTGATATTATTTGAATTTTGGCTAAATTCGCCTCAAATTATAAATATTTTACATGAGAATTGTTGTTTATACTGCAATTTTTGGAACTAAATGCCCGTTAAGAAATAATCTTTACGTTCAAACTTGTCCTTTTGTCCTTTTTCTGCTTAAAAAAACGCTTTAAATAGCTCACGCTCATTACAATATCTTTATTTTGTAACCAATAATTGAAATTTTCTTTTGTAAATGAAATGTCATCCTCTAAATATATTTTTAATTTTTTATGATCCCATTTTGGCAATAAAATTCACTTACTTCCTGTTTTTTAGCAAGTAAATTTCTGTTTACCAAAACTTCTTCAGGTGTGTAATTCGCATCGTGATATAAATGGAAAATTATCGCTTTATTTTTCAAATGCTTTAGTTTTACACCTGTTTCTCTGAGTCGCCATTCAATGTCATCATCTTCGGCAATTCCAGCATATTTATAATCTTCATCAAATCCATTTACCGTCAACAGGTGTTTTTTAGCTACTCCCCAATTGCAACCCCAAATTCCTCTTTTTTTGTTTTTGCTAATAGATTTATTTGGGAGATATATTCCATCTTCGATCCTACTTGAACCTGTTATAACCAAATTAACAAGGTTTAAATTAGACAATGAATTGTTCTGTATTAGGGTGCTAGTTAGACTTTTACTAACCATAACCCTTCGACCATACAAGGCTGTTTTTTTATCAATATTTTTAGCATACTGAGCCAAAAAATGTTTGTGTGGGATACAATCACCATCAAGAAAAACAATAAACTCAGCTTTTGCAACTTTAACAGCTTTGTTTAAAGCCGCCACTTTTCTAAACCCATTGTCTATTTGCGAAATATGCTGGATGGGAAAATCAACATCAGATGATTTTAGCCTTAAAAACTCCTGGGTTGCCGGGTCGTTATCATCTTCAGCAAGTATAAGTTCAAAATCCTGGAATGATTGATTTTTTAGCCCCAAAAAAACGAGCTTAAGGAAATCAGGTCTTTTGTAATAGGGTATAATTAAAGATATTTTCACAATTATTTGTTTTATCTGCAAAAGTAAAAAAGTATTTTCAATTAGAAAATGATAACATCAGTAATGTTCAGGCAATCAGATTTTTAATATAAAATATGGTTTTATCTAATTCAAATAATGGAAGTTTGTTATTAATAAATATTTAAAAAAATGTCATTGATACCGAATAAGATAAATTATTTTATAGTACTTTCTGAAATATTTTACCTAATAGAAGCTCTATTATGCCTTTTTAGAAGAAAATTGGCATTTAAACTACAATGAAACCTGTATCCGTAACAACTACTTTTTTGGTGCAAAAGTTGAAAACATCTACTTTTATAAAAAAATCAAGAATTATTTTTAGCATAAGTGATTATACTAAAGCAATCTAACGAAAATATTTTATAAAAATGTCATCAAACAATAAAATAACAACACATACATGCAAAATATGCAAAAACGATAAGGGAAATATTCAATATTTAGCTAAAGAGATGATGTTTGGTTTTAAAGATGAATTTATTTATTTTGAATGTAAGGAGTGTCATTGCTTGCAAATTGAAGAATTTCCGAATGATATGTCTAAATATTATCCTGATGATTATTATAGCTTTAGCGAATATAATCCTGAAAAATTTAATGGATTAGCTGGTTATATTAGAAAAAAGCAATATTCTTGGGAAATCCCTGATGGTAAATCATATAAGAGAACCTTGGCATTTTTATTCGCTGGCAAACATTTTAGGCTCATAAATGGAGTAAGTGTCAACAAAGAAACCAAAATCCTTGATATAGGTTGTGGAAATGGCAGTTTATTTCTGTACCCTCTTGCTGAAATTGGGTTTAAAAACCTGCTTGGCAGTGACCCTTTTCTCAAAGTTCCACGAATATATCCAAATGGTCTCCATATTAAAAACTCACAAGTATTTGATATACTAGGCAAGTGGGACATAATAACCTATCATCATTCTTTCGAGCATATTGAAAACCCATTACAAAACTTGAAGAAGGTATCTGAGCTTTTATCGGAGAATGGAGTTTGTATCCTGAGAGTTCCAACAGTTCCATCTTATGCATGGGAGCATTATCGAACAAATTGGGTACAATTAGATGCACCCAGGCATTTTTTTCTGCATTCGAAAAGGAGTATGGAAATTCTTGCAAAAAAGTCTGGTTTAGAATTATTCAAAACTGTTTATGATTCAACGACTTTTCAATTTATTGAAAGTGAAAGATACGTAAATAATATTTCGTTTTTATCACCGGAACCTAAAGGGGTAATTAATTGTGTGAAGAAAAAAATTAAAAAGTATCAATATAAAAAATTTGCAAAGAAATTAAACAACGAAGGAAAGGGTGATCAGGCTGCTTTTTATTTTAGAAAAAGGGGAAATCGAAATTGAGCTGACTTTGATAAATGGTCACAAACAAGCTTTTCTATTTTCAACTAAACCCGCACCCCTAAAACCATAACATCATCAACCTGTTCCTTTTCTTTTTTCCAATTATTGAAGGTTTTTTCCAGGATTTCCTGTTGTTTTCCCATTTTTTTATCGGCCATAGAAACTAATAACTTTCTAAACCGCGCATTATTGAATTTTTTACCGGTTTCACCCCTGAACTGATCATAATAGCCATCAGAAAATACAAAAACACTATCGTTTTTCTGTAAACTAAATTCAATATTTGTAAAAGGGAACTCCTTAACATAGCTTCCTATTGGCTGGCGGTCAGGTTTGATTTCAATTAAGTTATAATCATTATTGTTATCCGGTTGATGTAGTTTTATCTTTTCATTTTCAGCCATTTTAAGATTACTTTCTTGTACATTTTTTCGTAGGATATAAACCGGATTGTTTGCACCTGAATATTGCATTTGCATGGATTCAGTATCAAAAAAACAAAAGGCTAAATCCATACCATCTTTATTCTCGTAATATTTACCAGTTTGTTTTAAGGTCAATTTTATTTGCGCTCTTAGTTCGTCCAGCACACTTGATGCTTTAACCATATCGGTCCTTCGTACAATTTCATTTAATAGGGTAATCCCGAGCATACTTAAAAAAGCGCCTGGTACACCATGACCGGTACAATCAGCAACAACCATTATAGTGTAGCTCTTCGTTTTCTTTACCCAATAAAAATCGCCACTAACAATTTTTTTTGCTTTAAAAAATACGAGGTGTTCTGAAAACAAATTGCTTAATGAATCTTCGTCAGGTAAAATTGCTGATTGTATTCGCTTGGCATAATTAATACTGGAAGTGATTTGTTCATGACTTTTTTCAATTTCTTCTTTTTGTAATGAAATTTCAATATTTGCTTCTGTTAAACTATCAGCAATCGTTTTTATTTCCTCATTCTGATTGTTTAACTCTTCATTTTTGAGCAAAACATCTCCTTTTTGACTTTCTAATTGTATATTCGCTTTTTTACGCAAAAGGTTCAGCCTAAAAGAAATAATAAGAAAAAATACACCCAACAGCAGGGCAATACCTAAAACAATAATAAAAGCACCTTGATTTTCTTTTTCGGCATTAAGCAGATTAATCTGGTTTTGTTTTCGCTCTTGCTCTCTTGAGTATTGGATACTTAATATTTTTTCTGATAATTCCTTATTAAAAAGGCTATCGTTATACTTTAAAACCATTTCTAAACTATGCGTAGCTTCTTTATAATTTGCCTTGGCCCGGTGAATCTGTGCCAGAGTTTGATATGCATCTCTAATTCTTAATTTTGATCCAATTTCTTTAGAAACAGCGAGGCTTTTTGTTGCATTATTTTTACTTTTTATAAGATTATTTTGGCTTAAGAATAAGCTCGCTGTTTTGTTATATATGTCTGCCAATAGATCAAGATCATTGTTTTTTGTTATCCTCTCAAGTGATTTGTCATAATAAGTAATCGCTTGTTCAAAATTACCTTGTGCCGCATAAACATCAGCAAGATATTTGAATGAAACGGCTATTTTCCCAGTATCATTCATTGCTTTTCTTATTTTCAGGGAGCTTAAAAAATGCTCCTCCGCCAGCTCAAAATTACCATTTAACAGTTGAGTCCTTCCCAGGTTAAGGTAACAATAGGAAACCATTTCTTTATTTGAAATGGTGTTCGCAATACCAAGCGCATTTTTGATATTTATAATGGCTTCAATATGGTTTTTTTGATACAAATATAAGTTTCCAAGATTTAAATAAGCATAGCCTTGTTGTTCCAGTATGTTGTATTTTTTTGCCAACTCCAATCCTTTAAAATAAAAATCAAACGCTTCGGGATAATTACCGGTATTTCGATAAGCTACACCTGTAAAGCTATAAGCCTTAACAATTCCCAACTTATAATTTATTTCGTCAGCCAAATTAATAGCTTGTTTTCCATATTTTATAGCACTTTCTGGTTCTGAGTTTCTTAACTTCCAGCTAAGTTGCAAATAAATATCAACCTTAGCCTGATCATCAAGCTGATTTAAAAGATTTTTCAGGCTATCAATTGGAGTATAATCTTGTGATATAACCGAAGAAAAAGAATTCAGGAAAGTAATAACAATAATTATTGTTATCTTAATCATAATAATTATTTCAGTTTCAGAATGTGCAAAGGTTGGTATTATTAATAAAAGAAAAAAGAAAAAGAGACTTATTTTGAAATCATGGTAATTCCTGAGTTCGTAATATATTTGATTGTTAAAATAACTGCAAATATTTAACCATCACTGTCTTATTTGAAATATTCGAGTAAACTGAGAAAAGGAAGAGAAGGGTTCTGTCAAAGGGGAAGGAAGGCTGTTGAAACAAATAAGGTTAATTGGAACCACCTTCGCCTCAGCCTTTTCCTTAGCCTTAATTTGTAATTCTGTTTAAAATCACCGAATCTACATATTTTTATACTTTTCAATCATTTTTTGATCATATTTTCTAAGCTCTTCGTTAAACGTTTGTTTTCCAAGTTCAATCATTTCATCGGCCCGGTAAAAATCAAAAGTACTGCATGCTGTTCTTGAAATACTTACTAAAATATCAGGCTGATATTCTTGTATAGCATGTCTGCTTATCTTGTTTTGCATCATATCATAAGTACGATCAAGTATCGAAAGGTGCCCAAGTTTTTCTTTATCTGATTTGTCCTTAGGAAAAAACCGTTCCCATTGTTCTTTAAACTCAATACGTTTTAAAATACTGTTTTGTTCCTTTCTTTTTTGAATTTTTGATTTTTTGGGTTTCACCATTTTTTTTGATGGTGCCATTGAATTTAAATCAATGGCAACCAAAAGATCATTTTTTGTTCTGTTAACCAGGTCAAGGGGTAACGGATTAAGAACTCCACCATCAACCAATATTGTCTCCTCTAAATAGAAAGGCTCTAAAACACTTGGAATAGAAACCGAAGCCCTGATGGCATCCCTTAATTTACCTTTACTAAAAATAACTTCTTTCTGATTATTAACATCTGTTGCTACCGCAGTAAAAGGTATTGGCAGGTCTTCAATAAGTACATCACCAATAAATTTATTTATTTCATTAAATACTTTAAGCCCTTTAATAAAACCATGTGAGCTAATTGAAAAATCCATTAGTTTAAAAACATCAAGCTTTTCAAGTTCGCTAAGCCATTTTTTATACTCTTGAAGATGACCTGCAGCATAAATACCACCAATAAGTGCCCCAATTGAACAGCCTGATATAGCTTTTATTTCAAAATTAAATCGTTCTAACTCCTCAATAACACCGATATGCGCCATACCCCTGGCGCCGCCACTTGAAAGTACTAATGATACTGGTTTTTTATCCATTATAATCAGAATAGTAAACTATGTTTACATAATGTTTGAATGAAAAAGGTGCAAAGCAATTAAATTTATAAAATGCACAGAAACCAGAAGGCCTGGAATCTGTCAATTATTGCAGTTGCTATTCACCTTCTTCGCAAATTGCCATTCTCTTCTTGCTAACAGAAATTAAGAGCCTATTCATTCTGATTTTCATCATCATCACTAAAGCGCCTAATTTTTATATTGAAATAGGCAAATATTATCGTCATTACCGGGCTAATGAGATTAAAAAATGCATAGGGTAGATACTCTCCGGTTGCAACCCCTAAAACCCGGGCTTGAGTAGCACCACCCGTGTTCCATGGAATCAAAACCGAAGTTACTGTACCTGCGTCTTCAAGTGTCCGACTTAAAACTTCCGGTTTTAAACCTCTTTTTTTGTAGGCTTCGCTGTACATTTTGCCGGGCACAACTATGGCAATATATTGATCGGATGCCGTAATATTAAAAAACATTGCTGATAATGCGGTCGATGTGATTAAAGAACCGTCTGATTTAACTAACTTTATTACCGATTCGGTAATTTTTACAAGCATACCAGTGGCCTGCATAATTCCACCGAAAATCATTGCCGAGAGAATGAGCCAAATAGTATTTAACATACCGGCCATTCCGCCTGTTGAGAATAAGTCATTCATTTCAGCATC
>Ga0164315_10005074_pt1 | contig 10278 bp, 10 predicted proteins | sample GuaBasSedimGuay6_FD_113737 | JGI IMG/M metagenome (GOLD analysis project Ga0164315, IMG submission 113737) | Subseafloor sediment microbial communities from Guaymas Basin, Gulf of California, Mexico - Guay6, Core 4569-2, 0-3 cm | ecosystem: Environmental > Aquatic > Marine > Hydrothermal vents...
AGCTTGAGCAGGCTATTGAAGCCTTTCGCGGTGAGATTAAGCAGATCCCTTCGATGTACTCAGCCCTCAAACACAATGGTCAGGCATTGTATAAACTGGCGCGTCAGGGCATTACCGTTGAGCGCGAAGCGCGAGATGCGACCATTTACAGTTACGAAATATTGGCTTTTCGCCCCGGCGGAAAAGCTGAACTCGATGTTGAAATCAGTTGCAGTAAAGGCACCTATATTCGCACCCTGGCCGAAGACCTCGGTAAGGCAGTGGGCTGCGGCGCTCATGTGACACGACTGCACCGCACGGTAGCAGGGCCCTTTCGCGAGGAAGAGTCGATTACCCTGCCACAATTAGAAGCTTTGCGTGAGGGCAAGCGTGGTGAAGACCTCGATTTCCTTCTCAAACCCCTCGATGCGGCGGTCAGTGATGCCATCGCTGTCGAGTTAACTGAAAGCATGGCGTGGTATTTCCGCCAGGGCCAGGCAGTGATGAGCCCCGAGGTCTATCGCCAGTCAGAAGAAGGCGATATAGTGCGCATCTTTCATACTGACGGTGGCTTTATGGGCGTCGGTGAAGTATTGGACGACGGGCGTGTTAAGCCGCGTCGTTTAGTGGCAAGCGCGCAATAGACCGTATCAGTCGTTTAACGACAGAGTTGGTTGCTATTAGCGGGTTTGTAATTGGTAGCTGGAATAATCCAGCGTAAATAGGCTATCTATAAATATGCGTGGATAGGCCTGAATAATGTGCATATTGGAGAAAGTAAAATGGCATTAAGTGCAGAAGATAAAGCAGCAATTGTTAAAGATAATGCGCAGGCAGAAGGGGACACAGGTTCTCCCGAAGTACAGGTTGCATTGTTGACCGCAAACATTAACAAACTACAGAGCCACTTTACCGGCAATAAAAAGGACCACCACTCGCGTCGTGGTTTGATCCGCATGGTTAACCAGCGTCGTAAGTTACTGGATTACCTAAAAAGCAAAGATGGTCAGCGCTACAGTCAGCTCATTGCGAAGCTAGGATTGCGTCGATAACTCATTCCACTAACGGCCCCGACGGGGCCGTTAGCATTTATATAGGTGAAAATAGTGAATCCCGTAAGTAAATCATTTCAATATGGAAAGCACACAATAACGCTGGAAACTGGCCGTATCGCACGTCAGGCCACCGGTGCTGTTATGTGTAGCATGGACGACACGATGGTGCTGTGTACCGTTGTCGCCCGCAAAGAAGCCAAACCCGGTCAGGACTTTTTCCCGCTGACTGTTAACTATCAAGAAAAAGCCTACGCGGCTGGCAAAATCCCTGGTGGATTTTTCAAGCGCGAAGGTCGACCCAATGAGAAAGAGACGCTAACTTGTCGTTTAATCGACAGACCTATTCGTCCTTTATTCCCTGCGGGCTTTAAAAACGAAGTACAGGTTGTATTGACAGTGATGTCGGCCAACAAAAACGTTGATCCGGATATTGCTTCATTGATTGGTGCCTCTGCGGCGCTGGCTATTTCCGGTGTGCCATTTAACGGCCCGATCGGTGCAGCTCGTGTTGGCTACAGTGACGACGAGGGTTACATCCTTAACCCAACGTATTCTGAGCTCGCTAATTCTGATCTCGATATGGTTGTTGCCGGTACCAAAGATGCCGTACTGATGGTTGAGTCCGAAGCCAAAGAATTGTCTGAAGATTTGATGCTGGGCGGTGTTCTGTACGCTCACCAGGAAATGCAGGCTGTCATTCAAGCTATCGAAGAGCTGGTTAGTGAAGCTGGCAAGCCCAAATGGGATTGGCAGGCGGCCCCTGAGAATGTTGAATTAACAACTGCGCTTAATACTGCAGTTGGTGGCGATGTTGAAGCGGCTTATCAGATTACTGACAAGCAAGAGCGTACAGCGCGTCTCGCCGAAGTTCGCGACAGTGCTATTGCTGCGCTGGTTAAGGACGAGGGTGATTTTAGCGCTGAAGACGTTCGTGAAACCTTCAAGAAATGCGAAAAGAAAATTGTTCGCGGTCGCATCATCCGTGGTGAAGCCCGTATCGATGGACGCAATAGCACCACCGTTCGCCCCATCGCCGTTGATGTTGGCATTCTGCCCAAGGTACACGGTTCTTCATTGTTTACCCGTGGTGAAACTCAGGCCATCGTTACTGCGACTCTGGGTTCACTACGCGACGCGCAGAATATCGATGCTCTCGAAGGTATGAGGCGTGACCCTTTCATGCTGCACTACAACTTCCCTCCCTACTCAGTAGGCGAAGCGGGTCGTATGGGTGGCACTAACCGTCGTGAGACGGGCCATGGTCGCCTGGCGCGTCGTGGTATTTCTGCAGTCCTGCCTAAGGGTGACGACTTCCCTTACACCATTCGTGTGGTTTCAGAGATTACTGAATCTAACGGTTCAAGTTCTATGGCTTCGGTTTGTGGTGCCAGCCTCGCGCTGATGGATGCCGGTGTACCGCTCAAAGCGCCCGTTGCTGGTATCGCTATGGGCCTCGTTAAAGAAGACGAAGGCTTTGCCGTACTGACCGATATTCTCGGTGATGAAGATCACCTCGGCGATATGGACTTTAAAGTAGCTGGTAGTGCCGCTGGTATTACTGCTCTGCAAATGGATATCAAGATCGAAGGTATCACCGAAGAAATTATGCAAGAAGCGCTGACCCAGGCTTTGTCAGCTCGTTTGCACATTCTCGGTGAAATGAACAAGACTCTTGAGAAGAGCCGTGATGATGTTGCTGAATCAGCGCCGCGTTATCACACACTGAAAATTGATCCGGACAAGATTCGTGACGTTATCGGTAAGGGCGGTGCAACCATCCGCATGCTCACCGAAGAAACGGGTGCGACTATCGATATTGAAGATGATGGCAGCATTCGCATTTACAGTGATGACCGTGAAGGCTTGAAAGACGCCATCTTCCGCATTGAAGAGATTACTGCAGAAGCTGAAGTCGGTCGTATTTACGATGGTTTAGTTGCCCGCGTTGTCGACTTTGGTGCTTTCGTTACCATTATGCCGGGTACTGATGGCTTGGTGCATATCTCGCAAATTGCCCAGGAGCGTGTCGAGAAGGTCACTGACTATCTGTCAGAAGGCCAGCAAATCAAGGTCAAAGTTCTTGATGTTGATGCTCGTGGCCGCATTAAGCTGTCGATGAAAGAAGTGTCGGAAGCCGAAGGTGGTTTAGCACCTAAAGCTCCTGCACAGAATGCTGAGCCAGCGGCTGAGTAATTCCTTGCTTTAGTTTAGTGATTAAAAAAACGGGGCTTAGTTGCCTCGTTTTTTTTTGCCTGCTTTCTTTGCTAAGTTTTTTTAACGGATAATGACGATAAGGCTGGAGGGATACATGAACATTCAGGGTTTATATCGCGCCAAAGCACAAATCCTTCAGCCCTCTGGCGAATATACGGGTATTTATAAACAGCCCGTTAGCCGTGTTGAAGTGGGTGAACTCGGTATTCAAGGCGATGTGCAGGTCGACAAGCGCTATCACGGCGGCCCCGATAAAGCCCTGCATCAATACTCTCTGCCCAGCTACCGACGAATTATAGAAGCCTATGCTGAACTGGATGGCGTGGCAGTGCCGGGTTCCATTGGTGAAAACATTACCATTGCCGAAATGTCCGAGGCGACGGTGTGCATCGGTGACAAATACCGCTTTGGCACTGTGCTGGTACAGGTATCGGAGCCTCGGCGGCCCTGCTGGAAAATCAATGCGATCTTTAAGCAGAGTGACTTAACGGCGTTTATTGAGCGTGAGGGCATCACCGGCTGGTACTATCGTGTGCTTGAGGCTGGCAAGATGAGTTTGGGTGGCACTGCTGAATTAGTAGAGCGTCCCAACGCCCAAGTCAGTGTTGAACATTTCAATGCCATACTAAATTGTACTCAGTCGAGTCGCGCTGAATTGGCTACGCTGATTGAGTGCACAGGCCTGGCCACTTATTTACGCGAGCGCCTGGAAAAGCGTCGCGAAGAATTACCGGCTTAAGCCACAGAGCTTGGCCCCTATTATTGAGACAAATAATGACAGTAGATCAAGACTTATCAATTGGCGAAAGAGAGGTGACTCCCGCCGCCATCAATGAATACCTTAAGCCCGGTGTCTTTATCGACTCCGATCACCCCGCTGTTCGGGTGTTTACCGAAAAGGCACTGGAAGGCGCTGGCCCCACGGCGATAGAGCGTGCAGTGGCCCTGTACTACGCGGTGCGCGATGGTCTGCGCTACGACCCCTACTCCATGAATATGGACGGGGCTAACTTTACGGCTAGTCATATCGCCACGCAAAAATCCGCATTTTGCATTCCCAAGGCCATTTTGCTGACAGCCTGCGCCCGAGCGGCAGGTATTCCCGCGCGCATTGGTTATGCCGATGTGAGGAACCACCTCTGTTCCCCAAAACTCAAAGCGGCGATGGCGGGCAATGATCTGTTTATGTACCACGGCTATGTTGAGATGTATTTAGAGGGCAAGTGGGTAAAATCAACCCCGGCCTTTAATCTTGAGCTGTGCGAGAAAGTGGGAATTGAGGCTTTGGGCTTTAATGGCCGTGATGATTCGATGATGCATCCTTTCGACAAAGCCGGGCGTCAGCATATGGAATATGTGCGGGATCACGGACACTTTTTTGATCACCCCCATAAGCTTATTCAAACTACGTTTAAAGAAGCTTATGGCGATCTCGATCTTATGCTGGGTAGTGTAAAAGGTGATTTTGCGGCTGAAGCCAGTGCGGGTTAATCTGCTGCCTCGATCCTTAATTTAACACCCGGTAGCCTCGACCTCTCAGGCAATTTTTCACTACCCGCTGTTTTTCCCTGCTAGCCTGGCCCGAACCTTTGACAGCACCGAGCAAACCACCCACCCCGGCTGCTCGCTTGGCAGCGTCGCTATCGCCCGCAATTGCCCCAATAGCACCGCCGATAACCGCGCCGCTGACTGCTTTCCCCGCGATCCGGCCGCCAGTATTAACTTGTGATGCGTAGTTTCGGCACTCGTGTAGATCCTGGTAGTAGGCTGACATATCGACGCCTTTTATGTCGATAATGACCCCGCCCGAAGACTGTTGGGAATTGCCCGCACAGGCGCTGAGTAAAAATAGAGTGCCCAACAGGCAGGTGCTGTAAATCTTGTCCAAAACAAATACCTCTAAGAACTCCAGTCTCTAAAGTGTAACCGGATTATTGATAAATATTAGTACGTAAGTGTAGTCGATGAGTCGTGAGTACTTTGCTTTAAGATAAGTCGAATAGATCGCGCTTAGTTTTGGCGTAGACTTAATCGAATGTAGCATTGAGTTGAAGGGAGAGTGTGATGCGAATTGGCGTGGTTAAAGAGATTAAAGTTCGCGAAAACCGTGTGGCTTTAACACCTCAGGGCACACGGGCTTTGGTGGTGCGCAATCATCAGGTGCTGATCGAGCAGGGTGCGGGCCTGGGTTCCGGTTTTAGTGATGAAGACTATCGCCAGGCGGGGGGCCAAATTACCTCAACTGCCGAGGCATGGGCGAGCGATCTGGTCTTGAAGGTTAAAGAACCCATGGCCTCTGAGTATCGCCATCTAAAGCAGCAAATAGTGTTTACTTACTTCCATTTAGCCGGCGTGGCACCTGTGCTAACAGAAACCTTACTCGCTAACAGTACCACCGCCATCGCCTATGAAACGGTTGAAGATGCTGGCGGCGGCCTGCCCCTACTAGCACCCATGAGTGCCGTCGCGGGTAGTATGGCTGCGACAATAGGTAACTATTATTTGGCCCGCTTTAACGGTGGCAAGGGCATGCTACTTGCAAAGTTATTTGCTGAACGCTTTGGCAAGGTTGTGGTGCTTGGTGACGGTGTCGTGGGTCTGCATGCTGCGCGGGTTGCCGATAGTCTCGGTGCTCAAGTTTATTTGTGTGGGCGCCATCCCGAGCGACAAGTTGAGCTGCAAGCCTTTGTTTCGAGTGAGCTCAATTTTGTCGAGTCGACACCGGACAATATTGCTGCAGAGCTAGGGGGTACAGATCTTTTAATTGGTGCCGTACTACAGCGCGGTGGTCGCGCGCCCCACCTAGTTAGTGAGGCCATGGTTAAAAAAATGCAGCCGGGTTCGGTGATTGTCGATGTCAGTATTGATCAGGGTGGCTGTATCGAAACCATGCACGCCACCACTCACGATGATCCGGTCTATGAAAAGCACGGTGTTATTCACTACGGGGTGACGAATATGCCGGGTGCTTATCCGCGATTATCAACGCTGGCACTGACGCGGGCGACATTGCCCTATGTATTGAAATTGGCAGATAGCGGACTTGCTGCTTTAGATGACGATCCGGGTTTTGCTCGGGGTTTGAATACCCATGAAGGGAAAATTACCTGCGAGGCCGTGGCTGAAGCACTTGCCCCGACAGGTGTTTAAACTAGCTGACGAGTTTGTCAGCCGGTGTGCCGTTAGCGGGCTTTGAATCGGCGGCGAGATCATCGCGAATACTTTCGACACCGCGTTGCACAAGCTCTTCAGTGGCATCGATATTGGCGCGAACCTCGTCAACACGGGCACTGATATTGGATAAAATGTCTCGGGTTTCAGCAAATCCTTCGCTCACACCCTGTGCGGCTTCGTTCAAAAATTCGACTTGCTCGACACTGCCCGCTGTGTCGCTAATATCGGCCAGACCACGTTGAATGGTGCTGAGGGTTTGGCCCGCGACCTGACTGGGCGAACCGCTATTGGTATCGAGGGTGTTGAGTCGCGAAGGGTTTGGTGTTTCCTGAACCTTACTCAGTGCAGACTGTAGTTGTTGGTTGAGGATTCGTTGTGCATCACCTGGGCTGGTCGTGCTCAGAGTTACCTGGCTGTCGCGAGAGGATGTATTGTTAGACGCGACGTTTTGGTCTGCGCTAATGGCACCAGCTACGCTAGTTGCCCCCTGTTGGACGCCTCTATTTACGGCGCCGCCAATATCCTGAATGTCCAAGACCTGTACTCCCGGCCAGCAAGTGACCTGTATCTGTCGATGCGGATGAAATACCGCAAGTCGTTGTACAAGTTAAATAGTACAACTTAGCGGTATAACTGTAGTCCAGTTGTGGGCACAGGGCAATTTTCCAGGCTGGCAAATAGCGCTTCTGTGGCTTGTGTCTCAGCAAAAAAACACGACTTACCGTTGGTCCTAAAAATGGCGCCGCTGGGTCGTGAGCCGGTCTGTAAATATTAGCCCAGTAAGCCCGAAAAGAAGGCCCGCAAACTGTCTTCGCCGCCATCTTCCCAGGCTTTTAATGCCGCAGTGCCAATAATAGCGATATCGGCTTTGCCGCGCAGGAAGTCGAGATCGGCCTTCTGGCTGACGCCAAAACCAACGGCGATGGGCAGGTTTGTATGTTGGCGGCAGTGGGCGATAAAGGCTTTCAGGTCATCGCCCATTTCGGTTTGCCCGCCGGTGACGCCTTTACGAGCCACTGCGTAAATAAAGCCCTCAGCCGCCGCGCCGAGAATCTTCAGTCGGGCATCGGTGTTGGTGGGCGTCATCAGTACGATGGGAGCCAACTCACCGGGTTTCGATAGTTCGTGCAGCTCACCGGCTTCCTCAACGGGCAGGTCGGGCAGAATATAGCCACAGCCACCGGCGGCGCTCAGTCGCTTGATAAACGACTCGTGGCCCATTTTAAAGGCGGTGTTGTAGTAACCCATCATCAGCACTTTAAAGGGGAAGTGCTCAGTGACTTTGCGCATAAATTCAAAGCAGTCAGCAGGTCGCACACCATCGGCGACAGCTTGCTGATTGGCTTTAACAAACAGCGGGCCATCGGCGGATGGCTCCGAAAAGGGGAACTGCAGCTCTACCATGTCGACGCCAAACTCGGCCATGATTTCGAGTTCACGCCAGTTGTCTTCAAAAGAGGGGTAGCCACAGACAACATGGGTCATCAGCAGCAGGTCTTTCTGCTGCAAGCGCTCGCGTAGGTATTGTTCAAGCACCATATTCTATCGCCTTGTCTTTAATGAACTCTTTCCAGTGATCGTCTTCGATGGTGTCGGCGACGGTGAAAATATCTTTGTCGCCACGGCCCGATTGATTAATCAGAATCACCTCGTCTTTGCCCATCTTCGGTGCCTCGGCCACAGCCAGGGCGAAAGCGTGGGTGCTTTCCAGGGCGGGAATCAGCCCTTCGGTGCGCATCACCAGTTTCAGCGTATCGCGCACCATGTCATCGGTGGCCGCTTCAAAGCGCACACGGTCTTTTTCCCACAAATCACTGAGAATGGGGTTGATGCCAATGTAGTCGAGCCCGGCGGCGATGGAGTGGGTCTCCAGCATATTGCCGTCATCGTTTTGCAGAAAGTAGGTTTTAAAGCCCTGGGCAACGCCGACTGATGCGTCTTTATAGGCGAGGCGTGAGGCGTGCAGGCCTGAACCGGGGCCTTTGCCACCCGCTTCAACACCGATGAGTTCGACGTTGTCATCCATAAAGCCCTGGAAAATACCGATGGCATTGGAGCCGCCGCCAACACAGGCGTAGACCCGGTCGGGCAATTTACCGGCTTCCTGAACGATTTGCTGGCGCGCCTCTTTGCCGATAATGGCCTGAAAGAAACTAACCATTTCCGGAAAGGGGTGGGGACCACAGGCGGTGCCGAGCACGTAGTGGGTATCGCCCATATTGGTGACCCAGTCGCGCAGACACTCGTTAATGGCGTCTTTCAGTGTGCGTTGGCCGTCCTGTACGGAGATAACTTCCGCGCCGAGGTTTTCCATCCAGAAAACATTGGGCCGCTGGCGAGCCACGTCGACCGCGCCCATGTAGATTTTGCAGTCAAAGCCGAAGCGGGCCGCCATGGTCGCGGTGGCAAAGCCGTGTTGGCCGGCACCGGTTTCGGCGATTACGCGCTTTTTACCGAGACGTTTGCAGATCAAACCCTGGCCCATCACATTGTTAATCTTGTGCGAGCCAGTGTGATTGAGGTCTTCGCGCTTGACGTAAATACGCGCACCGCCAAGCTTATTCGACAGGTTCTCGAGATAGGAGACCGGCGTGGGGCGACCCGAATAGGTGCGCATGAGCTCGACAAATTCGGCCCAGAAATTCGGGTCTTCTTTGCAGCTGCGAAAGCAAAGACGCAATTCTTCAACCGTAGTGGCGAGAATTTCCGGTAAAAAAGTACCGCCGTAATCGCCGTAGTAACCCTCGCGGCCATCGGCGAAATCAAATAGAGACATAAAACGACCAGACTGGATAGTAGACAGGGGCGCGTATAGTAGCCAAGTCGCTGAATATCAACAAGTAAGGCGCTTGATATTCAATGCTGAAACTCAGTGCGTAAGCGGTTTTTTTAGAGGTTTAAGCTGGCCGGTCTAAAAACGCACATTGAGAAGCACTTGCGGTCCATCGGTGTGAGTGCCCGCCTCAATATTATGTATGTGAAAATAGGCGAGGATCAGCGTCATACGCTTGCCGATGGGGATGACAGAGCCCAGGGTGTACAGCGATAAACTATGGGTATGCATCTTAAAATCGTAAAAGGGTTCGTATTCAACAAAAGGCCGGATCTGTTTATTGCCAATTTTTAGTGGGTGAGAGAGATTAAAGGTCGGCCGATAGCGATAGCCCGAGGGGATGTCGCCATGGCGGTATTCAAGCCGCGAGCGATGGAAAAAACGCCAGTTGTTAAAATCGTGTTTATAGGTCAATGCTCCCCGTAGGCGGTTGTCATAGCGCCGCCTGTCGCCTTTGACATTGGGGCTGTAGGCAAAATAAGCGACGCGTCAGGTAACGGCATTGTTGACCTTGCCGAGCACACCAATGACGCCCAAGTCACCCTTGAAGTTTTCCACCAGAGTACCGCCACCGAGAAACAGGGTATGGGTGTCAGTGAGTTGTTTCGTTGCCGAAAGCATACCCATTGAGAGGTTGCCATCGGATGCGCTGTGGCTTATTAGCGGATACAGAGTACTACTGATAAGTAGCAGGCTGAACTGAAGGAAACGTTTAAATGAAGAGTAAAAGGATGGGGCAGCGGTCAAAATTACCATGTGCTATTTGTTACCAGAGGCCGTTGAGATAAGCCGGGCATTATAACTCAAGATTATGGTTTCTTGTATTGCATGATGATTTTGGTTCGGTTTTTTCGATGGGTGGCGCTATGGCCGAATTGCTGGCAGGTGGGTAAGAGGCTTCAGCTCTGGCTCGGCCATTTTAAGGCGTAATTAGTCCGGTAAATATTTTGCATTGTGCTGCCCATGAACGGGAGCCTCGTTACGCACACCGGGCCGCTGACCATTAAAGCGTAGAGCCGGCAG
>Ga0164315_10005075_pt1 | contig 10277 bp, 9 predicted proteins | sample GuaBasSedimGuay6_FD_113737 | JGI IMG/M metagenome (GOLD analysis project Ga0164315, IMG submission 113737) | Subseafloor sediment microbial communities from Guaymas Basin, Gulf of California, Mexico - Guay6, Core 4569-2, 0-3 cm | ecosystem: Environmental > Aquatic > Marine > Hydrothermal vents >...
AGATTTTGGATGAGATTTTAATTTTTTTGAGACGAAGTGATGCCTTTGCATCAGTGAGTTGAGAAAGATTATCGCCTCCCGATATATCGGGACTAATTTTGCAGAGTTTTCTTGCAGACACTAGTTAGTGCACAAAATAAAAGCCGGTCTGAATTCATCCAGACCGGCTTTTGTATTATTAAGTGAGCAGCCTATTTAGCTGTTTCTTCTTTCTTTTCTTCAGTAGCTTCTTCCTTTTTCTCCTCTACAAGATCTTCTGCCTTTACTTCAGGAGCAGTTGATTCAGCTTTCTTCTCAGCTTCTTCTAAGTCAGCATTTGCTTTAGCTTCTTTAGCTTTAGCTTCAGCTACTTGAGCTTCTAATTCATCAGCCTTCTTCTTTGCAATCTCATCTAAACGAGCTTGACGAACTTTAGACTCGGCTTCGAAAATAGCATCTTTTACTTTCTTAACTTCTTCTATGGTTTCGTTAACTGCATTATTAACCTTTGCAGTTTTTTCAGATACCCAGATATCGAAACGTTTTTCAGCTTCTTCCAAAGTGAAAGCACCTTTGTCAACACCACCCAAAAGGTGTTTTTTATACATTACTCCTTTGTATGAAAGGATTGCACGGGTAGTATCTGTTGGTTGAGCTCCTTTGCGCAACCACGCTACAGCTTCGTCGATATCTACATCAATGGTGGCTGGTTTTGTCATTGGATTATACGTGCCTATCTTCTCTATAAACTTTCCGTCTCGAGGTGCACGACCGTCCGCAACAACAATATGATAAAAAGGGTGTCCTTTTTTACCATAACGCTGTAATCTAATCTTTGCTGGCATAATCTATTTGTTTTGTTGTTAATACTGTATAAGTCCGTTTTTTACGGGCGGCAAATATCCGACTATTTATTTTAATAGCAAAGTTTTTTATAAATATTTTTTCTTTGCATGCAAAAGGGTAATATAATGTGCCTTAGCTTGCTTTGTTGGAAGTATATCATATACAAATTATGACGAATTTGAATAATGCTAAAGATGGTTGTATTCATTTAACTTAATTTATGGTTTTAGGGCATAAAAAAATAGCTAACACAAAAAAAACTTTATCACCTTTTACTATCTTTGCAAAATAAAATAAAACTCAGTATCAGATGCAGAACTTACTTAAAACTATTGGACTATTCCTTTTCCTCTTTATTTTCTTCTCAGGCAATTCTCAAACTACCCGGCTAGATAGCTTAAACGCATATTTTCAACGAAGCTTAGAGATGTGGCAAGTGCCTGGAATGGCCATTGCTATTGTGAAAGACGATTCGCTAATTTTTGCCAAAGGCTACGGTGTTAAAAATATTAAAGATAATGATGATGTTGTTGATGCGAATACTTTATTCCCAATTGCATCTAATACTAAGGCTTTTACGGCAGCTGCGATTGCCCGTTTGGTCGATGATGGAAAATTGAAGTGGGAAACAAAGGTGGTTGATATTCTACCTTATTTTACACTGTACGATCCATATGTGACAGCGCATTTTACTATTCTCGATTTACTGAGTCATCGCTCAGGTTTGAAAACCTTTAGCGGAGATTTGCTTTGGTATGGAAGTGATTATTCGCGTGAAGATATCGTGCGTAAGCTACCTTATCTTAAACAATATTATGAGTTTCGTACTCACTTTGGTTACTCTAATATTATGTATATCGCAGCTGGTGAGATTATTGGTAAAATATCAGGAAAGACTTGGGATCAGTATATTCATGATGAGTTTATAGTTCCTTTGGGAATGAATAGTACATTGACTAGTATAAGCCAACTGAAGGAAGAATCAAATGTTGTGAGTCCGCATAATAAAGTAAATGATGATGTATTCCCAATTGAATTTATGAATTGGGATAATATAAGTGGTGCGGGGGCTTTAATTAGTAATGTAACTGATATGAGTTATTGGTTGCGTATGCAATTGAATGAAGGGAATTATCAAGAACATCAATATTTTTCGCCAAGACAAAATCTAGTGATGAAGACACCACAAATCAACCATAAAGTATATAAGGGTTTTCAGCAATACTGGCCAAGTACACATTTTAAGTCCTACGGCCTAGGTTGGGGTTTGAGCGATTATCATGGACGTAAGGTCGTTGGTCATAGCGGAGGTTATGATGGGATTATATCTTATACTTGTTTGGTTCCTGAGGAGAATTTAGGTTTTGTAATTCTTACCAATTCAAATTCGTCGCTCTATAATGTAGTTAAGAATCGAATTTTGGATGCTTTTCTGGCGAAGGATACAACTGATTGGAACCAACTATTTCTACCATATCAACAGAAATCAGATAAACGTGCACCTATTATTGTGGATAAGAAAGCTCCTGAACAAAGTCTAAAAACTGTAAAATATAGTGGTATTTATTATGATGAAGCTTATGGGAATATTATGATAACCAATAAGTTTGGAAAACTGGAATTGAAGATGCTACATACTTCAATCTTTTCAGCTAAGCTTCAAAATTTCAATACAGACACCATGTTAATTGAATTTAAAGAGGTTCCATCCTTACCTCAAGGTAAGGTAATGTTTTATATTGGAAATGAAGATGTTGATTCATTAATAATAGATGTGCCTAATCCTGATTTTGATTTTACAGAGTTCACTTTTAAGAAGATTAAAGGAACTGATAATCCTGATCCTAAAATGACATTTGAAAATGAATAATAAAATATAAGCAGATGAAAAAAATTAAATTTGTATTTGTTTTAGCAGTAGTTCTTATGTTAAGCACTCAATGTAATAAAGATGAAGATAAAGATACCACTGCCCCAATAATCACGTTAAATGGAAGTAACCCATTGATGGTTAATAAAGGCAGTACATTTGTTGATCCAGGAGCAGTGGCGATAGATGATACGGATGGTGATATTTCTAGTAATATTGTAGTAAGCGGGCAAGTTGATACTAATATAGAAGGGACTTACCTACTTGATTATAATGTAATAGATGCTGCTGGGAATGCTGCAGAGAGAAAGCAACGAGAAGTAAAAGTGATGATATTTTAGCCTCTTTCAGGGTACATTTCCATCACGATTAAATAATATGCATAAAAATGGTGGTGAATAAATACACTATACTCTTCCTTATATTTCTCATAATAATTGCTCCAATAGTTTTTTCCAGGTCGTAGAACAATAGGTGCGCCGCAACTAGTATAATTATAGCTTTTTACAAATTCAGGTTTTTCGTAGTAAGTCAAACTATCATGGATAATCTTATAGGTTTTATCCCCTAAATATTTAGTATAAAGTTTTTGTGACTTTACAGTAGTTTTATCTAGCTTTTTATATACATGCGAAATATAAGTTCGTTCAATAAACGGGATATATTTCATCAATTCTTTCTTTTGTGAGAAGGGGCTTGAGTCATTAATATCTTCAAGAGTTTGTAGAGATAAAGGCAGTTCTGGCACCCAGTCTTCAGTGTTTACCACATGAAAAGCCCAGCCTTGTCTAGTAATAATATTGAAATCGTATGCATACTGCAAATTTCCAGGTTTTGGTGCTGCGCTATGATAGCTTTTTATGGTGATATTGCGTGGTAATGCGGGTTGCATATAGTAAAGGTATGAACGAAGTAGGTATGCGATTGCACCTCCTTGACTGTGACCAACAATTATAAAATCCTTAATCCCCTGTGCATGGTAAGCATTTATCTTTTCTACAATATCTGGAGCCAAGCTGGCCAAACCAATTACCCATCCAGCATGCACATATGCATTGCTATCATCGGCAAGTTTATAATTGAAAAAGCTATTGTCCTCATTTTTAATCTTTCCCTCAGCTGGAATCATTGCAGAATATAGATTCTCTAACCACGATTCGATCTCAGTGGGTACGGTAGCACGAATGCTAATTATTCCCACTTTATTTGGACTAAGCCATAATTGCCATTGATTTTTAAGACCTACAACTGGTGATTCATAGGCTAAATGATAATTGGGGTAGGGGGCAATCATTCCTGGATATGGATAGGCAGTAGAATCTAACTGGCGTACTGATATTTGCATCAAATCCCGAAATTCCATTGGGTCGAAACCAGAGCGGAGTTTACTTTGTGAAAAGAGTGCGGAATATGCGATAAGACTAATTAGGATGCTTAGTAGAAAAGTTTTCATAAACTAGTATTTAATATAAAAGTACAAATTTAGAAAAAATGAGATATCTACTAACACTTTAATTGTGTTAATGTTGATAGTAACACATATGTATATTGTTCATTGATTTTTATTACTTTTGCTATGAATGTAAAAAGGTTAAGGCATGAAGATAGATTCATTATACATAGATAATTATAAATTGCTAAATGATTTTAAGATTAGCTTTAAAAATGGCGATTTGTATAATCCTATAACTGTTATTACTGGTATTAATGGGAGTGGTAAAACTACATTATTGCGCTTTATTCATGAGGCTTTATCAGGTAAAATATTCCCTGATTTTATAGGTAATAGTTATATTTCAATATATGATAAAAAGAGTCCTTTGAATGAGATTCGCAAAAAAGAAACTGGCTCGCCTCTTTGGATAATTAATAAAGAATCGTATATCAAAGAACAAAGTATATATCAGCCTCCAACTGAAATTTCAGATCTCAATTTTTATCAAAACTTTAATAGAAGAGAAAATGAAGAAGTGTTGTTTTATGAAAGTTGTAAGGACAGTAAATTAGCGGAGTTGTTTATAAAGAACTATGTTGATAAACTGATTTATGAAGAAGATATTGTAAGCAGTGAAGCATATTCTAAAATGCGTGAGGTTATAAATATGATATTTCAGGATCTTAATCTTCAGATAGAATTTGATAGAATGGATAAAGATAAGATTGTTTATTTCAGAACGAAAATGGATAAAGAAAGGTCTAAGTATTTCAGAAAAGGTCAATCAAATAATATTAGGTTGAATGATTTATCTGGAGGAGAAAGAACCATATTGACTAAGATCCTTCCTTTATATTTACATGATTTCAAAAATGGCATTATTTTAATAGATGAACCTGAAATCTCTTTACACCCTAATTGGCAATTTCAAATTATTGATTTATACAAAAAGATTGCTAAACGTAATAACAATCAGATTATTATTGCAACTCATTCTCCCCAAATTGTGGCATCTGTGAAACAGGAGAATGTGAAGATACTTATTAAAGAAGATGGTAAAATTAGAGTCGTTGATAGTAGCAGTAATACCTATGGAAAAAGGTTGGATGAGGTTTTATTAGAAGTCTTTCAAGTTAACGGATTGAGAACGCCTTTGGTGGAGAATAAAATTGATCAATTAAAGCAGATGTTGTCAGAGAATAAGTATGAAACAAATGAGTTTGTTAGCTTGCTTAATGAATTAAAGGAAGTGTTAAATAATTCAGATAGTGATTTATTATTGATTAATCTTGAGCTTGCCCGTAAAAAGAAGATGAATGAAAAGAATAATTAAGAAGGAACCTGAGTTTTTTTCAAAGTTTATTTCTAAGGCGAACCCAAAAGTTTGGAAGGATTTGAATGATAGAGGATTAGGTAAGGATATTCGAAAGTTTATTTTAAAAAATGAGCAAAACTATCAATGCGCATACACAGAAGTAAATATATCTGCTGACAATTCATCTTCTCATATTGATCATTATAGAAAGCGCGATATATTTAGTATTCTTACATTTAAATGGAATAATCTTCTTGTTGCGTCTAATATTGAATTCTATGGAGCAAAGTATAAAGATAAGTATATAAAAAGAGGAGATGAAGCTATTTACGAGAGTTTGTTAGACCCTTCTGTAGATGATCCAAAAGACTATTTTTATTATTCTTTGACTGGAAGAATTTCGCCAAAATCGAATGACAAAGAAAGCGAGAACTATAAAAAGGCGTATAATACAATTGAAGTTTTTAACTTGAATGAAAGGTCGTTAGAGGAACGGAGAAAGGGAGTAGCATTAGTATTGAATTCATATGTAGGTCAATTTGAAATGCCTGAAGTTAAAGTTCTTGTTAAGGAGTTTGATACATATATAGAAGCAATATATAATTCGTAGTTACTTCGCAATCCATTTAAAAAACGCATTCGTGGTTAAACAAAAAAAGCCCCCAGAAAAACTCTGGAGGCCATATAAAATCTTAAGTAGTAACGAAGCTAGTGAAGCTTTTCAGACAAGCTATTAATATCGATAATGATCAGGCTTATAAGGCCCATCAACCTTAACACCAATATAATCAGCTTGATCCTTAGATAATTTAGTCAAGGTTACACCAATTTTTTCTAAGTGCAAACGTGCAACTTCTTCATCTAAGTACTTTGGTAAACGATAAACGCCTATTTCCAATTCACCTTTCTTTTCCCAAAGATCAATTTGAGCTAAAGTTTGGTTTGTAAATGAATTACTCATTACAAATGATGGATGACCTGTTGCACAACCAAGGTTTACTAAACGACCTTCAGCCAATAAGTAAATTGAATGTCCATCGGCGAATTTATATTCATCAACCTGTGGTTTGATATTGATTTTCTGAATACCAGGAAGAGCTTCCATTGGTACAACTTGAATCTCATTATCAAAATGGCCAATATTACAAACAATAGCTTGGTCAACCATATCACTCATATGTTGAGCTGTGATAATATCTTTATTTCCAGTGGTAGTAACGAAGATATTTCCTTCTTTAACAGCCTCTTCCATGGTAGTTACTTCAAATCCTTCCATGGCAGCTTGCAGTGCACAAATTGGATCAATTTCAGTTACAATCACACGAGCACCATAAGAGCGCATAGAGTGTGCAGATCCTTTACCCACATCACCATAACCTGCTACAACAACTACTTTTCCAGCAATCATTACATCAGTAGCACGCTTGATACCATCAGCCAAACTCTCGCGACAGCCATAAAGATTATCAAATTTAGACTTGGTAACAGAGTCGTTTACATTTATAGAAGGAATTAATAACTCACCAGCTTCGTGCATTTGGTATAAACGGTGAACGCCAGTTGTGGTTTCTTCCGAAACACCATGCCAATCAGCCACGGCACGAGTCCAACGTTGATTATCTTCCACTAAAGTAGCCTTCAATAGCTTCAAAATCTCTTCTTCTTCTTCGCTTTCTGCTTTTACATCCAATACACTTGCATCTTTTTCAGCTGCAAATCCTTTGTGAATTAATAAAGTAGCATCACCACCATCATCAACAATTAGTTGAGGTCCGTTTCCATTAGGGAATGATAACGCCTGAGAAGTACACCACCAATACTCTTCCAAAGTTTCGCCTTTCCAGGCAAAAACAGGAACACCAGTTACAGCAATTGCAGCAGCAGCATGGTCTTGAGTAGAGAAGATATTACAACTTGCCCAACGTACATCAGCGCCTAAAGCAACCAATGTTTCAATCAAAACAGCTGTTTGAATGGTCATATGTAAAGAGCCCATAATGCGCACACCTTTAAGAGGTTGCTTAGCTCCAAATTTAGTACGAAGTGAAACCAAACCAGGCATTTCCTGCTCAGCGATTTCAATTTCTTTGCGACCCCAATCAGCTAATTTGATATCGGCCACTTTATAATTTAATGTATCTGACATAATATGTTTTATAAATTGTTTTCTTTAAAATCGGCTGCGAAAATAAGAAAATAAATGCAATGCAACCATTTATTCTGTATTTTGTCTAAGTTTGTGTAATCTTAATAAATTAAATTATTTCATATGAAAACATATATACTGTTCCTCGTTTCTATTTTTATGGTTACCGGTTTATTTTCTCAAAGTATTATAAGTTATAGGCAAGACTATTCAGAAATAGGAAAGCATGCTTCTGGTAATGTTTTGGGATATGAAACGCATTTTATGCAGGCCGATTCTTGTAAAATAACGTTTACTTCATCAACTGATACTATTTGTTTTTGGGTAAAAAATGCTATTTCTAATACTTATATGCATGTTAAGTCACCGGGTTTACTAAATACAGTCACTTGGTATAAGTTGTCTGTCGAAAATTCGATAGATGGTATTCTGCATCTTCCTTATGCATTCACTGTTTTGGATACTAGTTTCTATAGATCAAATGGGTATCCTAGGCCAATTGGACGCTTTGAGGCAAACTCTAACTCAGAAGTTAGGGTACAAACGCTTAACATAAAAAGTATTGCAAATGTATATAACACAGCTTTTTATATTCAGTCAGGAGTAGGTTCGTTTGCCGTTGACAGTATCATCGATATGGTAGATTATGAGGTAAGTGTAAATGCATTTATTCCAGCAAATGCTAAACCAGGTAGCTATGATTTGTTTATTTATAAGAATCAAGATACTATGCTAATTTGCAGAGATGCATTATTTTTGAGCAATTCGTTAGAAACTCAAATTGATAGTGTTTCACCAGATTCTATCCATAATAATAAATTTATACCTTGGACTATTTATGTGCATGGAAATAAAACGCATTTTACTAATGATTCAAATATTATATTTAATGAAGAGTTTAGTATAGGATGGGGTGGTTTTATCGATAGTATTCAAATAATTAATGATACTTTATTGAAGTTTAATATAGCACTTCCAATTCCTGTAAAGCAGGTAATAAATCCGAATTCAATGCTTTATATTTATAATCCTACAGATGGGCTTTTGGCATATCCAATGGTTGTATTGTATTATGGTTCAATTGGGGGTCAATTGAATAATTATGAAAGCGTGAAACTCTACCCTAACCCAGTTCAAGACCAGTTTTGGATTGAGTCTGATGAATTTATAGATGACCAAATAATAATAACAGTCTTTAATGTAAATGGAGCAGAAGTTGGCGAATATAGGTTCAATAATGAGAAACGCATTCAATTGCATGCCCGTGATTTAGCCGCAGGTGTTTATTTTGTTTACGTACAAGGTAGTGAGAAACAAAAGGTGTTGAAATTTATTAGGCCTTAGGATTTAAGCCTTTATTTTTCATATATTTGTGCATCCTAAATCAAAATACATCATTATGAAAACTAATTTGTTATTTATTGCTCTTTTACTTTTATCTTGTAATTTATTTTCTCAAAATCTTATTAGCTATACAACTAAATACGCGTCAGTAGGTTATTTTGTTGAAGGAACAGTATCAGGTTATAAGACTCATTTTAGTCAAAGTGATTCTATTTCTGTTGAACTTGCCTCCTCTACTGATACTATAAGTTTTAAAGTAAAAACCTATGGATTAAATAATTCGTTTCATATATACAATAGTCAAACTTTTTCAACAATAGGAATGTATGATTTATATGTTGAAACCGATATGGATGGGTGGATGATTTTGCCACAGGCAGTATGTGTTACAGATTATGATATAAGGACATTAAATGAAGTTAGATCCAATTGGCACTTCTCAGTAGATACTACTGTTGAATTTGTGATTCACACTAATGGTACAAGTTTGCATCCTGGCACTTTCGATTCTGCTTATTTTGTTCGTCCAAATCAGGATACTATTTTTGTGGATAGCTTAACTCTTTTAACTTCAAGATTAATGAAGTTTTATTTTTATATTCCCGATAGTGTGGTTGGTGGTTATTATGATTTATTTGCCTTTAATGCGCCCGATACACTTTTGCTTACATCAAATGCGATTTTTATCAGTAACGATCGGTTCACTCAAATTGATATTGTTTCTCCTGATTCTATTAATAATTTGGGAATAAATCCTATAGAGTTGATTATATATGGGAATCATACTCATTTTATGGCCGATTCAAATGCGATTTTAATTTCGTGGTATGATACCAATATGGATAGCATAAATATTGTCAACGATTCCTTACTAAAGTGCTATTTATCCCTTCCAATGCCTATGAAAAATGTCGTTTCACCGAATACAAAATTCTCTATTTATAATCCTACTGATGGCTTACTTCAGTATCCTTTTCGTTTAGATATGTACAGTGTAATAGAAAACAATAAAATGGAGTTTAATGATATAAAATGTTATCCAAACCCATCATCAAATTATATACAAATAGAGTCCAAAGAGTTCCTCTCAAACGAGGATATTAGTATTTCACTATACTCCACTTCTGGAGTGTTGGTAAAGCAAATAGTCTTTAAAAATAGAAGTCGTATTCAAATAGATATTAGTGACTTATCGACAGGATTATACTTTGTTAGTGTACAAGATTTTAAAAGACAAAAGACAATCAAGTTTATCAAACAATAAATATTAACTCGCCAGCCAGTCTGACTTTTGATTTCAAACTCTTAACTCTCGACTACTGTCTTCCATCTCTGGACTTCC
>Ga0164315_10005076_pt1 | contig 10276 bp, 7 predicted proteins | sample GuaBasSedimGuay6_FD_113737 | JGI IMG/M metagenome (GOLD analysis project Ga0164315, IMG submission 113737) | Subseafloor sediment microbial communities from Guaymas Basin, Gulf of California, Mexico - Guay6, Core 4569-2, 0-3 cm | ecosystem: Environmental > Aquatic > Marine > Hydrothermal vents >...
CCGGTTGTTACTGCTTTATCGTCGCTTCCTAATATAGGTTGAACGTCCTGCGTACAATTATTGTCTGCCCCTGCTTTTTGCAAGCGCTTCTCTTCCTTCTTTTTCTTTTTCGCGATTTCTTTCTGGCGCTTTTCAAAAGCGTAATTGGGTTTAGCCACTCGTATTCTCCTCTACATAATTCCAGGATTGGAACCATTAGAATACGCCATTTTCCAATCGATTGCGCTCTTCGTAGCACCGACAATATCCAAAGTCACGAGAGGGTACTGAATCGATAGCGGATATTCGCCTCAGGCACATAACGTCGAGCTAACCAGCAAAGTCCGATCTGGCCATGATAAAGAGGCGACGCTACCCTTTATTTCCAATATCTAAGGAACCTCTGATTAATTCTGGACGAAGTAGGTTGTGATTCAAAATATCCAGATTCGAGGCGAAAACCGCACGTAATAGCTAGCTATTGCGAAGGTTTTCACCAACAGTAGGCGCTTTTAGGCGACGAAGAAGCCGGATATTTTGGGCGTAAGATACGAGTTCATGAATTGATCAGAGGTTCCCTAAACCTAACCCACAGCCGCATCCACATCGGGCACTTCCTCATCCAGCAAAATACCTTCGGCGGTTAACGCAGCTACTTGCGCCTCATCATAACCAAGGTAATCACTGAGCACTTTCAAATTATGTTCGCCACGATAAGGCGCTTCCAGATCATTTTCACTGGGAAAACTGCCAAAGCGTAGAGGCATGCCTGGCATCTTAAAGGTGCCAGCACCGCGTTGAGTGACGGTGCGCACCGTGCCTCGCTCCAGGAGATGCGGATGTTCCATCGCCTCTGGGAGGGATAAGACCGGCGCCACCGGGATACGTGCTTTTTCCATTTTGGCGATGCTCTCTTTATCGCTGGACTGGCTTTTCAGCCATTGCTCTATAATGGGAATCAACTCATGGCGACGGCGGATGCGATCGTTGGGATGTTCAAAACGCGGATCGGTACGCAGTTCAGGCATCTCCATAACATCACACAGACGTTCCCATTGGGGGTGAGTAGCGATGATCATAATGTAGCTATCTTTGCCTTCAAACACACCCATGGGGCAGCCGAGACGTTGGTGGGAACCCGTTCTACGTGGCGCCAGTTTGCCATCGCTGGCACTGTACATACCCACGTACATTTCATGGCAGTGGAAATAGCTATCCAGCAAGGTGACATCGATATATTCACCCTCACCGCCCATGGCCCGATGGAACAGAGCACCATTAATCGCCGCCAGGGCATGGGCGCCGGTCATAGTATCGCCAATAGCGGCGGCGGGAATACTGGGTGCCTTATTCTCCTCACCGATCAGGCTGGTAATGCCTGAGTAAGCCTGACCGATATAATCAAAGCCCGGTAAATCAGCCAGTGGCCCGGTTTGACCAAAGGTTGAAATTGAACACATCACGCACTGTGGGTTGAGCTCATGCACGACATCCCAACTGCAGCCAAGACGACCTATCACGCCGGGGGCAAAATTCTCTATCAGCACATCGACTTTTTTGATGAGTTCATAGAGGATTTCCTTGCCCTTCTCGGTTTTGGCATCGATGCACAAACTCTCTTTGCCCCGGTTCTGCTGTAAAAAATAGAGCCCTCGGCCACCTTTTTGATAGCCTACATAGCGCACCTGATCACCCGTCGGTGCCAACTCTACCTTGATAATTTCGGCTCCCATCTCTGCCATCATGCGCGTGCAGGACGGCCCTGCAACATGCTGAGTGAAATCCAGCACTTTAACGCCATCTAATATGTGCTTTCTGGTCATAACGTTCCCCTGGGTTTTGATAGTCGGTATAAATGAATTGTGTTGGTATGTTGATAACTAAATTATGTGCCGACGCGAATAGTATCAGCGTAGCCATCCATCAAAGGGTAATATTTCAACGGGTTCCCCGGACTTTAATGCATTTTCTCCAGCGGCTACCAGAATAAAACAATTGCAGCGGCTCATGGGCCCCAATGCGCCTGAACTCTGCTGCCGATCTGGTGTTACCTCAAAGCCACCGTGGCCATCGTCTTTGTACAGCCCTCTCTGGAAATCCAGGCGCTGGCGATTGCGTCGAATATCCTGGGTGCTACGCGCCATTAGGCTTAATGGTTGCTCAACCTGGCCGCCCTGCATTTTTTGCCCCTGCATTTTCTGTAGAACAGGCAAGACCAGTTGATGGAAAGTCACCAGTGCGGATACCGGGTTGCCCGGCAATCCAAAAAACACGCTCTTACGCAGCTGCCCAAACATAAAGGGTTTGCCCGGTTTAATGGCAACTTTCCAGAACTCGACCTGACCCAGTTCCGCGAGCAACTGCTGGGCATAATCAGCCTCACCCACCGAGGCACCGCCACAGGTAATAACTGCATCGGCCTGTTCATCAGCCGCGCGATAAGCTTCACGTAACTGCTCCAGGTCATCTGCCACTACCCCGAGGTCAATCACCTGACAACCCAGCCTGTTCAACATAGCCTTTAGAAAATAGCGGTTGCTGTCATAAATATCACCCGGCCCCAGCGACTGCCCCGGGGCTTGTAACTCATCACCACTGGCAAATAATGCCACTGTCAAAGGCTTAACAACCGATACCTCAGCCAATCCCAGGGTGGCCAGCAAACCAATATCCATCGGCCCAATTCGGTGACCGGCCAGAAACAATCTCTCACCATTGGCAATATCCTCGCCAGCCCGACGAATATTGGCACCTTTAACTGGCGGCTTCGTCAAACTAATAACGTCATCTTCTCGAGCGACGTTTTCCTGCATCACCACAGTATCCGCACCAGCAGGCACTTCCGCGCCGGTCATAATTCTGACCGCCTGGCCCTGTTGCACAGCACCCGTAAAAGGTTCTCCCGCCATGGCTTTACCCACCACGTTAAACGCCGAATCCGATTCGTCGTACAGGCTTAGTGCATAGCCGTCCATGGCGGAGTTGTCAGCCGGTGGCGAATTGAGAGGCGAGACAATATCTTCTGCAAGAATGCGGCCGAGTAAGTCATCGAGCACGACCATCTGTGTTTCAACCACGGACGTAATAGCGGTCAGCATATGTTGCCTGGCATCTGCTAACGGTAATAAAACCTTCTCGTTCACTTTGCTCATACCTACATTAAGTTCCCGCTTATTCCTCAATCATACTTAATACATGGTTTATTTGTTGGTAGTTGAAAATCTATCAGCAACCAAATTTCTTTAGATCGGACAGTCTAACCCCACACCGTCTTGTGCTATTCTTTTTGGACTTATCATTCCAGTAAAGCCATACCTACGGAACCTCTGATCAAGCTGGACTTATTATCAACACTGGCTTACCTGAAAGCCAAACTTCTGCCAAAAAAAATCCCGGAGAAAATGCATGAAACTATACGATTACCCCCAGGCCCCCAACCCCCGCCGCGTTAATATCTTTCTCGCCGAAAAAGGTATCAAAGTAGACCGGGTTACGGTCGATCTGGGGAAACAGGAACAATTGCAACCAGAGTATATTGCCAAAAACCCGGCCTGTGACGTACCCATGTTAGAGCTGGACGATGGCACCTGTATCAGCCAGATTCGCGGTATTACTCACTATTTTGAAGCCGCCTACCCCGATATCCCCATGCTCGGCAAGACGCCCGCTGAAAAAGGTCTGGTAGAAATGTGGGAACACCTGGCTACTATGAACGGCTTCCTCGCAGTGGCGGAAGTGTTTCGTAATACCGTAAAAGGTTTCAGCAACCGCGCAATGGCTGGGCCTCACAACTACCCTCAATCGGCCGAGCTAGCCGAGAGAGGAGCCCTGCGTCTACCCAACTTTTTCAAGGATTTCGACCAGCAACTAGCAAAAAACGAGTACGTGGCGGGCGACGCTTTTTCATTGGCTGACATTACCACACTGGTAACCTGCGACTTTGCGAAATGGATTAAGGCCGAAATCCCTGAGGACTGTAGCCATCTACGCGCCTGGTATACCAAAGTATCGGATCGACCAGCGGTTAAAGCCAACCCGTGATCTGAACCGATGATATTCCACAGCCCAAATCGCTGTGTTACATTACGCGACCTGGACTAACGCAGTCCGCAGAAACAGCGCCCACCGGTAACCAGGACCTGGTTTAAGTGGCTGGTTACTGGCGCTAAAGAAACCTGTTAGCGCACCCTGCTAACGGGTTTTCTGTTGACTACAGTATTAATATATTCGAAAACCACCTTAAATCGGGAACTACCACTATGACCTTAGATGCAAGAGAATTTCGCGATGCCATGGGCTGCTTTGCTACCGGCATTACCGTTGTCACCGCTAAAAGTGAAGATGGTGAAAAAGTTGGCTGTACGGCAAATAGCTTTTCATCGGTGTCACTTGATCCGCCACTGGTGCTCTGGGCCATTGCCAAAAATGCTAATTGTTATGAAGCATTTATCGAGGCTAAACACTTTGCAATCCATGTGCTGCATTCGGGCCAGGAAGATGTCTCTCGCCTGTTTGCCACCAAAGACGTCGACAAGTTTAGCGAGGTCCCCTGGACAGAAGGTCAGGGCGGTACACCTCTGCTGGACGACTACAGCGTTCGACTCGAGTGCACCACCGAAAACCTGTATGAAGGCGGCGACCACATCATCATTGTTGGACGTGTCTTTGCTATGGACAACCCCGATGTTGAACCGCTGGGTTTTTACCAGGGCAAATACGCAAAAATTGTCACTGAATAAGACTGTATCTAATTAATCAAGTAGTACACGAACCAGGCATTCCAGGGGGAAGACAAGCATGAGTGACTCATTTTCAGCGCTGGTCCTGAACAAGGATGACAACGGCGTCAGTGCTACTGTAGAACAACTCCAGCTTGCCGACTTGCCCGATGAAGAAGTACTAGTTGATGTTGCCTATTCAACGGTCAATTACAAAGATGGTCTGGCTGTCACCGGAAGCATGCCTATTGTACGCAATTACCCGATGGTCGGCGGCATCGACCTGGCGGGAACGGTTATAGAATCACGCAACCCAGACTTTAAAGCCGGAGACCGTGTACTGGTTAACGGCTATGGCCTATCAGAGCGTTACTGGGGCGGCTATAGTCAGAAGCAACGCCTTAAAGCCGAATGGCTGGTGCGCATACCAGATGTCTTCTCCCTCGAAGAAGTTACTGCAATTGGCACCGCCGGTTACACGTCTATGTTGTGTGTCCTCGCCATTCAGGATTGGGGCGTTAAACCTGAAGACGGCCCAATACTGGTCACCGGCGCAGCGGGTGGCGTTGGGTCAGTGGCGGTTATGCTGCTAGCCAAACTCGGTTACCAGGTAACTGCCTCGACCGGGCGTGTAGATGAAGCCCGTGAATTCCTTGAGAAACTGGGGGCCTCGAAAATCATCGCCCGTGAAGACCTGGCTCGTGACCCAAAACCTATGGAAGGCGAAACCTGGGCTGCAGTAGTAGATACCGTCGGTGCTAACACGCTGGCCACGGCAATCGCGCAAACCAAATACGAAGGTATCGTCGCCGCCTGCGGACTCGCAGGGGGTGTCGGCTTACCCAGCAATGTCATGCCTTTTATTTTACGCGGCGTCACCTTACGCGGGATTGATTCAGTGATGGCTCCCCTGCCCCGTCGACAACGTGCCTGGGATGCGCTCGCCGATTTAGTCGATCACGAACTACTTGCAGAAATCTATACCGTAGAACCCCTCGCTGCAGTCCCCCAGTTAGCAAATGATATTCTCGCTGGAAAAATCAAAGGTCGGGTGGTTATCGACAATAATGCCTAATGAGCTATTTTTTATAGCCAGACATAGCCAGAACCCCGCAGCGCCAAACCCGCATTATCAGTTGTACTTTCGGACGATCAGACAAGCCTTCTAGAGTAAACATCCATATTCGTATTCTTAGAAGGTCTAACCAGGAATACCACTATGAAATTTAATCTATTTGTTTATTGCACTGTCGGTCGCCGCGAAGAACTCGAAGCCGGTATGGCCGGGAAAAGCCCTGAACTTTATAGCCGCATGTTGGCGGAGTTGGGTGAGTCGGCTCAACTGGCCGATGATCTCGGCTACTTCGGCTTCGCCCATCCCGAACATCACCTGCAAATCGAAGGTATGGAAGCCTCCAACGATCTCTGCCTGATGTCCATGTGGTTGGGCCAGCACAGTAAGAACCTGCGTATTATCCCCTGTGGTTTCGTTTCCACTACTCACAATCCCCTGGAGACAGCCGAAAAAATTTCCACTCTCGATTGCATGCTCGGTGGCCGCCTGGGTTTCGGTATGGTGCGCGGTTATCAGGCCCGCTGGCTCGATAACTTCCGCATTCAGCCACAATTGCAGGCTGTCGGCCCCTGGAATGCCAAGAGCCAGGTCGATGAAGACAACCGCGAATATTTTGCTGAGTTTGTCGATATTGTTACCACAGCGCTGCGGGAAGATACCTTCTCACATCACGGCAAATATTGGGATTTCCCCTCCGTAGACTTCCACAACCCCCACGACCATCCTGTCTATTCAACATACGGCCAGGGTGTGACAGCGGATATGAAGGTCAACGAAATCGGCATCGCACCCCGCCCCCTGCAAAAGGATATCCCCCTGTACGGCGGCTTTTCCCACAGCTTACGCTCAGCCAAATTCTGGGCCCAGCACAAAGGTCGACCTATCGTCCTCGCTGAAGATATCGACTTTCTTAAGCTGTTGTGGAAAGAATGGGGTAAGGAGGCAGATCGATTAAATATCTCCTACCAGCCTGGTGAACAGGCTTGCTGGGGCGGCATTATGGTCTGCGCCGAAACCGATGCATTGGCCCAGGAATGGTACGGTGAGATGGCCTGGTTGTGGGATACATGGATGAAACCCTTTGGTCAGGGTGTACCGCAACTACTGGTTGGCTCACCCGACACCATCAAGCGTCGTATTGAAGAAGTGGGTAAGGAGATCCCGCTCGATGAAGTGTTCCTACTACTGCCCCAGGGGGTATTAGAACCAGCAAAGCTCAATGCCTCACTGGAACTGTTTGCCAACGAAGTGATGCCCGCTTTTAAAACAGGGTGAACTCCTGATATTAAAATGCAGCCACACCAGTTCCTATGAAACTGACAGTGACACAGAAATATTTGCAGTCTCGTATTCAGACATCAATGATCGGAAAACCAGAGTTATTCGCTCTGATATTTTTTGTAAATATATTTTTGGGTAACCCCTTTTAACAAAGTATTGCACCGGACTTACGCTCTGCGTGCTTCATTCGTTTAGGGGCATTTGGTCGTGAAAAAATTGGTCAGACGTGGAGTTAACTGAAATGCCCGAGAAAAATCTGTCAATTTTTGAGCGTTATTTAACTATCTGGGTGTTGCTTTGTATTAGCGCGGGAATTGTTCTTGGGAAAGCCGCCCCAGGTGTCGCGACTATATTGAATGACTTTTCCATTTATCAAGTATCAATTCCTATCGCTGTTTGCCTATTTTTTATGATGTACCCCATCATGGTTAAAATAGACTTTGCACAAGTACTCAAATCAGCAAAAACACCCAAACCCGTATTTTTAACGCTTTTCATAAACTGGGCCATCAAGCCTTTCAGTATGTTCGCTATTTCATATTTATTTTTAGGTTATTTATTTAAAGACTTCTTGCCTGGTACGGAAATCCTGGCCAATGGCGAAGAAGTCGAATTGTGGCGGAGCTATATTGCAGGAACAATTTTACTTGGTATTGCCCCCTGTACTGCAATGGTATTGATGTGGGGCCACTTATCAAAAGGTAATGACGGGCTAACATTAGTCATGGTTGCAATAAACTCTTTAATGATGCTTTTTCTCTATGGGCCACTAGGTGCTTTATTATTAAACGTAAATTCTATGCCCGTACCCTGGCAAACCATGGTGCTTTCTGTCTCAATTTATGTAGCATTACCGTTGGTTGCCGGGTACTTTTCAAGAAAATTAATAATAAACCACAAGGGTATAGTCTGGTTTAATGAAAAGTTCCTGTATTGGCTGACACCCGTTAGCATAACTGCTTTGCTGGTAACATTGGTTCTTCTCTTTTCATTTAAAGGAGAGGTTATTGTCAGCAATCCGTTGACTATACTGTGGATTGCAATTCCGCTATTGATACAAACGCTATTTATTTTTACGCTCGGGTATTTTGTATTTTCAAGATGGCTAAAACTTTCCTATCGCGATGCTGCACCAGTATCATTAATTGGTGCGTCAAACCACTTTGAGGTGGCTATTGCTACAGCAGTTATACTATTTGGCTTATCCTCAGGGGCAGCGCTAGCAACAGTAGTCGGAGTCTTAATTGAAGTTCCTTTGATGCTTATGCTCGTTACGTTGTGCAAAAGAACCTGCCATATGTTCGATAGTTCATAATTAGGCTATCGAACATATGATAGTGAAAAACGGACAGATAAAACTAAGCAATGCCAAACCCTGAACATCGCTCGTTCAAGTATCTATTAGTGCCCCAGTGAGTTGGCTCCATTCATAGACTAAGAATCAACTGGGCGAAGATTCACGTCCTTCTGGCCCGGCATCTACCACTGGCTCTCCCCGTTCAGACTGGTTGACGGACTTATCAGGAAACCAGCGTCGTACTACCACAAAGAACAATGGCACCAGGAAAATAGCTAGTAATGTTGAGGTGAACATACCACCAAGCACACCAGTACCGATGGCATTTTGACCCCGCGAGCCAGCACCAGAGGCGAGAGCTAAAGGCATGACACCGAGCATAAATGCAAAAGACGTCATCAGAATCGGCCGCAGACGCAAATGCACCGCCTGCAAAGTGGCATCGATTAAACCCAAACCCTCGGCCTGTAGTTCTCTGGCAAATTCAACAATAAGAATGGCATTTTTTGTGGCAACACCAATAGTCGTTAGTACCGCTACCTGAAAGAAAATATCGTTGGCGAGACCGCGACTATAGGCTGCCAACAAAGCGCCGATAACGCCGAGGGGCACCACCAGCATTACCGCAAAAGGAATCGACCAGCTTTCATATAGTGCAGCCAGGCAAAGAAATACAAACAACATTGAGACGGCATATAGCAAGGGTGCCTGGGAACCCGATGAGGTTTCCTGCAATGTGGCGCCGGTCCACTCATAACTAAAGCCCGGCGGTAGCTGGGCAACGATTACTTCCAGGGCAGCGATCGCGTCGCCAGAGCTATAACCCGGTGCCGCTTCAGCAATAATTTCCATTGAGGGCACAGCATTGTAGCGCTCAAGTCGCGGCGAACCCTTGACCCAATGCCCAGACGCAAAGGCAGAAAAAGGCACCATTTGATCTTTGTTATTGCGCACATACCAGTGATCAATATCCTTAGGCAGCATGCGAAACTGCTTCTCACCCTGTACGTAGACCTTTTTAACGCGGTCGTTATGGATGAAATCATTCACATAAGTAGATGCCCAGGCAGTCGACAAAGTGGTGTTGATTTCATCCAGTGACAAACTCAGGGCTCGAGCTTTATGGCGGTCAATTTCAACTTTGAACTGCGGTCTATCCTCCTGACCATTAGGCCGGACTTTGGTTAAGCGTGGATCTTTGGAGGCCATAAACAGCACCTGATTTCGTGCTGCCAGTAACTTGGCGTGGCCCTGCCCACCGACATCTTTGAGCTGCAAATCCACGCCAGCAGCACTGCCCAGGCCGCGGATCGGCGGCGGGTAAATGATAAAAATGCGGGCATCTTTGATGCTTGCGAGAGCAATGGTGGATTCCCGGGAAACGACCTTGACATGCTGGGAATCCAGTGGCCGCTCACCCCAGTCGTGCATCTTGATATAGCACTGACCGGCATTCTGGCCACGCCCCATAAAGTTAGAACCCACCACGCAGAACACGGTCGCCACTGTATCTGCCTGCTCCTCCGCAAAGTATCGCTCCACTTCTTCCATAACCTTGCGGGTGCGCTCCATGGTCGAACCCACTGGGGTTTGCACCAATGCAAACATCAGCGCCGGATCCTCCTCAGGAATAAATGACGTAGGCATACGGTTAAACAACCAAACCACGGCAAAGATAATCACGGCATAGAGCACGAAGTAACGAATCAGCTGTTGCAACATATTTGCCACTCTGGCCTGATACCACAATGAGGCAGCATCAAAACCGCGATTAAACCACCCGAAAAACCCGCGCTTGCTATGCAGTTTGGAAGGATCAACCGACCCCAACATGGAAGCACATAGCGCCGGCGTCAGTGTCAGGGCAACAAATACAGACAATATCATCGCCGTGGCTAATGTGACTGAAAACTGTTCGTAAATAGC
>Ga0164315_10005077_pt1 | contig 10275 bp, 9 predicted proteins | sample GuaBasSedimGuay6_FD_113737 | JGI IMG/M metagenome (GOLD analysis project Ga0164315, IMG submission 113737) | Subseafloor sediment microbial communities from Guaymas Basin, Gulf of California, Mexico - Guay6, Core 4569-2, 0-3 cm | ecosystem: Environmental > Aquatic > Marine > Hydrothermal vents >...
TATTTAACCGCTAAACCTTCCGTTTCCTTCTCTTCTCCCCCGCGTTGTGCACTGCACATCCCCGAAAGAGAGCCGCATTATATAGACATCATCTTTACTGTCAATCTCTTTGTGACATCTTTGTTACATGAATGATCTCCCTGCAGTGGCGTTGCCATATTTACTACTGGATGATTCGAGCATTTTGGCAAAAGATATCTATACTATTCCTTACATTTTCCCGCTTTTTTCTAAAAAGAAATGACAGGTAATCACCTTACTTTATTAATCCGCGCCCTTTTAGTTAGCTTTCTGCTCCTACTATCAGGATGCGACCAGAGTCCTCCTGCAGATAAAAGTTGGGCGCTTGCCGACGAAGGGCTGTTTTCTGCAGCGGTTTCAGAGGATGGTCGTTATGCGCTGCTCGGCTCCACAACTGGAAAAGCGCTTTTATGGGATCTAAAGAAGAGAAAAAAACCACTCTATGTCTGGCAGCATCAAGAAGGCAAAGCAGGTGGCATTATTGCTGTCGCACTTTCCCCCGATCATAAGTACGCCCTGACCGCTGAAAGGGGCTCACTTGCCTGGTGGGACACATCATCGGGCAAAACATTAGGTTTCTGGACTATCCCAGAGATTTATTCATTGTCCATCTCTTCAGATGGTCAACGCGCACTAATCGGCCTTCGCGATCAATCCTTTTATTTCTCACTACAAAAAGGAACCTATATCCACACGCTTCCTCACGCCGGAATGGTTTATGCCAATGATCTATCTAAAGATGGCCGCTACGCCATCACCGCTTCAGATAGAAAAGAGGTCAAACTTTGGTCACTCTCTAGCGGAAAGCTTAAACATTCCTGGAGTCTTCCCTCAAAACCATACGCTGTCGCCCTCTCCCCAAATGGCAAACTAGCCATAACTAATGCGGCCTCCGGATCAACAACTATTCGCAAAACTAAAAGCGGCAAAACAGCTCACACCCTCCCACCTGCCAGAACCACACTCTCTGCTCTCGTATTTTCCCCAAACAGTAAACTACTTGCCTCAGCGAGAATAGCGCAGAGAATAGACCTGTGGGATGTTAAAAGTGGATCTAACACTAAATTTTGGCGGCCCCAAAAATCCAACGCCCACCGACCCAGCGCGGCAACTGTTCTCGCGCTCGAATTCACCCATAAAGGAAAAAGACTGATGAGCATCACTTCTGGCGGTATCGTACAGCGCTGGAAGGTTAAGTAGATATTTAGAAAAACGCTGATTACTCTTTAAACTTTATCTTTAAATTACCTTCTTCAACGTGGATATTCTCCACACCATCGGCAAATGATTTCCAGAAACCTTCATCCCCGCCAAACTCGCCCACCAGATCAACATTTTTCAGATTACCTAGCCATGCATTGGGAACTGGCACGCCCCAAACACTCACCCCTTTAAGTACCACCACGGGACGCCCATTGGTATAACCAAGCTCTGCTCCGGCATTTACTTTTAGCGTCTTGCCGCCCAGGAAGGGAAAATCCGGGTCAAGCGGGATAATCATTTTAATACTGGCAAGGCTTTCCGAAAGATCTATGGCCATCTTATCGGCAAGATCACTGTTTTTTGCCAGCATCGCATTCAATTCTTTTTCACTAAAATCTACTTCGCGCTTTGCACCTGCTTCTGAATAAGCCTCTGGCTCGATGGGTATTGATTTGCTTTCAACCTTTTCGCTTGAGAGTGTTGGCAAACCGAACTGCCGAAGCTTCTTGTTCAGCACCGTCTCTTCATGCTGACTGAGTTCCACTGGATCGAACTGCTTGGGAAAAAGATAGTGAGTCACCACAAAAACGGTTACGGCTACCGAAATAACAACTGTGGCCAGCATAATGCCCAACGTGCGCAGGCAACCTCTATTTTCTTTATTTTCCTCTACCACTTCTTCACTCATTGCTCTCTACTCCTTGTAAAACCCTAAGGTTGCTCTTGCGGCAAAGGTTCACTTTTATCGCTTCTGCTCCATTGCCACTCCATCAACTGGCTCGCTCCAATCGCCAACAGGCAGTACGTCATAAAAAAATAAAAGCCCACCCCTAATTTAGCATTCATCTGCACGCTGTTTATCGCATATTCATTCGCATTAATTGCCAAAAATGTGACGATAACCGCCATTGTGAAAACATCAGACATTGACCATTTACCCAGTATCGCACTGACTTTCAACAGCTGCATTCTACTTTTCTGTGTTTTCAGAAACAGCGAAGCCATCGTAAGCAGAATCTTAACAAGAGGAATCACCACCCCAAACAAGCCTATCAACACTCCAACGACAACGTGATCATGAGAGATTAACTCACTCATGGTTCCCAGCAAACTACGAGTAGATCTAAAGACAACAACACTCCCTTCAACATCAAGCTGCTGCACAACCGATTGCAGCATGTTTTGAATAAAACTGTTGCTCTGATCTGGTGGAGACAGTGCCTCTGCGGCCAGCCCCAACATCTCTTTTTTATCAACAGCCGCCTCGATAGTCATCAAAGGCTTTGTCAGCCCTGGGACCAAAAAGCCAATGGAGAGGATAAATAAAAATACCGGAAAATACTTAACCATCAAACCACCTGAACTTGAGTCCACCGCAAATAAAGCATGCCCTTTTTGCCCCATGATTATTGATATAGCGTTCCATTATGCTTTAACCAACCATCTTTATGCCGTCCAGCAGGGTCATTATGCGTCCAGTGAAGCACACCACCTTGCTCACTCCACTCATACTCCCCAAAAAACTCAATTCGGTCACCACGTTTTAATGATGAGATTCTTGGCGCTAAATCGATATTATGCGCAACAAGAACCGAGTGACCATTCGATAATTTCAGGATAAATTTCTGGTGGCGTGAGCCTTCGTTATCGTCTCTCAGCGTGTGCGCAACAATACCAGCACCTCGCACCTGAACATCACTACGATGATGCTCATATGCCGATAAAACCTCACTTGACCCACTACCTGCTTTGCGCGACTGAACCTTTGGCAGGTTAGTGCTATCAGGGGTTTGAATATCCAGGCTTTTGAATGTATTACAGCCATTCAAATCCCCACCTGCCAGCCCGACTTTGAACCACTTTACCCGCTGTTCAGCACTACCATGGGTAAATGAGTCTGGGCTCACATAGCCTGCGGACTGCCTTTGCAAGGTGTCATCACCTATCGCGCTAGCCGCTCTCAAACCTTCTTCCAGATCACCCTCTTCCAGCAACTGTCTGGCCTGGTTTGCATGCCTTGCCCAGACACCTGCCAGGCAATCTGCCTGTAACTCCTGCCGCACAGAAAGCTTATTGCTCTCTATTTTGCTCAGCGTTTTACGTGCTTTATGCACTTTTGCTGAAATGCCCGTCAAGGTTTGAATATGGTGCCCTATTTCATGAGCAATCACATAGGCCTGAGCAAAATCCCCTGGTGCATTAAAACGGTTTTTAAGCTGACTATAAAAGCTCAAATCGATGTAAACTTTTTGGTCCCCTGGGCAATAAAACGGCCCCATCGCAGACTGGGCAAAACCACACGCCGAACGCACTGAATCACGAAACAGCACCAGTTTTGGCGCTTTATAGCTCATCCCGTTCTGTCGAAAAATAGCTTCCCAGGTATCCTCCGTGTCGGCCAGCACAACCGATACAAAATCCACTAACTCTTTTTCTTCCACCGTTTCCTGCAACGGCTGCTGAACCGTGGCACCAACGCTCTGCTGTGCCAAATCTCCACCCAATAAGCTACCCAGGTTCCCCGTCAGCAAGCCATAACCAATAATCCCCACCATAAGGATGGCCGTCCCTTTAAAACCAAGAAACTTAAAGACAATCGGTAGGAGTCGCAACATACCCGCACCGGAACCGCCAGCTCCAGATGCTCGCATGCTACGGTGATCTTCAACATTATTACTTCTTCTATTTCTTCGCCAGCGCATTTTAATGCTCTCCTTATTCACTGTGACAATCAGCTTGCATCATTGCCAATAATAACCCGCCCCATAAACCTCTTATAATGATACTGCGTCATACTAGGGTGCAGTATCATTTAGTAAAAGCCCTGTTTTTCTTCCATTACGAAACAAAAAAGACTTCGGCCGCCATTACACTTGACAGCACCGCATAACGCCAGAAGATCAAAAAACGGGCAAATTATTCAGCCACGCAGCACCTCGCACTCCACTGGAATCCCCAAACTTTGGCGGCAATAGCAGTGTACTGACGTGATCTGAAAAAACATACTTTTCCCAACAAGCTGGCACATTCTTATATAAGCGCTGACAATTCGATAATCCACCACCCAATACAATCACATCAGGATCGATAATGTTGATGACAGAAGCCAGCGCCCTTGCAAGCTGCTGCTCATAATTGAGCATACTTTCTTCACAGGCCAAATTACCCAGCTCAGCACCTCGGACAATATCTTCTGCACTGAATACCTCACCCGTTCTACCCCTATGCTGGCCAGCCAACCCTGGTCCCGAAAGAAATGTTTCGATACAACCCTTTCTCCCACAATAGCATTGAGACAAACTCAGCTTGCTCTCTTTACCCCAGGCCAGAGGATTATGCCCCCACTCCCCAGCTATTGAGTTAGCACCTTCAATGAGGTGCCGGTTAACGACGAGACCACCACCGACACCCGTCCCGAGTATGACGCCAAAAACCACCTCTTTGTTCGAGCCTGCACCATTTATTGCCTCAGACAGGGCAAAGCAATTTGCATCATTAGCCGTTGAGACCGCACGGCCTAATAAGTGCTCGATATCTTCCTTAAATAGCCGGCCATTCAGGCAAGTTGAGTTGGCATTTTTTATTCGACCCGTTACCTTAGATACCGCGCCAGGCAGACCGATCCCCACCGAATCTGCCCTCCCCATTTTTTGCTCCACTTCACCAACAAGCTTTACTAGCCGATTTAAAGTTTCCGCATAATCATTCTTTGGTGTCTTTTCTCTAACTCGAATGACTATCTCTCCACCGACATCAAGCGCAGCCACTTCAATCTTTGTCCCACCAAGATCAACCCCGATGCGCAAATTACAGCCCCCTCATCCAGGTAGGCCTCAGCACGGAGTTATCTTCACTGGCCAGATTCAACTCAGACAGTAATCGTGCACGATCCCGCGGCAGAACACCTTTTAGAGCCAATGCATTCGATGCGTGGTTTGAACGGAAAATCAGCGCTTTTTCCGGCATCACCTTTTCGATTAGCCTAATCTGTTCCTGAAGAATCGCAGCATCATCCTGCGGAATGAACGACTCGCCCTTCTTCTGGAATTTTTCAAAAAACTCCTTGCGTATAACCGGATCAAGGGTGAGCTGTAATGTTGAGAGATAATCTATCTGGACTCTATTGATTAGCTCAGCCGTTCCATCGATGTGCTCTTTCCATAATCGCTGACCACCCAGACCAAGAATAACCGTGGCTGAGATAGTTAATCCCGCATCACTAGCTTTATTCAATCCCTCTATCATCTTTTCAGGTGTCGCCCCTTTAGTGATCCTTTTTAATATATTCGCGCTTCCTGATTCAATCCCATAATAGATAAGCCCCAGCCCCTTTCGCCTCAGCAGACTAAGCTCTTTCAGCGTTTTCTTGCTCAGATTAGCTGGCAGCGCATAGCTGCTAACACGCTCCAGGTTTGGAAAGGCTTGATACAGCTTATCTAGAATTATCAATAAATTTGGTGTAGATATAACCAATGCATCGCCGTCAGCGAGAAACACCTTTTTTGTATCAGGAAATCTTTTTGCCATTTGGATGATTTCATTCAAAACCTGCTCAAGTCGCTTTTCTTTAAATTGCTTACTACGGTACATTGAGCAAAAACTACAATGGTTGAAACTGCAGCCTTCGGTAACTTGAAAAATCAGGCTGTTTGCCTCAGAAGGAGGACGATATAATGGTTCTGAATAATTCAACATAATCGTTAAGACCTCTGTTTGTGTGCCATAAATAATTCCTAAACAATAAAGCCAAGTCATGCAAAACTCAAAGCAAAGTAAAGCCGAACTGAAAGAGGTAGAGCGCATCGGCCGCTTCCTCAAATACTTCTCGCATCATTTTTTTAAAGATAACTGTCTGCAACACGCCACCGCTTTAAGCTATACAACCCTGCTCTCCATTGTCCCTCTAATGGCAGTGACGCTCTCCGTTTTTACCGCTTTCCCCATTTTTGACGACATTAGCGTCCAGATTCAGGATTTCGTGTTTAAAAACTTCGTTCCCACTTCTAGTGAGGTCATTCAGCAGTATATTCAGGAGTTTTCAGTTAATGCCGCAAAACTAACAGGACCTGGGCTTCTTTTTCTACTGCTGACATCGATTATGATGATGGCTGCAATCGATAAATCACTCAATACAATCTGGCATAACAGTAAAGCTCGGCGAGTGGGGTCTCGCTTTACTGTCTACTGGTCGGTGCTGACACTGGGACCAATTCTTATTGGTCTTAGCCTCGCTATTTCCTCATATATTATTTCGCTTCCACTCTTTTCCGAAACCACTTCATATGGTGAAGAGCTCGGCCTTTTAAGGGTATTGCCCTTTTTTATGGAAACCCTGGCTTTCACCTTACTTTATGCTGTTGTGCCAAACTGCAAAGTCCCTTTCCGATCCGCGTTTATTGGGGGAATAGCCGCTGCATTACTATTTGAACTGGCAAAAAAAGGGTTCTCTTTTTACATCACCAGTTTCCCAACCTACGAAACCATTTATGGCGCAATGTCGACTGTTCCAGTTTTCCTCGTCTGGATTTTTTTGAGTTGGGCCATCACGCTCATCGGTGCCGAATTCACCTGGTGCCTTACCACCTTCCGCCGTGCAGTTGAAGATGAAACCACACAGCCGGCAAAATATGATTTAAGGCTAGCATATCAGCTACTCTACAAACTATGGCTTGCTCAAAAAGAGGGTCGCACACTTTCCACTGGCATGTTGCTCGCCAATGACCTAGGGTCAGATCGGAAGTCAACCACCGCACTGCTCAAATATCTGGCAGAAATTAACCTTATTACTCTGGATGAGCAGGGAAACTGGCTTTTATCTCACGATATGACGGAATACCGACTTGCCGATCTTTACCAAATGTCTACATTTCAACTATCCCCTGCCATATATTCCGAAAATCAGATCATGACCGAAAACAGCTCGCTGTGGCTAGAAATTAACCAGGCAGTTAACGATAAAATGGACATTTCATTCGCTGAACTTTTTAAGATTGAATTAGCGAAAGCATAGACCCCTTTTAATCCACATCCATTTTCACAAAATTCATGAAATCCTTACCAGACTACCAAGATTACTTTATTTCCATCCGCTCAAATAAATTTTTTGAAGCATTCGTCATTGCCGTAATCATCCTCTCCGCACTTGCTATTGGTGCAAAAACTTATCACCTCAACCCAACAGCTCAAAGTATTCTTAAAATCTTTGATCTCGCCGTCACTCTCTTCTTTTTGCTTGAGATTATTATTCGAATCATTGCAGAGCATAGCCTCAAGAAATTTTTTAAGAAAGGTTGGAATCTGTTTGATTTTATCATCGTAACCGCCAGCCTGATCCCGATTGATGAAAGCGAAATGGCACTACTTGGAAGGCTTCTTAGGATTTTCAGAATTCTTCGGCTCGTATCAATCATTCCTGAGCTCAGAATTCTAATGAATGCCTTGGTGAAATCTATCCCACGCATGGGTTATGTTTCACTATTGATGTTCATCATTTTTTACATCTACGCAGCGGTTGGCAGTATCTTTTTTGCAGATATCAATGAAGTTCTATGGGGTAACATTTCCATTTCGCTGTTAACGCTCTTCAGAGTCGTTACTTTTGAGGACTGGACAGATGTGATGTATGAAACGATGGCGGTTTACCCATTAAGCTGGACCTACTACCTCAGTTTTATTTTTCTAGCTGCCTTCATATTTCTCAACATGATGATCGGCATTGTTCTTGATGTCCTGCAAAAAGAACATGAAGCGTACGACCGGGAGCATAATCAGGGTGAAGCGGGGGAGGTTCACTGGATTCGTGAACACTCTGAATCAATGGAAAAAAGATTAATCCGTATAGAGGCGCTATTGCTCAGTCAAAACAGGAAAGAATGAGCGCTGACCGCAGATTACAATCTCTATATCAATCACAAAAGGTATCTCTAGCTCGAAGGGTTCATCCTTATTCCTGCACAGAAAACGCTACGCAGCGCTTCAACTGTCTCGCTCGTCTGTTCGAGCGGCTGACGGCGAAGCTGAAGAATACAACCCTCCATTAATGTCCACATTGCCCGTGCAAGGCCAGCTGCTTCAACATCAAAAGTAAAAACGCCTTGTGAACGCCCTGTTTCCAGAGTTTCAGTCAGAAAGTTTTCTGACTCCGCATAAGTTCGTTCACGGAAATAACTGATCTTTTCCTGATCCGTTCGACCCATGCCGATAAAGAACCCTGCAGCGCAATCAACAATCTCCTGATCCTGCAGAAGGTTTTTGATCCCCTCAAAAAACAGCTCCACACGCTGCTCAGGAGAATCAACTAATTCAAGTTGGCGGAAAATGTACCGCCTCAGCATATGGCGAAAATCTTTCAGACATTCATAGTAAAGCTCTTCTTTATTGTGAAAATGCCAATAAAGGGCACCTTTACTTAAATTCGTCGCCTTAGCAATATCCTGCACCGAAACTCCATCGTAACCCTTTAGCCCAAACAGGTGAAAGGATGCTTCGAGAATCTGCCGTCTTGTCTCTTCGGTATCGGTTGCCGGTTTTCTTGCCACTATCTGCTCTTTTTTAATTATTTATAAATCAAAAAAAGCCGGGGAAACCCCGGCTTTTTTCATGCTCAAACTGAGCTTCTTACATTTTGTGGAGTTTGAATACCCACAAAGAACCACCCTGGTTTAGGTGCTTGATGCGTTTAGCAACATCACCACCCCAAAGAGGAACCGCGCCACCCCAACCAGAAGGAACGGCTACATACTGCTCACCATCCATTTCCCAGGTAATTGGGCAACCCACTACACCAGAACCTGTTTGGTATTTCCAAACCTCTTCACCTGTTTTCGCATTAAATGCTTTTAGGAAGCCTTCAGGTGTTCCGGTAAATACCAAGTTACCACCTGTTGTTAGAACACCACCCCATAGAGGCGCGTTATTCTTATATTCCCAAACAATCTCACCCGTTTTAGGGTCGATCGCACGTAGTGCACCAATGTAATCTTCATACAGTGGCTTGATTGTAAAACCAGCACCAATATAAGCCGCACCTTTTTTGTATGTTACAGGCTCATTCCAAAGATCCATTCCCCATTCGTTCGCAGGAACGTAGAACAGGTCAGTCTGAGGGTTGTATGCCATTGGCATCCAGTTCTTACCACCCAAGAATGAAGGGATTGCGAATACAGCCTTACCTTTATGATCTTTCCCTTCGGTAACAGGAGCGCCTGGGCGTTCACCTGTTTCGATTGGACGACCTGTTTCCATATCAACGCCAGTTGCCCAGCCCTGTTTTGTAATGAAAGGGGTCGCTGAGATCAGTTCACCATTTGTACGATTAAGAACGTAGAAGAAACCATTACGATCCGCTTTCGCGCCCGCTTTGATGATTTTTCCATCTTTCTTCAGATCAAAAGAGATGAATTCATTTACACCATCAAAATCCCACGCATCATTTGGGCTTGACTGATAAGCCCAGACAATTTTTCCTGTCTCTGGGTTAAGCGCTAAAGTTGACGCTGAGTAAAGATTGTCACCTGGACGCATATGCGCATTCCAGGGAGCAGGATTACCTGTTCCATAGAAGATCAGGTTGGTTTCTGGATCGTATGTACCACCTAACCAGGTCGCACCACCACCATGCTTCCACATGTCGCCAGGCCATGTTTTATTCAACTCACCTGTGATGCCGTTTTCAACTTTCTTAGGCTTCTTTTTGCCTTCAACCTGAACATACTTATAGCCCATGTTGCCTTCAATTGTAGGACGACTCCAGATCATGCGGCCTGTTTTCGCATCACGTGCTTCGACACGACCTACAATCCCGAATTCACCACCCGATACACCCGTGATGACCATGCCATTAACGATCATTGGCGCAGCTGTGAAAGAGTAGCCGGCTTTATAATCGTCAATCTTTTTACTCCAAACACGTTTACCTGTGTCTGCATCAAGTGCCACTAGTTTCGCGTCAAGCGTACCGAAAATAACTAGATTTCCGTAAAGTGCCGCACCACGATTGATTACGTCACAGCAAGGTAGAATTCCATCTGGAAGGCGGTGGTTGTATTCCCA
>Ga0164315_10005078_pt1 | contig 10274 bp, 7 predicted proteins | sample GuaBasSedimGuay6_FD_113737 | JGI IMG/M metagenome (GOLD analysis project Ga0164315, IMG submission 113737) | Subseafloor sediment microbial communities from Guaymas Basin, Gulf of California, Mexico - Guay6, Core 4569-2, 0-3 cm | ecosystem: Environmental > Aquatic > Marine > Hydrothermal vents >...
ATCCCTCTTTATATTAGTTCTATCATCAACCCATTTTATTTCTCCACTTTTGGTTTTTATTCTATAAGGCTTATGCTCAAATTCCTCTAACTCCATATCACTGAAAGTTTTAACTTCCTCAGAAACCCTTTCTATATCATCACCATGAACAATATTAACATATGAAATTTTATTACTTAAAAAGTCCTCTTTTGTATAACCAGACAACCTCCTAACATTTTCAGAGACAAATGCAACAGGCCACCCCTCTTTGTTTTCCCAGTGAAAAAAAACGGAAGGGCTTGTTCTAAAAATTTCCTCAGATATTTTCCTATCTGTTATATCACGATTAGATCCACGAAAACCTTGAAAATTTCCTTCTTCATCATATAATTTTTGACATACATGCTCAATCCATACAATGTTTCCATCTTTATGTTTTATTCTAAATTGGATTACATGATTAATCCCCTTCTTTGCAGTTTCATAATGTTCATCCCATTTCGCAATATCTTCACTTAAAATAATACTTCTAGCTAATTCTGAGCTCTCTATAAATTCTCTACTTGAAAACCCAGTAATTCTCTCGCATGATTGAGAAACATGTAGCATATTTCCTTTTTCATCTTCCCAATATTGCATGTCAAATGAAACATCGGAATTTAAGTTTAATATTTTTACTGCTTCTTCAATTTTTTTTCTCATGATTATTTCATATTTGTGGCAGGTAAAGTAAAAGAAAATTTGCTTCCTTTTTCAGTCTCGCTTTCTACCCAAATTTTTCCATTGTTTTTTTCTACTAGCTCTTTACAAAATATAAGCCCCACCCCAGTACCAACTTCACCATTTGTGCCAACGGCAGTATGATGTGTATCTATTCTAAAAAGTTTTTCTTGTTCACTATTACTTATCCCAATACCTGTATCATATATAGAAACTATTACTTCATCTCCCTCACCTTTAGCATTTACTTCTACTGTTCCACCACTATTTGTAAATTTTAATGCATTTGAAATAAGATTACGAATAATTAATGTTATCATATTATGATCACCAAACACTATTACATCATCAGAAATATTATTTATTAACTCAATTTTCTTATTATCAGCATTATAATTTAATAGTTCAATAACTTCTTCGGCAGTGTTAAATAACTTTATGCTTCTAGGATTAAATTCCATATTACCCATTTTTGCCCTTGCCCAATCCAATAGTCCTTCCAAAAGCCCAAAAATACTTCTAGAACTATTTTTAATAATGCCAATTAACTCCTTTCTTTCATCGTCTGAAAAATCATCATATTCATTTTCTAAAAATTCCGCGGTACTCATAACTACACCTATTGGACTTTTTAGATCATGCGAAATGATCGAGAAAAACTTATCTTTACTAGCATTTTCTCTTTCTAACCGTGCCCTGCTAATCTCTAATTCCCTCTCAACTTTTGCTTTATCTAGTGCCATTTCAATCATTACATAGAGTTCGGCTCGGTTAAAAGGTTTTAAGAGAAATCCAAACGAACCAGTCTTTTTTGCTCTATCAATTAATTCTGAATCTGAAAAAGCTGTAACAAAAATTACAGGAATTCTAAATCTAGAATAAATCTCCGTTGCAGCTTCAACTCCATCCATTTGAGTTGTTAAATTGATATCCATTAAAACTAAATCTGGATTCTCCTTCTCTGCATGTTCAATTGCTTTTTCACCAGAATCAACAATCGATGTTATAATAAACCCCTTTCGAGATAGTGACATTTGATAATCTAAAGCTATTAGACGCTCATCCTCAACAATTAAAATTCTCTTATTATTCATACTCACCCATCTTTAGAGAAACTAAATAGTTTCTATTTTAATTTTGCCTTTCTTATAGAATATTATTCTTAAATTTATTTAATTTTCTAATTTTACTTTTCCATTAAGCTGTCCATCTACTAAATCAAATACTAATTGTAACACAAGGTCTTTAGTTCATGTGGTATTATACTTTCTGGTATTCCAATATCAATATCAATATCAGAAAATAGTAGTAGATTAGAATTTTTCTCAATTATTTTCAATTTTTCTACTGTGTTTATTAAATCGGTCTCGAAATTCATAATCTTAACTGCATCTTTTAGTTTTTGTCTGTAGGCTTTTTTCTCTGGAGACATAACCTTCTACCATGAATATTGATTGCATTTGCGTACTTCTTTGGCGCTAAAACTTGAATACTAAATTAGACTTAATTACAAATGATTAAAAGAAAAACAACTTAAATTAGCAATAACCCAACTTTCTTATATGACATTCGAATATCAAGTATTTTACATTCTGGTTTCAGAAATATACTATTTGGCAATATATAATCGAAAATTTTTAATGTTTTTTAATGCCTTATTCAAAAACTATCGTTTTGCCTTTATGAACCAAAACTCTATGTTCTAGGAAACAATGAAGTGCTTTTGCAAGAACCAATCTCTCCAAATCTCTTCCTTTACGAACAAGATCTTTAACAGAATCTTTGTGACTAATTCTAACAATATCTTGAGCAATTATTGGACCTTCGTCTAAATCGTTTGTTACAAAATGACTTGTTGCTCCAATCATTTTAACGCCACGTTCAAAAGCTTGCTTATATGGATTTCCACCTATAAATGCTGGAAGGAAGGAATGATGAATATTTATTATTTTATTTGGGAAATTTGAAACAAAATCAGCAGAAAGTATTTGCATATATCGAGCAAGAACTATTAAATCAACTTCCAGTTTATTTATTAGTTCTACCTCTTTTTTCTCTTGCTCATTTTTACTCTCTTTGCTTATTGGAAAGAAATGGAATGGAATATCATAGTTTTCAGCAAGACTTGCTAAATCATCATGATTAGAAATAATAGCAGAAATTTCGACATCGAATTCACCAAGTTTATATCTCCACAAAATTTCTTGTAAAGCATGATCGTACTTAGATACAAATATTGCAAGTTTCGGTTTTTCCTCTGCAAATTCAATTTCCCACTTTGCATTAAACTGGTCAGCTAATGGTTGAAACTGAGAATGGAGTTCCTCTTTTCCAAACTTTAATCCACCAATCTCCCACTCAACACGAATAAAAAACATCTTTTCGTCAGAATCCACGTGCTCATCCAGATTAACAATATTACCACCATTATCTGAAATAAAGTTCGCTATTGATGCGACCAACCCTTTTTGGTCTTTACAGGAAAGTAAAAGTATTGCTCTCATAAAATCATTTAATTTGTTGTAATAATAATTTGGTATCTGTTCTTATCCGTTTAATCAGTTCAATCTGCACTTGCACTGAGCAGAGTCGAAGTGTGCTATTTTTTTGCTATGCTATTCCTCTTCTGATTTAAAAACCCAAAACTCACCAAGTAGAAAATTGGAAACCATTCCTATAAATATTCCGGCTAAGTTTGCTATCAAATAATGAATATCTAAAAAGTTTGTAAGAGATAAAAGTACTACGTAATTTATTAACGCTCCAAGCGATGCCGACAAATAATAACGCCACAGACGATGAAAGAAACTATGTTTTCTAATTTGTTTGTTTTCGTTCCAAGTCCAATAATTGTTTAACAAAAAATTGGAAAAGACCGCAGTTCCAATTGCAAATATTGGCGCAATAGAAAGAGGAACACCAAGCAAACCTTTTAAAACCCATAGTACGCTGGTATTTACAGCAATTCCGCTTGTTCCCACAATTCCAAATTTTATAAACCGAATTATAAAATCCTTACTTATTTTGTCCTTTATAGTTTGTAGCATAATAACAAATTATTTTTCTTGCAGATTTTCCACTAATAAATTTATAATCAAAAGTTTCTAATTCAACTACTTCATCAAAATACTTTTTAATTTCCTTTAAATCACTTTTATATTCAGTTCTATTGCTTCTAACATAAAGTGCATCTTTTCCAATTAAGCTTTCTTGAATTCCCCAGTAGTCAAATTGCAATGCACGCTTGCCGTAAATATTTTCTGCATAAGTGTTTTGTTGATCTGGCAAATAGAATTTAATTAATGATGCAGCTTTATATCCATTACTGAAAATAAATACTTTTTCATTTCCACCATGCTCTTGCTGGATTTTATAAACCTTCTCAGCTGCGTCTTCCCATCCACTCCAAGTATTTCCGTTTCCAAGTGGAATGTTTGGAACTACCATTACTAAATGCCCAATGACAACTAAAACTATAGACGACCAAACTCCAACTTTAATTAATTTGTTTGGATTAAAAAATGAATCAGAATAGAGAAGAACAGTAATTGCTATTATTGGAAGAAAGCCAGGAAGCAACCAATTCATTTTAACTAGTGATGTTAAACTAACAAGTGTAAATCCACCAATGATAACTATTGCACTCCAAAAATAGAGATGGAGATTTTCTTTCTCTCTCCAGTTTCTAATTATTCTTGATAAGCTTTTAAACAAATAAATAAAAAGAAGTGGAGTAAGCATAAACAACTGACTTCCTAAAAGCTGAAGAATATATGTAATCCTTAATGACCTTACCGTATCTGCTCTTTCTGCTGATTGAAAAAGGAAAGAAGCCCAACCACGCTCGTAATTCCAATAAATTACTGGAGCAAATATTGCAAAGCCAATTATTATTGCTAAATACGGATATGGCGAAAGTAATTCTTTTCTGTACTTAGGTGAAAAAAGGAAGAAGAAAAAGACTGCTCCAATAATTGCTATAGCTGTATATTTGCTTACTAATCCTAAGCCAAGTCCAACCCCGACAAGTAACCACCAGTTTTTATTCCCTGTAATTATTCTCTCTTGAACTGCAAATACTACAAGCAACCAAAAGAAAATCAACGGAGTATCTGGCACAATAGTTATTGCATAAACATGAGCAAATAATGTTAAGTTCAATAATAGAACAGATAAAAATGCTAACGAGTTTTTATTCTGGTTTGGCAGATAATTTTCAACATATCGAGAAACAGTTTTGTAAAGCAGAAGGCTTGTAAGCAAATACCAAACCGCTGCCATGAACTTTACACCAAAAATATTATCGCCAAAGATGTTTGTTCCAAGCCATATTGAGTATGCTGCCATTGGTGGATGATCAAAATACGACCAATCTAAATTCTGTGAGTAAAACCAATAGTAAGCTTCTTGTGGTGTTATTGGAATAAAAAAAAGATAAACCAATTTGATAACAAACAGAATTCCAACAAATTTGTAAAAATTGTTTTTGGATGAAAGAAAGGTTTCGTTGAAAATCAAAATGAACCTATTTGTTTTTTAGAGTTGAATTACGATAACAAAGAGTCTGTCATTTCGAACCCATTTTCTTGGGTGAGAAATCTTTTGTAATTCGCAAGATTTCTCAATCGCTAAAAAGCAAGCTCATTTCGAAATGACAATTGTGTGTATTGTAACAACTCAAATATATGTAATATACAAAAAAGGGGCTGCACAAACTTAATTGTAACAGCCCCGTTCGAACTAATAATGTATCTATCCTTTGTAATTAAGAGCAGCAAGACCTGGATAAATTCCAGTGATATCAAGCTCTTCTTCGATACGAAGTAATTGATTGTATTTTGCAATTCTGTCAGTTCTACTTGCAGAACCAGTTTTAATTTGTCCAGCATTAGTTGCAACAGCAATATCAGCAATTGTTGTATCTTCTGTTTCACCAGAACGGTGAGAAATTACAGAAGTATAACTTGCTCTTTTTGCCATTTCAATTGCATCAAGAGTTTCAGTTAATGTGCCAATTTGATTAACTTTGATTAAGATAGAGTTTGCGATACCTTCGTTAATTCCTCGAGATAATTTGTTTGTGTTAGTTACAAACAAATCATCACCAACTAGCTGAATTTTTCCACCAAGTTTGTCTGTCATTATTTTCCAGCCATCCCAATCGTTTTCGTCAAGACCATCTTCAATTGAAACAATAGGATATTTTGCAACTAAGTTTGCATAGATATCAACCATCTCTTCAGCTGTTTTTTCTGATTTATCAGATTTGAAGAAACTATAAATGCCTTTATCTTTTTTATACATTTCACTTGATGCAACATCCAACGCAAAAGAGATTTCTTCGCCAGGTTTGTATCCAGCTTTTTCTATAGCTTCAAGAATTGTTTCAAGTACTTCTTCGTTAGTTTTTAAGTTTGGTGCAAAACCACCCTCGTCACCAACAGCAGTATTTAAGCCTTTAGATTTAAGTACTGATTTAAGTGCGTGAAATGTTTCAGTTCCCATTCTTAGAGCTTCTGCAAAAGTATCTGCTCCGTGTGGTACAACCATAAATTCTTGGAAATCAACTGTGTTATCCGCATGACTTCCACCGTTGATGATGTTCATCATTGGTACTGGAAGTGTTTTTGCGTTTGTTCCGCCAATATATTTGTAAAGAGGCATATCAAATGTTTGAGCTGCTGCTTTAGCACATGCGAGTGAAACTCCAAGCATTGCATTTGCACCAAGTTTAGACTTGTTTTCTGTTCCATCAAGCTGGATTAGAAAATTATCAATTCCTACTTGATCTGAAGCATCAAAGTCTATTAATTCATCAGCAATTACTTCGTTTACATTATCAACAGCTTTTAAAGTTCCTTTTCCAAGATATCTTTCGCTATCACCATCACGTAATTCTACTGCTTCATGCTCACCAGTTGATGCACCACTTGGTACAGCTGCTCTTCCTATTTCGCCAGATTCTAAAAGTACTTCAACTTCTACTGTTGGATTTCCTCTTGAATCTAATATTTCTCTTCCGAGAACGTCAACTATTGTTGTCATTTTTTCTCCATTTAAGTTTATTAATTGAATATTTAAAGATACTGAAAATACGTACCAATCTCAATTTAGGACTTTTGAATTTTGATTATTATTAGGTAAAAGTAGGTCTATTTGTTTATTATTTAGGATTGGTAGAATTTAAGAGCAAAGCATTGGCTTAATACATTATGCCAATATTAAGTGTAATATAAAATGCTCCAATATCATTTTTTATTCTACCAGTCATAGGCTCAACACCTTCGCTAATAAATTTAGAATAATAATAGCGTATGTTTAAACCTAAAAGATTGCTTTTGCTTAATCCAAAATCTGCACCAAAGCCAATATATCCACCAACCGCAAAATGAAATTTTGCATGATTAAACGATGAGAAAAACTCTTCATTAAATGGTGTAGATATTCCAAGTGTTGGCCCAACGCCAACTGAAAAGTATGGGCGAAGATTATCGGTTAATTCTTTTTGGAAAATTCTATATTGAATTCCAATATTCAAAGGAATAAAAAAGACTCTGTTTTCTTTACCAACAATAATTGATCTTCCATAATAATCAAAATATTCAAATTCGCGTGCGTCTTTTGATTCCGAAAAAGAGAGATCAATAAAACCAGATGTTTTGGGTGAAAATGATTTTCGTAAAAATGTTCCTATTCCAAAACCACCATCACCAAAAAGTAAATCAACACCCCATGAACTACTCGGAAAATTAGTTGGTGGTTTTTCTGGTGCTAACTCACCAATCTTTTGCCCGTGAAGAAAAAGCATAGGTAGAAGAAGTAATATAAAAAAAATGCGTTTCATATGTTTAAATATCCAATCTGTAAATATCATCCCCGTATGTTCTTAGCCTACCTTTGTCAGCAGACATGCGAAAATCTATTACGCAATTATAGATTCCCGATAAGAGCATTCTGGAATGACAATCATTTTTCGTCTTATCAATATCTTTCTGAATATTGATGCTTTAATATATTAAATTTATGTGTTATAAATAAGTACACTTTTTCATCACTATTAAAAAGAGTAATTTCTGAAAAGTTCTAAACGGACTTGCCCAAGGCGTTCTAAGTAGGAGTCTCACAGACCATCGGGAATAATCCTTTTGGAAGGGATGTGGTTTTAGTTCGTTTCTTCCAGATTTTAAAACGAGGTTTATTAAAACACATATTTCATCCTGACTAGTCGGGATAATAACTTATTGGAGAAGCTCAAAAAAGCAAATGATTTTAACTAAAGAAAATATTAAGTCAATTAGTATAGATGAAATTCTAGATGAGAGAATCAAGAATAATCAGTTTGATAAATTTCTATTGATTGTTCCAACTAATAGAAAGTTGAGAACAATGAAGAAAGAAATAATCTCAATTGCTCCAAATCAAATAGTTACTGGCCTTAATTTAGAAACACTTGGTACAGTTACAAACAAATTGCTCGAGGTTTCAAACCAATTTCATGATTTGAGTGATGAGGCTGCAACAGTTTTTATTGAACAAAGTGTAAAAGATGTTGACTTGCAATACTTCAATAATTATAGTGGCAATATACCATCTGGCACTTTGGATAGAATTAAAAATGTTATTTCAAAATATAAGGAAGAGGGTATTACTCCAGAATTGCTTTTGGAGGAATCGAATAGATTAGAACGTTCTGAGAAAAAAAAAGCAATTGATATTGCCAAGATTTATAGAATCTATCTAGACAAGTGTAAAGAGTTAAACGCATTTGAGTTAGGCGATATTTATGCAGTACTTTTAGATTTGGGTAAGACCCAACTTGAAAATAATTTTAATGACATATTTACGAACGTTGAATTAATAGTACTTGCGGGATTCGATACTTTTTCAGCTTTAGAGATTTTAATTATAAATAAACTTGCATCCTTAAAAAACAAAAAATTGTTTTTGAGTTTTGACTACTACTCGTACAACTCAATGATATTTTCTCATTTAGATGAAACATACTCTCGATTGCAACAGTATGGATTTAAAAAAGTTATAGAGAAAGATCCAATTAATCCCAACTCATTTATTGAGCTTGTTAGAAAAAAACTATTTTTGAAATCGGACAAAATCATTATCGACAAATTTCAAAATGAAATAGTTAAGATTAGCGCACCTAGTAAAGAGAAGGAAGTTGAATTAATTGCAAAAGAAATTAAAACTTTACTTCTTTCAAAGAAGGCACTTCCTCATGAAATATCTGTAACTTTTAATTTGATTAATAATTATTCGCCAATTGTGCGTGACGTTTTTGTTCACTATGGAATTCCATTTAACCTAACAGATAGGTTAAAACTCGACAGCTCCCTATCGGTGATAGCTATTACAAGTTTCTTGGATGTCTTGGATTCTGATTATTATTACAAAAATATAATTAGGGTATTTAGTAATTCGTTATTGAACGTGAATGATATTAACATTAATTCAATTATTTATACTGCCTCAAAATTAAAAATTGTTGTTGGTAAAAAGAGCTGGAAAGAATCCATCATTAACGGAATTCTATTTGAAGAACATGTGCAAGGTTTAAGAAAAAACGAGAAAAGATTAACTCATTTTAACAATGCCCTAAAAAGCCTTGATATTATTAGCGATTTGCATTCTCCGTTTATACAGAAATTGAAACCATTGGAGTTTTTCAATGAATTAAATAGCCTAATTCATAAATTAAATATTCCTAATAATATTCTTGGTTCCAATATTACCAATAAAGAGAATGAAATAAAGTCACTAACAACTTTTCTCTCGTCGGCTAAGGAGATGCTTAGTTTAATAGAAAGAGAAAAGAATGCAAAGTCACAATTTGATCTTTCTTTCTATTTGGAAAAATTATTTACACTCAGTAATTCTACTCGCTTTAACATTAAAGAACGTTCAAACTATGGTGTACTTGTTACCAACATTGATGAATTGCGCGGATTAAAATTTAAGTATTCCTTTCTTGGTGGTTTAGTGGATGGAGATTTCCCAACAAGATACAGACCAGAAATATTTTTCTCTGGTTCATTTGCTAAGAAAGATAGAGAGCATCTTAATGGTGAACGATTCCGTTTCTATCAATCGCTCTCATCTTGGAGCAAAGGTCTTTACTTAACATTACCAAATAGCGAGGGTGAAAAGCACTCAGCCGAATCAACATTTCTCAAAGACTTTGAAAAAGTTTTTAAGGTTACAAAAAAAAGTGCTGAGGATTATCAACACCTTATTTATTCAAAAGAAGATGCACAGAGAAATATTCCAATCGATTCACTCAAATTTATCAGTGAATTTGAAAAAGAAGAATGGAAATCAGTTTCTCAAAAAGATAATTTCCGAAACAATACTCCACACGCGCACTCTCTGCACAGTGGATTCATTTTAAATGAAGATGAATTTTTATTTAACAATTCAGACTCAGAGGAACGCCCTTATTCCATTTCACAACTTGAAACATATAAGAAATGCCCCTTTCGATATTTCTTAGAGAGGATACTAAAAATTGAAATTGCCGATGAACCAGATGAAGAGATAGAAGCTGTTGAAATTGGGAG
>Ga0164315_10005080_pt1 | contig 10271 bp, 13 predicted proteins | sample GuaBasSedimGuay6_FD_113737 | JGI IMG/M metagenome (GOLD analysis project Ga0164315, IMG submission 113737) | Subseafloor sediment microbial communities from Guaymas Basin, Gulf of California, Mexico - Guay6, Core 4569-2, 0-3 cm | ecosystem: Environmental > Aquatic > Marine > Hydrothermal vents...
CTTCTCAAGCTCCTTAAGGAATTCGTCTATCTCATTAACTAGTTTTTCTTCTTTTATTTCTTCTGGTGAAAGTGTTGGTCTCTCTGGTGGTTTTGCTGGTGAAATTATTAAAGGTTTTGTTCTAGTTCCACTAACTTTCTTTGTTTTTAGTTGCTCAAGTATCTTCTTGACTCTCTCTTCGATTTTTGGCATTGCTTCTTTTGCCTTCTCGCCAAGAGCTTTCAAATACTCGTTTATTTTTTTACTCAGCTCTCCAGCTTCTCCTCTATGTTCTTTCAAGTATTCTGTAACAAGCTGATATATTGTTTTTTCTCCCTTACCTGTCTCTGCTGTACCAAACAGAGGTTTGGTCTCTTCTGTTGTACCGAATATAGTTGAAAACAGTGGTTTTTCTTCTTTTTTCGTTGGAGTTGAAAATATTCCGCCAAATATAGGCTGTTCCCGCTTTTCAGTTTCTTTAAACGATGGCATTAAGCCACTAATGGATTCTGGACTAACCTCTCTACATATCAATACCTTACCACTAGGCGTTATACTAGTAGAAACTTTTTCTTCTCTTAACATTGGTGTGTCAGGTATATCCAATATTCCCATAACCAAAGTTATACAAGCCAAAATAAAAAGGTATGTTTAACATCAGCGAGTGGCGATCGAGCCACTCGCCTCATCTTTCGTCATCACAATTATATCATACTAAATAGTATACCAACAACAGATGATATCAGTATTATGTATAGCACGACATTTACGATGTCCTTTAAACTGCTCATGCTAGAGTTCATTATCATTATGATTATACTAGCAATAGACATAAAGCCCGCAGCAGCAAACATTAATGATACTGATTTTTGAACAAATGATTCTTTAACCTCTATACTATAGTTTACTTCAGCATATGGATTAACTTTTATGCCAACCTTACCTTCGTATATGCCAACCTTGTTAAACACTGGTAGCTTAACGGTTATAGGTATCTGGTTGTTATGCAAGTCATCGAATTCAAAAGTATTCACAGCAACAGGTTGGGATAAGTTATATTCGTTGCCGTTAACCACAACATGTATGTTATCCTTAGATATGTTCTCTGCCCCGCTTATGTTAGTACCATTTATGTAGTATGTTACGTTAAGCAAGTTGGTGTCTAAGTATGCATCCACATTAAAGCTAACAGATGAACCGACTTGTATTTTAGCAGTGTAGTTTTGTGGATCTACACTCAATTGATAATAATGCTCAGGACTATCACTATCAAATCTAGCAACGTTGATTAAAGCTAAGTAACTGCTATTATCATACAATTGATAGCTATGCAAAATGGAATCGCTAGCCAATGTATTATCCCACATATGAACGTTTTGTACTATGTTATCGTTACCGTAACCGAGATACCATACAGCTATATTATCAGCGCTGGTGTTCAAATCCAGATACACATTGCTTATATTGACATCATAGACATGCAAATTACCATATATACCAAAGAATATACCATTATCGCACTGATAACATTCTCCATTACTAAATGATACGTCTTTCAAGTTACTGTTACTACCGCTAATTCTAAATAATCTATATGTATGATATCCTTTAACATCGCTTATCCTTATGTTATTGTCATAATCATCAGTAGCGCCGCTTAAGGAAATTAGAATTGGATTGAAACCTTCATACATAGTTATGTTTCTAACAACAACATTCAAAACTGGTTTCTGAGCTAATTGTATGAAAACACCAGAACATGAGTTATTAAACACTATGTTCTCAACTGTCCAACCATTAGTACCTTCAGCTATTCCCAAATCAATAACATTCTCAGCGTAACCGTTTCTGATTGTAACATTCTGATTATAGACAAGCTCTTCAAATGGCCTGTCTCCCCACGCAACCAAATCCGCATTCTTAACAGTAAATCCGTCCAGTAAAACGTTGCTGGTATTAAAGTATATGCTAAATACTCTTTCATTTGGCGCGTTTTCAACAGTTATGTTATGCATATAAACATTCCTAGTGTTAATGAAGTTCAATAAGTGGACAGCGACATAGTTACTATCATCATAATAATATTTACAGCCATAAGCACCATACGGATACACTTTTTCCGCGTAACTAACGTCGTCTAATCCTTTGATGTAAACATTCTCTATATCTATACCGTCGTTTCTACTTAAAGGATATGTATTTGACTCTATTGCAGTTTTAGCGTATAGTATTGTCGCACCATTTATAGTTATATCATCGCTATCCCATATGTTTATACCTTTTTCATAAACGTCTCCATTCAAACTAGTAACATAGTAATTGTTTATGTTGATATTGCTATCCCTTTCCAAATCTAGAGCTACGGTATATGCAGTAACAAAAATATTTAGATTGTTAACATTACCACCATCGACACTCTTAAGCACAACAGGCCAATTAGCTTGATCAGAATAAACAACGACATTATTGATGTTAACGTTATTGTAAGTACCACACCAATCTTCTAGCTGTAAAGGTGATCCTTGCACATCGGTTATATTCCTAAAGTTAACAACTGTATTCTCTATGTAAACGTTGTTAGCATTACCGCAACTTTCAATCCTATCTATGTAGCTGTTTTTGATGTATAAACCATCTACATTCTTAAACCACAGATGACCGCCATAAGTGCCCCAGTCTGTAACTATTGTAACAGTATCTAAAGTTATGTTATGTCTTGTTTCTTCGTGATCTATGTAGAACAAGAAATCCTTGAGGTTTATGTATAGATTCTTAAACAAAACATTACTCACGTTTTCAACGTTTATACCGCTTATTATAGTACCATTCTCAACGGTTATGTTATCACCAGACCTTAAGAATATGACGGGTGAACTAGTACCGTCATTGCTTAGAGTATGACCATTCAAATCCAAAATAACATCACTAGATTCTATGCTTATACATTCGGCATTACCGCTATCTAAGTCCGTAGTAAGAACGTAATACCCGGGCGAAGTTATTGAACCACATGCTGAAATATCTGTTGCGTTCACTAAACCAACCGCTAGTAAAACTGGTAATATGGCAAATAATATTTTGTTCTTCATAAACATCTATACAAAAAACAAAAATAAATTGGTTTGTTTAACAGAACTAAAAAATAGAATAAGAGGTTAGAGCGTTTAAGCTAAAACTGCTCTTAATTTTTCGTAACCTTTCTTGTATCTGTCTGCAGATATCTTGCTCAATACTTGTGCAACGTCAACTCCTTGTATACCTTCTTTGAAGTTCTCAGCTAATATTCCAGCAACTTCAGCTGGAACACCGAATGCTGTTATACCGTTTTTGTAGTCGTCTACTGCAGCTAGAGTTCTAGCTTTCCAGAACTTTTCCCATCCTTTCTTTGCTTTTCTTTCGTATTTTCTTGCTGCATAGTCAAGAGTCTTTGCCATATATCTCACCAATTAGACATTTGCAACCTATCTTAAATAGTTTTGTTTAACAAAATAATTATGGCGAAAAGAATTCAGCCAAACAACCACAAGAAATCCAAAATAATTGGCGTGAGAGTGGATGCAGAAACGTATGAATTCTTGAGAAAGGTAAGCGCGATGACAGGAATAAATAACGTAAGCGAAACGATAAGAAGGATAATAGAGTATTTTTTCCTATCATACGCACTAGATAGAGTGACGGAACCGATAAAAATGCTAAGAGAAGAGTTCAACAAAAAATTTGCTACCATCCCTCGGGAGCAAGAAACTCATCAAGATAACGCTTGAGGTTATAAGCCTTCTCCCTAAATTTTTCCATCGCTTTTTCTTCTGGCATAAATATGTAGAATTGATCTGCTATAAGATACATACCAATAAGCGCTCTTAACGCGTTATCTAGAGCTTCGTATTTTTTAGCTGGCATACCAGCTATTTTCGAGCTAACTTTGTATCTGCTCTCTTTTACTTTCTCCAAAACTTTTTTTAATGCCTCAATACCATCTGTCATAATTAACTCTAACGCACGTTAGATAAATTACTTTGTTTAACGTGCATTTGTCAAATAAATATGGCAGCTAACGACGCCATTATAGCGGTTGCCAGAATTATTTTTATGAATTTTATTGTGCTTTCGCCAAGCCAAGCTGGCATCGTGCTAAAATATATGAATAGACCTATGAAAAACATCGTTAGTATTATCCCGAGCATCACTCTATCCTCAGCCACCAAACCACCTCGCCAGCAAATATAGTATAAATGATACGCCAGCTATAGCAAAAAACGCGTATGCTTTTTGTTTATTAGGATTTGGCAAGCAGTAAGAGTCGCCGTTGGGATCGTCGTAGCACCCAAACTCGCAATGCGTGTACTCCGTTTGATTTATGTCGTAGTTTCTGTGATTCACAACCCAATGAGATGTATAAATGGTAACTAAAGTTGTGTTATCCAAGCAATACCTATCAGTTATTTCTTGAGCAAACGAAATGCCTATTGACAATAAAAAAACTATAGCTGTAATAAGTTTTCTCATAAATTAGTTAATGTAAAAATAAGATAAAAAGATTATCTCGATATCAAAAATAAGAAACCTAAAATGATTGCTATAATCCACCACCAATCAAATGCAGCTCTCTTAACAACCCGAAACTTTTGATGCAAGGCTATCAAAAATCCTCTCAAATCATCGAACTGATAGTTTATCGTGTTATTAAGCTGCTCAAAGTTTTGGTTTAACGCTTCGGTTATGTTGCCTGTGATATTCAAGCTAACGTCCATAGTTATGTTTGTTGCGTTTTGCAACAATTGATTTATTTGATCGTATCTGCCACTAACATAAAATGTGTCTCTAGCTACCCTATATTTATTGTCAAAAGTACAGTTCGCTATCTCAACATAAGTGCCATACACATTAGGCACGGTAAACTGATAGTAGTATATTCCCAACGCTGGATTAAAACTCATGTTAAATTGTTTGTAAACACTAAAATCTGGATAGTATATAGCACCACTACAATTGGCTATGATTGGATTACCTTTATAATCAACCAACTCAACAATAAACGTTGCGTTTTCATTCGGTGAATAAACTCTACCATAACTAATTCCTACCATAAATAGCAATGCGATGAAAAACCATTTCTTCACGACGCCCACCTTATCTCAGGAGGCCATTCAACTTCAGCACTAACATTAACACCGCTAACGTTGAGTTCGGTTTGCGGCGGCTCGTGCACGTGAACTTCACCGCTACCTCTCAAAGCAATAAGATCAGTATACCGAGTGGCGCCAGCAATTATCTCTATGCCTATGTAATCAACATACAATCTGTATGCTGACGTCCTCAATCTAACCATCATAACGCCATTATCATCCATGTACCTATCCAAATCGCCACCGTCAACAGGATTGCTCAAAATTAACTCTGGACTACCATACCATGTACCAGAACCACTACCACGATTTGGCAACAATTTCCAAGTGTTGTCAACAAAATCGTAAATGTACATCCTCAAACAATTGGTGCACCAATCCATTTTGTAGAACATAACAACCTGCACGTCAGTTATGTTGCTGGTGTTAACGGTATTGCTCATATTGTAGTAAACATCCAACCAGTAGTTATTCGACTGAAGCATGTGATATGTATTATCTACTTCATGAGTGTTATACCACGTACCTTCTTGACTAACAGATGTCAAAGTGCCAAAATCTTGTGCTAGTAGTTTATGATGCAGTGTCGGAATAAAACATCTGGTAGTAAGCATGTATATCCCGCTTACGTTGGGCACGACATAATCATAGTAATATAAACCTTCCTCAAATTTGGCCATCAATGCATCGTCTATGAAAATTGAATTATTCGGATAATAAACATTGATCCAGCAAGTGGCGTTATAAACAGGCTCGTAATTATCATCTAGTAGCTGAAGAAACGTTGTAGCAACTTCACCATAAAGATATTCGGTACCAAAAACTTTCATGTGATATTTTTCTGATTCATTCTCGGCTATAGTAACGTTTTGTGGTTTATACTCTTGTTTAGGATTGTAATAGTTTAACCCCAAAAGAACGATTATACCGAAAACGAGTAAAATTTCTACAAACTTAATTTTATCCATAATATAGTATATCAAAAAATTAAAATAAAAGAGTGTTTTAGCTGATTATCCTTATTTGTGCGCTCGCCGTATCGTTTATCAAACTCAATGCTTGGCTTACGTGGAACGATTTATCGTTGTATATCGTTACTGTTCTACCACCCGGCAACTGAACTTCACATGCAACATACTCGTGGTAGTTACCTACTTTGTCGAATGGTGTTGTAAACTGGTACACGTATGTACCCGGTGGATTTCTAGCAGTCATTGCTTGATCGTCAATCCAAACGCTACCGTCTGGGTAGTATATTGTTATGTTACAGCCATTAACAGTTATCGGTCTACCGAACACATCTGTAACTCTAATGATTGCTGAACCCGGTTCGCCACCTTGGTATTCAGTACCGGACACCCAAGTTATTCCTGCACCTATTCCTGTGCTATAATATGTGTAACCAAAACCAATAGCTATACCTAGTATTACTGGCAGAAGCACCAAGAGCTTTTTCTTCTCCATAAGAGAATATTGTACAAACAGCTTAAATAGTTTTGTTATACAGCTTGCCTTCTTCTCAAAACTAACAACAAGCTTAGCGATACCAAGACTATCGGCAAAGTGTATATTATCGACACGTATCCTTTTGCTGTTAAAACTATCAGTATGCCCAGAAACGTAAAGTAGCCGAACACCGGATTAAATTTGCTAGCAGCTGCACCAAGACCAGCTGCGAATATTATGTACAGTACGTTAGACTGGAAAATTATATCAACTACGCTACCTGTTTGTGCCAATTGCTCGTAACCATAACTAGCGACTGGTTTGACTATTATCTCTCCAACGTAAGTATTCATATAATAGTATTGACCTTTATCAGCCTCACAATCAACTCTATAGTACAGAGTGTAGTCTTTATCGAAAGTGCCTATATCTATGTCGTCATAATAATAACCTTTCTGGCTGTCATAGTTGTTTATCGGATACACGCCCAAACCACTATACTGATTTTCGCCGATTTCTAAAATCGGATTAACGGTACATGTTGCGCCAGTTATAGGTTCGCCAGTCTCATTGTCCGTAAAGTATGCTTCCACATGCAAAATTGTACCATTAAACGTAGCTGTGGCATACAAGTTGCTTGGCTTTAGATATGATAATTGTATTTCGGTATTATTGTACACTTCGCCACTAGTATTAATTTCTTCATAACAACCACTACCGAGAGTTGCATTGCAACAAAACGGATTATAATACATTATAGATATTTTCCAATGCCCCACACCAAGATATTTTTCCAAGTCCTTAGAATTTATCATCAATTGATAAACATGCTCCGGTGGTAAATAGCTATGCCACAACACAAAATATTTGTCCTCTCCAGTATCTACGTTATGAAACCTGACAACGCTGAAGTTTTGATACCCGATGAAAGCTCCTTTGAAAGATATTTTGCCTTCTATTATCAAATTTTCATTAGTGCTATTAAGGTCTATAAACTCTGGAGTAACATAGACATAACTATTATCTTTATCGATTTTGCCGCTACCAAAGTAGATGCACAAAGCATTAGCTATTTTAGATATCAGGAAACCTCTTTCCCACAAGAAAGCGCACGACTTAATGACTTTGAAATCGCTTGGCATTGTGTAGTAAGCTACTGCAACAAAATCGCCTTCCGAATCAGTATATAAACTGGTATTGTATTCGCTTGATGGAATAACGCTGGTTGGTGATGACAAATAGCTGTTTCCGTTATACCTTATCGTGTTTTCCTCGTCCGACGAGTACATTCTAATTTGCACTGCAATATCGCTTGAATTGTCGTATATTCCCTGAAACTGTATCTCGACAGGTATGTTTGGATCAGGAGAAAGGTGTGACACACGGTTTATAACACCAGCATATATGAATGAGTTTTTATAGCAAACATATTTGCTAGGATCACCGCAGTCACTAGTATTGACAATTTCATCGCTGGGATATTCAAGTCTTATCGTGTATGGCAGACCAACATCACTGACAGCAGGCAAAAACAATTCAGTCGCAATTCTACCTTCAGTATTAACTATCTTTATAAGATTAAAACCGCAATCAACACTAGTCGTTTTGGAATCTAGTCTATAGTAATATTCACCAGTAATAGCTACCTGTTTGACGAACTGCAAGTCATACTCATAAGTATGCTTTATTATTTCTGGATCTTCTGTTTGTGTTCTGCCCCACACATACGAATCAACCTCAACCTTCCAACCATCTAAAGGAAATGATGAAATTACTTCTATATCCGGTACTCTACACCCACCAGTTGGAAAATATTTATAAGGATCTATCAACTGCAGTCTTGTTATATCAGTAAAACCATAAGGCTCTTGAGCATTAACAAGAGGTAGAAACATTACTGCAATTGCCAGCAATAGCAATTTTTTCATAAATTAATTAGTGTAAAAATAAGATAAAAAGATTACCAGAAGTGTTGTCTAATATAAAACAATATAGCAACAATACCTATACCTGCAACAGCATACAATAAATAGTTTTTACTCGTATTTTCTTCATCGGTGTTATTGCTTATTTGTGAGCCGTTTATTATATTGCCGATATAAGCAGTACCATTTGCTCTTTCAATCCTATCCACAACAGTAGCCCATCTCATAGGTATAACCCAACCCTCAATTTCAGGCTGTTGAACGTTCCTATAGTCTTTCACCCAATCTATTTTAACTACAACCTTTTGCATCATAGTTTCCAAAACCAAGTCATTACCATACCTAACCTTAAAAGTTGCTGGCTTAATTTCATTGCCGTTGAGATAAACAGATTGGTTTCTGTAGTAAATTATAACTGGATCTGTATCTGTGTTCCTAAGCATTACCTTAACATAAAAATACGGCTCGTTAGTAAAGACTGTTATTTTATCTGGATACACCTCAAACGCATTAGCTATGCCAACGGATGAAAGAAATGCCAACAGCAATAGCAGTTTTTTCATGAGTATATATTTTCATACATGCTAAAAAAGGTTATAGAAAATCTTTTAGTGTTTTTTTACTTTTTCTCTCTTTCTCTCTTTTTATAGCATCATATATAACATAAGATGCTAATGGTAAAATAACAGGCCAGACCATAGATGGTGATACCATTGATTCACTAGCAAAATATCCAGTACCACCCAATATCAATAAAGGTATTAATGATTCTGGGTGAAGTAAACCACGTAAATTCTTTATATCCTCTTTTATCTTTTCCTTTAATTTCTCATAGATTTCTTTGGTTTTTTCATCCATAATTTTATTAAGAAAAGGTTCGATATAAAGATATGTATAACACTCTACCTGAATAGCAATCTAACAATAGCATACACTATAAGCATCGCAATTGAAAGTATCATGATAGCCATAACAGTAGGATATTTTATGGCAAGCATAACCAGCGACAAAACCATTAAGCTATAGCCAATAAAAGGAGATGCTCTTGAAACCAGAGCGCCAACAGATCCCATAACTATTATGAAAATGAACGCACCAGAATTCAAAAGTTTCATCAGCGCTGGTGTTTCTTTTACCTCTAGAGTAAAACTATCGCACCTCGTTATAGAGTCGCTATTCCCACATACCTGAACAGTATAATTGCCAGTCGGCGTGTCGTCGGTTGTTGATATTGTCAGAGTGGATGAAGACGGTGGAGTAACTACGCTTGGTATTATGCTGTAGTTTGTGTTGCTTGGCAGTCCAGAAACGCTTAGTGTAACGGCTTGAGCCGTCCCAGATATAAGATTTATGTTTACGTTAGCTACAACGTTAGATGATTGCATAACACTATAGTAATCTTTTTCAACATCAACCGAAAAATCAAACGCGTAACCGATATTAACAAAAAGCAGCATAGCTAATGCCAGCAACAGTTTTTTCATAAAATAATATGGTTAAAAATATGATAAATAAGTTAACCGAACAGCAGTTTTCTTATAGCATATACTATAAGCATTGCCATTAAAATAATCATGATAGCCATCAAATTAGGATATTTTATCGCCGTTATAACCAGAGAGAGCGCCGATATAGAATATCCTATTTCTGGTGCGACAGAACTAACATACATACCTATTGTACCTAAAATCAGCATAGCAACAAATACTTCAGATGAAAGCAAGTGCATTATCTCTGGCATTTTATGCTCTTTTTCTAGAACATTTACAGTAATAACAAAATCGTTATCACTACA
>Ga0164315_10005081_pt1 | contig 10270 bp, 6 predicted proteins | sample GuaBasSedimGuay6_FD_113737 | JGI IMG/M metagenome (GOLD analysis project Ga0164315, IMG submission 113737) | Subseafloor sediment microbial communities from Guaymas Basin, Gulf of California, Mexico - Guay6, Core 4569-2, 0-3 cm | ecosystem: Environmental > Aquatic > Marine > Hydrothermal vents >...
ATGAGCAACGTCGCCCGATACCTCTTCGACGGCCGAAACCGAGGGCAGCTCTACGGTGACATGACCCTGGTTGACGGCCTGTTCGGCGCCCTGACCGACACCCACGTCGAGAAAGGTGAGTTGATGGGACTCCTCACTGAACGCCTGGTCGAACGCTATGGCGTGACCCGCGAGGAACAGGATGAGATCGCGTGGCGCAGCCACCACAACGCTCTCGATGCCTGGGACCAAGGCTATTTCGACGATTACGTCATACCGGTATCGGTCCCCCAACGGCGCAAGGACCCCCGAATCGTCGACCGGGACGAAGGCCCTCGGCCCGTCACCCGGGAGGAACTGGCCGGGGCAAAGCCCTACTTCAAGCGTGACGGCGGCACGATCACGACGATCAATGCCTCGAGCCTCAACGACGCCGCAGCGGCGCTGGTCCTCGCCGGAGAAGAACATGTCGAACGACTGGGCGTCGAACCAATGGCCGAACTCAAGGCGTTCTGGAATATCGGCGTCGAGCGTGCCTACATGGGCGAAGGCGCCTTCAAAGTCGTTCCTCCACTTCTCAAGCGGGCAGGCCTTGAGATGTCCCAGATCGATCTCTTCGAGCTCAACGAGGCCTTCGGCGCCGTTCTCAGTGCCGCGTTCCACGACCTGCCCGACCTGCCGCAGGATCGGACCAATCTCTGGGGCAGCGGTATCTCACTGGGCCATCCGGTCGGCTGCACCGGCGCCCGGCAGATCGTTGATATGGTCCACCAGCTCCACCGGCGCGATGGGCAACTGGGTCTGGTCAGCCGGTGCGTCGGCGGCGGTATCGGCAGCGGGGAGATCATCGAACGGGTTGGGGGCTAATAATCCCTCGGCCTGATCGGCTGCCGTCGGCCTCCCCACCGGCCTGGGGGACCATCGAATCGGCCGGCGCAGGGCTCGCCACATTGGGCACATCGGCCCTGGTCATCCAGGCCCCAATGAGTCAATCGATACCAGTCTCGTCCGATCAAAAGGGTTCCACATTTGTGGCATAGGGTGCTCCCACCCTCTTGGTCATGCACGTTGCCGGTGTAGACGTAGCGCAGACCCGCGTCGATTGCCCGGCGGCGTGCCCGCTGAAGGGTCGAAGGTGGAGTCGGAGGAACGTGGCTCATCTTGAAGGCCGGATGAAAGGCCGTGAAATGCAGGGGCACATCAGGGCCCAGGTGCTCGACCACCCATTGGGCCAATGCTGAAATCTCTGCGTCGGAATCGTTCTCTCCGGGGATCAGGAGGGTGGTAATTTCAAGCCAGACGTCGGTCTCTTTGGCCACATACTCCAGAGTTTCCAACACCGGGGCCAGGCTCGCACTGCACAAACGATGGTAAAAATCCTCGCTGAAGGCCTTGAGATCAATATTGGCGGCGTCCATCGCTCCAAAGAATTCCCGGGCTGGGAGCGGATTGATCTCACCGGCCGTGACCGCCACCGTGGCCACCCCCAGTTCGGAGCAGGCGGCAGCGACGTCCACTGCGTATTCAAGAAAGATAACCGGGTCATTGTAGGTGAAGGCCACCGAACGGCATCCGGTCGCTTTGGCAGCCCGGGCGATGGCCTCGGGTGATGCCTCTTCGGCCACCGTGTCAAATTCTCGACTGCTGGAGATACTCCAGTTCTGGCAAAAACGACAGGCCAGATTGCAGCCCGCCGTTCCGAAACTGAGCACCGCCGTCCCGGGGAAGAAATGATTGAGCGGTTTCTTTTCGACAGGATCGATACAGAAACCCGAGGATCGGCCATAGGTCGTCAGCACGATGCCTCCGCCTGAGGCCTGACGAACGAAACACAGTCCCCGCTGCCCCTCTCGCAAACGGCACAGGCGAGGACAAACCTCGCACATTACGCGTCCATCGGCCAGCCGGGAAAAGTACCGTCCCGGCGTGCCGTTCGGGATCAGGGAACTCTGCGAAATCGGACCTCCTTGATGTCATCGAAATCGACTGAATAGGTCACCGACCCTCCCCCGACCCTATGCCGGAGTAGTACCGTTTGACTATCGACACCAACGACATAGGCTGAAACCCTCTCCAGGGTATTCAAGACAATCACGACCCGTTCCCCCTGAAGGGAACCCAGCTTGGACACCGGCACGAGCGTTCCATCGCGGTGGGGCCGAGGTGGCGGCAGTTCTCCCCCGGGCTCATCCAGGATGCTCAGAGCCTCCTCGTCAACCAGGGCACGCAGATCGGACGCACTTTCCATGACCTCGTCAACCTCTCGGCTAACGCTGTCAGGCTCCGGCCATTCTTCCGGCGCCGGCTCATCCCCCTCGACGTCCCCATCATCGGGGAAGACGTTGATTGCCGGAGAATCCCACCCAACCTGCTCTCCAAGATCAGGAAACTCCTCGATGCCGACATTGACCGATGTCATCGAGTACCCGATCCCACCGACGGCCAGTAGAATTGAACCGGCCAAACACACCAAAAACGGTATCTTGGCCTCATTCCAGAACTTGAAACCAAAGACCAGCACAGCAAACGGGATACAAAGGCATACCAGTCCCCACACCGTACTTTCCCTGAAGGCAATCACCAGCAGCCAGACATAGGCCGCCATAGATGCCAGTCCTCCAACGACCATCAGCACCATCCACGCCATCGTCATGGTTTGAGCCTCCGTTGATCCAATTGTTTTTTCATCTCTCTCATCTTAACCCGCCGTCGAATATTTCGTAAGATGAAGCTGGAGGTTTGCGTCATGAACCGTATTCCGTTGTTGATCTGCTTGGCAATCTGTTCAATTTCATCCTTGGGACGCGGTGACGAGCTACAGCAGGCCCCAAACCATACCGTCCCTCTCGAACGTCTCGGAGATCCTCCGGCGCCCGCGTCGGTCATCACAACGCAAACTGAGGACAAGACCGCACTCATTATCACCCGCAACGGGCATCTCAGCGTTCAAGTCAACGTCAATGACGACGGGCGTAACACCAGGGGCGATGCCGCCAATGAACCGTCCATTGCCGTCGACCCAACTGCGCCCAACCGAATGGTGATCGGGTGGCGGCAGTTCGACTCGGTTTCCTCAAACCATCGGGAAGCCGGCGTGGCGTGGTCCAACGACGGCGGCAGGACGTGGAACAACCCCGGTTCTCTCAACGATGGCATCTTCCGATCGGACCCGGTATTGGCATGTGATGCCGACGGGCATTTCTTCTACAACAGCCTCTCAATCTTCTCCGACGACCTTCTCCAGGCTGAATTCTTTGACTCTTCAGATGGGGGCCAGAGCTGGGCGGGCCCAGAGGAGGCCTTCGGCGGCGACAAGGTCTGGGTGACGATAGACCGGACTGACGGGGTCGGCCGAGGCAACATCTACCAGAGCTGGAGTACGGCGGCAAACCAATGGGGCAACCGTGTCTTCAGCCGCTCGACCGACGGCGGCCGTACCTTCTCGGACCCTCAGGCCCTGGTTCCTCCGCCGATATGGGGCACCTTGGCCGTCGGACGGCAGGGCGAACTCTACCTGGCCGGTAACGCCGGCTTCACGTTCAACGTCTTTGTTCTGTGGCGATCCCTGGATGCCGAAGACCCCAACGTCGCCGAGCCGTCATTTGAGTTCTTCTTCGTCGATCTCGGCGGCCGCCAGGGAACCGGTGGGTCCTCCGTGGCCCCCAATCCCGCAGGCCTGCTCGGTCAGGTCTGGCTGGCAGTCGACATCTCGGACGGTCCAAACTCGGACACGCTCTACATGCTTTCCTCAGTTGACCCACCCGGCGAGGACCCGCAGGACGTGCACTTCATCAGGTCTACAGACGGCGGTCGGACCTGGTCGCAGCCGATTCGAGTCAATACCGACGACCGCAATGCCTGGCAGTGGTTCGGAACGATGTCGGTCGCTCCCAACGGCCGGATCGACGTTGTATGGATCGAAAGCTTGGCCAATACCGAACCCAACATTGGCGAGATCTACTCCACATTCTCGTCCGATGGCGGCTTGACCTGGTCAGACGCCGTGGTCGTGACACCGGCCTTCGACAGCCACAGAGGCTTCCCTCAGCAGAACAAGATGGGCGACTATTTCCACATGCGATCGGACCTCGTCGGCGCCGATTTGGCCTATGCCGCGACTTTCAACGACGAGCAGGACGTCTTCTTCCTCCGCATCGGCGACCGGGACTGCGACGGCAACGGGATCGGCGACACCGAGGACCTCAGAGTGGGAGAACTCTCAGACTGTGACAATAATGAAATTCCCGACCTCTGCGAGGTGGCGGCACGACCCGAGTTAGATATCAACGGCAACGGCCGGCTTGATGCCTGCGAACCGCCCCCCCGACAGGGCGCCGGCCGGTCAGGGTGATCTCGCGAAGCCGAACGGCTTCTCGAGACGCTCTCAGCTATCAGCTATCAGCTATCAGCAGAGCCCATCCTTTCGTCTGTGTCCCGGTCGATGCCCATGTCAGCGAAATCAACTCACTGCCATACGCCTCGGCGTCAACAAACTGAGAGCTGAGAGCTCCGTAGCCCGGCCTTGCCGGGTTACGGTGAGGGCTGCGCAAGCACACTGACCTGCGGCCTGATATCCATCCACCCCTGCTGCGCCGGACGTCGAAAATCGGGATCAATCATCTCGCTCAATCCTGACAGGTCGGTGAAGGCCTCCCCACCCTGGCGAAGCCCGACGGCGACGGCATCGGCACCCCCGCTTTCCACAGCCGCCACCATGCGTTTGACGCACAACCCGGCCAAACGTGTCGCCAGATTTCGGTCAAAGGGCGTTGGGTCGCCTCCCTGCTGCAAGTGCCCCAGAATCGCCTGCCGAACGTCGAAGAGATCGCCCCCCTCCTCCTCAAAGAGTTGGACCATAAATCGGGTGGTATAGCAGTCATTGGCGTACTCGTTCCGGATCATCAGGCCCAGGCGCTTGCCTCCTTCGAAGCCGGCCACCAGACGATCGACATCACTCTTGAGGTCATCCAGGGTCACCCCTTCCTCGTGCAGGTAGACGCGCTCGGCGCCCGACGCCAGCCCAGCCATCAAGGCCAGGTAACCGCAGTAGCGGCCCATCACCTCTACGACGAAACACCGTCTGGTAGCCACAGCAGATTGTTTGATTTTGTCCAGGGCATCGACGATCGCATTGAGGGCCGTATCTGCTCCGATAGCAAGTTCCGATCCCGGGAGGTTGTTGTCGATGCTGGCCGGAAGACAAATGATCGGAAGGTTGAATGCCTGGTAGGTCTCACGATTTTCGACCATCAGGTAGGCGGACTGGTAGGCCTCCCATCCTCCGACGCACAAGAGGGCGTCGATCTTCCGATCAGCCAGCGTCCGGGCCACAGCCTCCAATTCTCCTGCCTCGGGCACGCTTCTCGAGGTCCCCAGTTCGGAGCCACCAATGGTCCCCCAACCCTTGACCGACATCCACCCCAGGTCGTCAATAGTGTTGTCAATCAGTCCGGGAAATCCGTTTCGAATCCCCAGCACGGTATGGCCGCGATCCAGAGCGAATCGAACGGCGGCACGGACCGCCGTGTTCATCCCCGGCGCCGGTCCCCCCGCGTTCAAAACGGCCAGGCGAAGTCGACGCTGCCCGGGTTCCGGAGGCCGCGGCAAGGCCCTGATCATCGTGTCCAGGGTAGCCACCGTCTCCGAGAAGCCCGCACCCCGCATCTCCATTGCAGCCCGGTAGTCCTGCTTCTCGATTGCCTCCCCAACCCGTTGGTTCTTGGCGACACACGCCATCAGGGGTGAACGGTTGATTCGGTTGGCTCGAAGACCAATCAGTTGGGCTTCGTCCTCCGGTTTTGCGGCAATCAGGGTCTCCACCGCAGCAAGGCCCAGCAGGGAACTCATTGTCCGGTCGAAGGCAGACGGCCGGCCGCCTCTCTGCACATGTCCGAGAATCGTCAGACGAACTTCCTCGTCCAAATGGTGTTCCAAAATATCCTTGACGTATTCGGCGGTAATCGGCCGTCCCCTCCGGTTCCGAGCCCCTTCAGCAACGATGACAATACTGTCCCGCCGCCCTGCCTCCCGACCCGCACGAAGGCTCTCGACCATCGCGACTTCCCAGTCCTCTCTCTCGGGCGGCCGCTCGGGAATCAAGACCCAGTCAGCCCCGCCCGCCAGGGCCGCAGCCACCGCCAGGTAGCCGCAACGCCGCCCCATGACCTCGACGACGAAGGTCCTCTGATGGGAGGCTGCGGTCGATGCCAGGGCGTCCACCGCCTCGGTGATCCTATGCAAGGCAGTGTCGGCCCCGATCGTCATGTCGGTCCCGACCATGTCGTTGTCGATCGACCCGACAAGCCCGACGATTGCCAAATGGGGGTGCCGATCCGCATCGTCTTGTGACAAACGTCCCGCCTCGACCAATTCCGACAGCAGCTCCGGCCATTCCCGCCGCAAGAGATCGGCCGCGGTCAGGCTTCCGTCCCCCCCAATGACAACCAACCGGTCGATGCCGGCCTCGACCAGGTGGAAGGCCGCGTCTCGACGACCCTCCCGGTGGAAGAATGCCTTGCACCGTGCGGTCCCGATCACCGTACCGCCTCGGTGCATGATGCCCCCAACGGCATCCCAGGACATCTCCCGAATGAAATCGCCGCCGTTGACCAAACCCTGATAGCCCTCCCGAATACTGCAGACCCGCCATCCGGCATCCAATCCGCCACGAACGACAGCCCGCAGGGCCGCGTTCATGCCCGGAGCGTCTCCACCACTGGTCAGGACAGCAATCGTCCCTTTGAACGTGTGTGCTTGATCATTCATAGGGTTGGATTGTAGCGGGTCCTGAAGCGATGAGGAATGCCCTCGACAAGGCCTTGATGGTCCTTACCCCGACCTTCTCACCAGTGTCCAGCTGCAAGGCGAATGTCATCCAAGAGCTGACAGCTGCCCTGTCCCTCGTTACACTGCTCGTGTGAAATCTCAGCCCGGCATCATCAATGCCGCATTCCACCAGCCGGAGACCCGGGTCTACCGCATTGTCCAGGGCTTCGTATGGCTGCTGATCGCCGGATCAATCGCCCTGATTGTTGCAGGATTATTCCTCGAACCGGGCAGCCCCACAGCGCAATTTCTGATCCGTATCGACCACATGGTGCTGTGGCTCTTCCTTGCCGAATACCTGCTGCGCCTGATTTCCTACCGCCCGCCAGGACTTGAACTCTTTGACCGGACACCGAGTAATCGATTCCTTTACAGTGCCGCCAAACGCCTCGGTTACGCTCTCAGTCCCCTGATGCTGATCGATCTGGCGACGGTCCTCGCATTGGCGCCCCAGCTGCGCGGTCTACGGGCCCTGCGGCTCCTTCGCATCCTTCGTTTCCCCAGAATATTCCGCAGGGCCAACCCCTTCAGAGGGGTCATGCTGTCGTTTAAGGAAAACCGGCTAATGTTCGCCTTCGGACTTCTGATGGTCTCCGGTGCAACGGTACTCGGAGGCCTGACCCTGTTTCTGATCGAAGGGCCCCTGGCCAAAGGGACCCGAACGATCGACAGTCTGGGAGAAGGTATCTGGTGGGCCCTGGTGACGATCACGACGGTCGGCTACGGCGACATCATCCCGACGACTCTGGTCGGCCGGATAGTCGGCGGCGTACTGATGGTTTCGGGCATGTTCACCCTGGCCTTGTTCGCAGGCATTGTCAGTCAGACCCTGTTGCGCGCCGTCTTGAGCATTCGAGAGGAGCAATTCCGCATGAGCACCTATGTCAATCACGTTGTCGTCTGCGGCTACGATCCGGGCGCACGAATGCTGCTCGACGCCCTGCTGGCCGAACTAGGCGTCGATGGCACGACCGTCGTCCTCTTCGCCGAGGGCGAGAGACCGCCCGGCGTGCCACTGGACTTCACATGGGTCAACGGTGACCCAACCAAGGAGAGTGAGCTCGACAAGGTCCGTCTGTCCCACGCAGCGGCTGCAATCGTCGTCGGCAATCGGAAGGTCCTGCCGCAACAAGCTGACGCCCATACAATATTGACGGTGTTCACCCTGCGTTCCTTCCTTGAGCGCAACGGCGCTGCCGCCAGACGCCGCAACCCGTTGCACGTCGTCGCCGAGATCCTGGATGCCGAGAACGTCGCCCACGCTCAGACTGCAGGCGCCGACGAGGTGATCGAGACCACCCGCCTGGGATTCTCCCTCCTGGCACATTCGGTCGTCGCGCCAGGCACCGCGGCGGTCATGGGCCGGATGGCTGCCTCACGAGCTCACAGCCTCTTCGTCAGCAAGGTTCCCCCGAATTTTGAACTTCCGGCGACCTTCGGCCGTGTTGCCGCCCATCTCAAGGGTGCACACGGCGCCCTGGCGATCGGCTTGAGGCGCCCGGGGGACGCCGAGGACCTGCTCAATCCTTCAGATGAGGTGTTGGTGCCCATCGGCAGCCGCGTCGTCTACCTCGCGGACGAGGCCTACTGCGAGGAGGAAGGCTAGGATGGAACCCAAAGCGCGACGAAGGCGTCTCGTTCGATTGGCACTGGGGGCTTGGGCCATTTATCTGGTGGCCGGCAATCTTTTCGTGGCAACGCCCATCGGTCAGAACCTGATCGCGCCTCATCCTGAACGCTTCACGATTCACTGGGGGCGTGCATGGACCGTCCTCCCGGGCTTGGTTCATGTGCGGGACCTCAAGATACGCCAGCATTCACAAGATATCGTGTGGCATCTAACGATTGATCGTGCAGTCACCGGCATCAATATCCTAGCCCTGCCCTTCAAAACCTTTCACGCCGTCCTGCCCCGTGTACGAGGCGTTGAGGTCGAAGTCGAAAAGGCATCAACAACCATGCCGCCGACGGGCAAGACCAAGCCGGGCTTCCGAATTCTCCTGAGTGGCACGGGGGTCAAAGACATTCGTTTCATGGACTTCTTCGGCATCCACATCGAAGGAGAGGAGCTCCGAATCGGGGGTGGGCTCGACACAACGGCCCGTGGACCACTGGGCATTCCTCGAGCGAGGGTCAGAATCAAGACTGGGCAGGTCACCCACGAGGGTGTGGCGCTGGCGACAGATTTCAACCTCGATTGCCGGGCCCGCATCGACAAACACACCAAGAAGGATCGGAGTGAGGGTGGAATTTTCCCCTTTATCTCCGGGAGTCTTACGGCATCAGGAGACATCGCGGATCTGCAATTCATAAGCACCTTCTTGCGATCGATCTCATGGATGCAGGTCCGGGGAGGCGCCGGAACCCTTGAAGCAGACCTCGATATTTCGAAGGGCACACTGCAGCCTGGGAGCCGGTTGGATATCCAGACCTCGGCATTTGATTTTGAGTACCTCGACTACACGGTCACCGGGAAAGGGAAAGTTATGATCACGGGCCGTGAGGCCGATGGACGGGGAGACACCGAGTTGGACTTCGAGCTCGACGACTTCGGCCTCAGTTTTGCGGATTCGGAGACGCCCCATATCGAGGGCAACGACCTCAGCGTCAAAATCATCGGCAATCTCGGGCAGATGATTCAACCCGACGCAACGGTTGAGGTAACAATTGACATCCCTGAAAGCGACATTCCCGACCTCCGGCTCTACAACCGGTATTTCAAAGGCGCCTCGCCCGTCGAAATTCTCTCCGGGAAGGGTCGCCTCAGGTCCCACCTCGAGGTCCAAACCGGCCCCGGAACGGGCGGGGGCACCATCGAGGTCAAGACCACCAACGTCTCGATCGACCTCAAGGACCGGAAGGTCGTTGCTGATGTCCACCTTCTCTTCCCAATCACGATCACCGATCTCGACAACCGGATCTTCACGGTGGACGGCTCGACCATCAACGTGGCCAACGCAGGGGTCGGAACTCCTGAAGAGAAGGACCCTGCCGACACGCCGCCACGAGACTGGTGGTGCGACATCGCAGTCCCCGAAGGGACGCTGAGATTGGCCCAACCCCTCGACCTCGATATCGACGTCACGCTGAAGGCCTTCGATGTTGAACCCCTCCTGGCCCTGATCTCCAAGACCCGCAAGTCTGCAGATCGGCTGGACCGGATCCTCGCGATTCACGACCTCGAAGGCGGCGCCCACCTTACTGTCGGAAATAGCGGTACGCACATCAGCGACCTTTTCGCCGAAGGCGGCCGCGCTGAAATGCTTGGCAATCTCTGTCTGCGAAAGGGCGACAACTCGGGCGCCATCTACATCAAGTACGGCATCCTCTCCCTCGGTGTCGAAATCTTGGGCGAGGACGAAAAAAAACACATCATCACGCCACGCAAGTGGTATGACGAGTATGTCGGAAAATTCAGCTGTGGCCGGGACGGGCCATAGTTGGCGGTGTCGAGAACGGGAACGGG
>Ga0164315_10005082_pt1 | contig 10270 bp, 7 predicted proteins | sample GuaBasSedimGuay6_FD_113737 | JGI IMG/M metagenome (GOLD analysis project Ga0164315, IMG submission 113737) | Subseafloor sediment microbial communities from Guaymas Basin, Gulf of California, Mexico - Guay6, Core 4569-2, 0-3 cm | ecosystem: Environmental > Aquatic > Marine > Hydrothermal vents >...
ACTTTTAAGGTTGATTTGTTAGCGCCCCTTTCTTCTTGTGTATTGCATGAAAAAATGGAAAACAACATGATTAAACACGTTGAAAATGTGATGTGAATAAGAAAGCGATTTTTCATTGTTATATTTAGTTTAGAATTATATTTTGAATTGTTTAAATCTTTTCGTTCGGATCAGCGAATTTTTCTAACGAATATACTTTTACTCCTTTTGCCACATGCAACGGTATCATAAGCAGTATATTCTTTACCGTCATCCATCTCAAACTTAGATCCCTTTGTAAAGGACAAGTAAATATCCAAACGTGATGTCTCTTTGTCGAATTTGATTTCTCTGATAAAACATGGGGTGCTAAAGCCTCAAGCCATGGCAAATATTTGTTCTGAATTTCGCAAATGCAAATCTGAACATTTTATCTTTACCCACCTATATCAACATTGTAAATATTAATCCAAAAATCCCCACTATTTCAATCGAAAAGTACCCAGTTTTCTGAGTTGCTACATTTGATCTTTTTTCTGAAAAGATCAAATCAATTCAAATGATAAAAATGACACCGAAACCTGAGTCCTCTCAGCTGGAAAACCTGACCCTTTCACTGGAACTGAAAAGGACTAAAATTCCCCTGGCGGGTTGGCTTAGCCTGCTACTTCTCACATGTATGGTTTGTTTGTACTTAATAGTGAATTCTTAATTATTCCTTAATAGTCTTAAGTATATAGTTTCCTTGATCTGTTCTAATGCGAATCAGGTAAACCCCTTTGGGAAGGTTACCTAACTCCAGGCTATTTCCGGAGAACTTTCTAGTATGGAGGTAAGTTTGTCCGGAAAGGCCAGTCACTGTAATTTCCTGGACCATGGATTCTGATTCGATATTCAGAATATCCCTGAATGGATTGGGATAGACAGAAATGCCCGAATGGTTGATTGATATTTCTTCTGGGACGTTGGTCGCTCCGTTGCAAATAATTGAGTTTAAAAATGCAGCCGATTCATCAAGCACTTTGTTTTTGGTACTGTCATTGAAAAAATAGGAGACATGCCCGGTGCTATTCAAAACCAGAAAAAGCTGGTTGGTCACATTCATTTGATCGGCAACTGTTTTCATTGCACAACTGCCATAAAAATAGAGAGGGAATGGTATCAAATTGGTGGTGTTGTAATTGCAGGGAACCGTTGGATCCTGATCATCATGTGCACTGTATACCGGCACATCATCGCTATCTATCCAGTGGCTTCGTATAAGAGCTCCCGAATAATTCAGTACGCCATCCACTTCTGATGAATATTGAGTATTGTCGCTGCTGTTGCCCTCAAATCCTCCATGTTTATCAATGATGGTTTGAATGTATTCAGGAACTTGATCCAGGGTGTCCAAGAATCCCAGATGATTTGCCATAATAGCACCAGCCGACACTCCGGCAACAAATATATGATCTGTGGATATTAAGTAATCCTTTGAGTTACTGGCATCTTCCCTGAAATATCTAACGGCAGCCTTCATGTCATTAATTGCCATAAAAACAGCCTCTGATATGCCCATAGAATCCAGAACCAGGATATCCAACAGGCGATATTCAATATTGGCACAGACATATCCTCTTTTCGCAAAATCCATACATAACTCGGCGGTTTGTGATCGATCTCCACCAACAAATGCCCCTCCATGGGCCATAATTACCAGTGGCCGCTCATCAATACTATCTCCGGCCGGCTCATAAAAATCCAGCAATAAGGGTTGGGACTTTCCACCCAGGGTTGTGGCCTGGCCATACTTCAAGTCTTTTATAACATTTACCTCGGTAAAAACATGGTCATCAAAGCGACCCCCACTGCAATCGAGCTGCTGAGCTTCCATGGGTAAAGGCAACAGGAAAAACGCATATAAAAATGCATTCATCTTATTCATCAGACTCGGCTTTAATGGGACTCAGGATTCTGGATGCTTCTCCAAGCTTAAGGGAATAGAATACTGTCCTTCGGTTTTGAGTGGGTTTCGCATTGGAGTCTGAATCTGCATAAACAGGAAATTCGTTGACCAGAACTCCATCTTTAATGCGGAATATATTGTGACCTCTGTAGCCCATAAAAAATGTGGCCACATCACCAGGCAGCTGCCTGGGTTCAGGGATATAAATCTCTGAAACACTTTTGTCTCTGTTGGATGCAAATCCATAGATGCCGCCATAAGATCCGGAACCTGCCGACCGGGTGGTGATATAGATTTCCTCAAATCCATCTCCATCCAGATCGCTTAGAAAAACATCCTCGATGGGATCTACCTCGCCCAGATCGTAGGTGTCATTAATGATCTCAAAATTTCTGGTTTCCAAAGTTGCTATCTGAATGCTGGCCCCCAGGGATTTATCGATTCTTACAATAAATATTTTACCAGATTCCGTTACGTACTCTCCAAAAATTTCGGTTGCACCCTTCTCTGTTTCCACTTTCTCAGCTGCAGAATTCATAGATTTTTCCTGCAATGGCGTGCTTCTTCCATTCCGGATGTAACTTTCAAGAAGCTGCTTCAATTCTTCCACCTCTTCCGGATATTCATCATATAAATTTCGGGTCTCTCCAATGTCGGATTCCAGGTCATAGAGCTGGAAGGGAGGCAGGTTGGCTTCCTCCGGAGAGCCAGGTTTTGGGTCACTCCAGCCTCCGGATCCCGGACACATAATCAGCTTCCATTTACCTTTTCGGATGGCAAAGGAACCATTGATGGAGTGATGCACCGTGGCTTCCCTGATCTGCTCCACCTGCCCATCCAGCAGGGCCGGCAGAAGGTTATAGCTATCCACTCCTGCATCGCTACCCAGGGTATCTCCAACAATAGCCGCTGTGGTGGCCAGCAGATCGGTCAGGCAGATGATCTGGGCACTGGATGAACCGGGTTTCACTTTCCCGGGCCATCTGACCACATAGGGTACACGATGACCTCCTTCAAAAATATCTGCTTTATGTCCCCTGAAGAGGTAGCTGGGATCATGACCAAAGGTGGCCAGCTCGTCAAAGTCCGCCTGGTTGGAGCAACCGTTGTCGCTGGTGAATATCACCAGGGTCTCATTGGTGATTCCCTGTCTGTCGATTGCCTTCAGAATCTCACCCACCGTATGGTCCACTTGCAACATAAAGTCTCCATAAAGATTGGTCTTACTTTTCCCCACGAATTCTTCAATGGGAAGAATGGGCGTATGCGGTGCTGGCAGTGGAAAATAGAGGAAAAAGGGTTTCCCATCCGGATTCTCTGATTGCTCTTCAATAAACGAAACGGCCTTTTCTGTCAATAGAGGCAGAACCTGTTCATGTTCAAAATCGCTCCCGGTGAGTCCCCGGCGCCACCACCCCATTTTAGAATTATTTTCACTGTATTCTGTAGGGACCACGGTGGGCAGGTCATTTTCAATATAGACATAGGGAGGAATATCCAGGGAAGCGGTGATCCCAAAAAAGTAATCGAATCCCAGGGCGATGGGTCCCCCCGTTATAGGTCTGGAAAAATCAGCACTGTCCGGATCTGATGGGTGGTATTGCCATTCAAGGCCCAGGTGCCATTTGCCGATACAACCAGTCACATACCCATGTTTCTGCAGAAGTTTTCCTACTGTGGACTCATTGGATTCAATCAAAGGCTTGTCCCAACTCCAGAGCACCCCGCTCTTTAACCTGGTTCGCCAGGCATACCTGCCGGTCAATACCCCATAACGGGTGGGTGTACAGACTGCCGAACCGGTGTGGGCATCGGTCAAGATCATTCCCTCTTCTGCCAGTCGGTCAATATGGGTGGTGCTCCATGCGGCATCGGGATTGTATGAGGAGACATCCCCATAACCCAGGTCATCGGCCAGAATATAGATGATATTCGGATGCTGTGATTGGTCAGAGGGTTTACAGGAAACCACCACAAGGGTGGTAAGAAGAGCCCCTAATACAAGTAGGGATGATTGTCGCAATAGGGTTGAGATCATTGGTAGATTGTTTTCCTTAAAAGTAATTCATTTAAAAACAGTTTTCAAAATAGGCTATAGAACATTGATTTTGTTCCTTATTCTCCGTAATTTTCATAAGCAACTCTCTAATAACATAATACCGATAATTTGTAATTTTTTCAATCATAAAAGCTATGTGTCAAAATAGGAAATGTTTTATTTGGTTCTTTATTGCTTCCATTTGTTTTACTCCTTCCTTCTCCCAGGTCGATGGGTGGGACTCTCAGAATTGTGGGAACGATCTATTCCTGCAAGATGTTTTTTTCCTTAATGCTGACACCGGTTGGGTAGTGGGTTATGAGGGGTTTGGGGAATATGGTCTGATTATGAATACCACAGATGGGGGAGCAAATTGGACTACCCAGGACAGCAGTGATACTCAATTTATGGCAGTCGAGTTTACAGATAGAGATCATGGATGGGCTGTGGGATATCGTAATTCTGATTATTATGGGGCCATTTTTCAAACAAGCGATGGCGGACAATCCTGGTTTTTCAAAGATAGTTGTGAAAAAGAGCTAAATGATATTTTCTTTGTAAATGCAGACACGGGTTACGCAGTGGGAGGAGGACGGAGCCGGACTGCGATTTTAAGAACAACTGATGCAGGAGAGAACTGGAACTCACTTGATGCCTATGGGGGACATATGTACACAGTTTGTTTCATCAATAGCCTTATGGGTTGGGCAGCCGGAGAGCGTGGAGCTGTGTTAAAAACTGTGGATGGAGGTGATAGCTGGAATACTACATACTTAGATGTTGGATTCGCGAACATCACTTCAATTCACTTTATCGATCAGGATAACGGCTGGTTGGTCGGATTGGATCAGATATTCAAAACAACGGATGGAGGAGAATCCTGGGAAACTCAGGAAGGGCTTACCAACCATTACTACAATTCCTGCTATTTTATTAATTCAAATTCGGGCTGGGTATGTGGTCATAAAAGTTCTGAGGCAAATATAATGTTTACTTCTGATGGAGGGGAGAGCTGGCAGGTCCAAAGCTCAGTGAGCAATAACAATTACTTAAATTCTCTTTTTTTTATAAATGACACAACAGGCTGGTGTGCAGGTTCTAATGGGAATATTCTGAAAACTATCACAGGGGGAATTGTTTCTGTTAATGACATGGAATTTGCTCAATATGGAAAACCAGAGCAATTCCGGCTTGAGCAAAATTTTCCAAATCCATTTAACTTCGTAACAACCATTACATACAACCTTCCGGCATCGGGCCAGGTAAGATTAGTGGTCTGTAACATGCAGGGAGAAGAGGTAAGGATACTTGTCAATGGAAAGCAGTTGGCCGGCAAGTATAGCCTGACATTTGATGGTTCAGGATTAACAAGTGGGATTTATTATTATAAATTGACCGATACATGGAGAATCTCTGTTAAGGAGATGTTACTTATCAGGTAGCAGTCTAATGTATTTCATCTGGTTCAACTGGTGAATTTACTGACACTCCATTAGCGATACCACTTCACCATTAAGGATCTGAACGAAGCGGATGTTTCCGGTCCGGTTCCCCATGTCATCAAATCTGAATGGTCCTGTTTTTCCATTCGGATGGTCCCCCCCGGCCAGAAAATCGCTGATGGATTCCCTGTCCAGACCCACTTTCAGGATGGCATTCAGAATAAGGGTTACCCCGTCGAAAGTGTAGGAGGAGGCCAGTTTCCCCGGGTGTATGGGGGATTGATCGTCAGCTCCTTTGAAGGCCTGCAGGAGGATCATTCCTTCCAGGTTTTTCAGATCGCTCCGGGAATTTATACCCATTGAAAATGCCAGTGTTCCATATACTTTCAAATGGGGCAATTTCTCTCTTAAGTCAGCCACCAATCTAAGGGCTGTATCCGAATAGTAGGGAATGATCAGGTGGTCTGATCCGGCTTTTTTCAACTGATCAACTGCTGATTTTGTGCTGGATTCATTCGGATTTACTGCAATGATTAATGGGCTGATTCCATTGGTTTGAGCACTGTATTTGGTAAGCGCCTTTGCAGCATATTTTGCATCATAGTCTTCCGAGAGAAGAAGAGCTGTTTTTCCGCGGCCTTTTTCCCCGATCAGATCCAGAATTGCCTGAGCCTGCTGGTTATCATTTGGAACAATTCGAAGGAACCAGGGGACATAAGCCTGCGAGAGGGTGGGTTCGGAGGTCCGGGTTTCCAGGTACGCCAGGTGGGATTTGGCAGCTACCTGTTCGGCCAGGTGCCCATTGCGGCCATCCAGCGAACCCACAAAGGCGCGAACATCATCCTCATAGACCAGGCTGACCGATTCCTTGGAGCCTGCTCCCCATGGTCCTTCAGTGGAGCGAACTACCAGTTTAAAGGGATGCCCGTTAAATCCACCCTTCAGATTCTTTGTCTCAATGGCAAGCTCAGCCGCATGGATGATTTCATTTTGCGATTTGTGGGATACCAGCAGGCCTATGGTAACAGTCTTATCCTGAATCGGATTTAAATCTGTTTCTGAAAGGGGTGACAACCAGGCAAGAAAAGTGAAATATAGGATAAAAAGGGACAATGCCTGACTTATTCGGGTAGGTGAATGCTCCTGCCCACTGCCTCAGCAACTTTCCGCAGGTCGTCCATCATTTTAATGAAGTCTTCGGGAAAGAGGGATTGGGGACCATCGCATAAAGCGTGCTCGGGATGGTAATGTACTTCCAGTAACAATCCGTCGGCTCCGGCAGCCACAGCTGCTTTTGACATGGTGGGGACCAGATCGCGGTATCCGGTGCCATGACTTGGATCTACAATTACCGGTAGATGGGTTCTTTGTTTTAGTACAGGGATGGCATTAAGGTCCAGTGTATACCTGGTGGACGGTTCAAAGGTTCTGATGCCCCTCTCACATAATATGACAGACGAATTTCCACGGGCCAGTATATATTCTGCTGCATGAAGGTATTCATCCAGTGTGGCCATCATCCCCCGCTTCAGCAGGATGGGTACGTTGCAATTCCCGGCTTCCTCAAGCAGTGGGAAATTCTGCATGTTTCTTGATCCGATCTGTAAGATATCTGCATAACCAGCCACAGCTTCCACTTGTCGGGTATCCATCACTTCAGTGACCACCGGCAGACCTGTTATGGACTTTACCTTGTCCAGCAAGTCAAGTCCCTCTTCTTTCAACCCTTGAAAGCTATAGGGTGAAGTGCGCGGTTTATAGGCTCCTCCTCTCAATATGGTGGCTCCACCCGATTTAACAATTCGTGCTGTTTCTGAAAGTTGTTCCAGGCTTTCAATGGCACAGGGACCGGCCATCACTACGATTTCATTACCTCCTATTTTGACCCCGTTGATTTCAATAACCGTCCTTCCGGGATTTGATTCCAGGCTCACCAGGCTTGGGGCCGATTGCTTTGTTATAGGTGTATGACAGGTACCTGATTCCATTCTGAAAACATTCTATAGGATCAATGAAATGGGTTGAATGGCCGAATTTAAGGAAAATATTGAAATCATTGTAAACTTCTATTCTAAAGCATATCCTTATGCAATGTCGGATGTACTCATGCAGAAGAAAGTCAATGAGGTTTGAGAATCGGTTTTTGCTATATTTGGGCAAATGTACATCTGAAAAAAAATAGAGACAAAATGAAGCATATTGTATGGATTGCCGCGTTAATTCTCTCTCTTCCTGTATTTGCACAGGAACCGGAACTGGTGAACAACAACAAACCTGACCGGGAGGAGTGGTTAAAAGATGCGGGATTTGGAATGTTTATCCACTGGAACATAGATGTTCAGCTGGGAACTGTGATCAGTCATTCACTGGCGGGCTCTTCGGAGGCTTATGCCGATAAATACATTAAAGAACTTCCGGCCACATTTAATCCGATGGACTGGAACCCGGAAAAAATTGTGATCCTGGCTAAGAACGCTGGAATGAAGTACATCGTATTTACCACTAAACATCACAACGGTTTCTGTTTCTGGAATACGGAAAGTACTGATTTCAGCATTACCCATACGCCCTACGGAAAGGACCTGCTGGCCGAATTTGTGCAAACATGCAGGAAATATGGACTGGCAGTGGGATTCTACTTCTCCACCGAAGATTTTGTCTTCAGTTACCGGAATGGAATCAAGGATATCAAGCGCGTGGATCACTGGGATCATACAGCTTCCATTCGGGATAAATATGAAAGCTATCTGCAACTACAGGTAAAGGAACTGATGACCCGGTTTGGACAGGTCGATATGTTTTTTATCGATAGTGAGGCTTACAGGGAAGAGGTGAAAAAGATGGTATGGGAGATGCAGCCAAACTGTCTGATCACCCGGGGTGCCATATTAACTCCCGAGCAGTTCATCCCTGGAGAAACCATCAATGCAGCATGGGAGAGCTGCATGACCATAGGTACCCAGTGGAACTATAAGCCTACCAATGAAAACTATAAATCAGGCACCTACCTGATCAATGCCCTTATTGAAGCACGCGCCAAGGGAGGCTCATTTCTGTTGAATGTGGGACCCGATGCCTGGGGAAACCTGAATGAAGCGCAACAGGGCATATTGATAGAACTGGCAGCCTGGAACTTTGTGAACGGGGAGGCCATCAGGGATGTAAGGCCCTGGATTGTAAGCAATGAAGGAGATATCTGGTTTGCAAGGCATAAAAAGGAAAATAGAGTATATGCCTACATTACTGGAATTGAGGACTGGAAACGAGGAGACCGAAAGTCCTTTTTGCTTCGAAGCATTAAATCCACCGGCAATACCAGGATCAGTGTACTGGGTCAGTCCGGAAATGTAGTAGAGTATATGCCAGAGGTGGATGGACATGCAACTTTTGATCAGTCGTCCGAAGGGCTCACCATCTCAGTGGTCAGGGCTCAACGCATATACAATAACCATCAGTGGCCCAATCCCATCGTGGTTAAGCTTGAACATGTGGAACCGGCATTGTAAATGCTTCATCGGCACCTTTAGAGATCTTATTGCCAGCTCCAGGAGGCCGGAGTGAAGTGGAAATCCCCATCCTTGATCTCAGCCAACCAGATCCGGCCAATGTCATTCCAGGAGGGATCCAGGACAATTTTGCCGGTAATCCCCTCATAGCCCTGAAAGGTTTTCAGATCGGTAAGTTTATCCCGGATCAGAGCTTTGTTCAGTCCAACCATATGAATTGACTTCATAATCATATTCATCCCGTCATAGGCATGGGCTGCAAATACATCCGGTTCGATTCCAAATTGTTTTTTATAGTTTTCCTGGAACGCTTTAAGTTTGGGAGAATCTCCTTTTGGATTGTACTGGCACGTGGTGATGATACCGTTGGTGTTTTCGCCTGCAATCTCGATGAACTTCGGATTTACTGAACGGTCCGATGCATAGATGGGGTAGTCTATCCCCATCTCTTTCATCTGGTTGACAATCAGTCCCATCTCAAGAGCATTTCCCCAGAGCAGTACTGCATCAGGATTGGAATTTTGAACCCTTTCGAGCTGGGAAGTATAGCTGGTCTCTCCTTCATCGTATCGTACTTCAAGTACCAGCGGATATCCGATCCGCAGGGCGGCATCCCTGAACTCCATGATCCCAACGCGCCCGTAACGGTTGTTGGCACGTAGTACGGCCACGCGTTTGTGTTCCATCTTGCGATGGATGTATTCCACCAGTGCATAAGAGCTCTGTCGGTCGTCGCCGATAACCCGGATCACCCAGGGAATGCCGGTTTCGGTAAAGGTGGGATCGGGATCGCCGCAATTGACCACCGGAATTTCCAGTTTCAGGGCCACCCTGATGGCCACATGGGAGTTCACATCGTCGATGGTGCCAAGTATGGCCCAGGCCCCTTCGTCGCTCATTTTCACCACTTCGTTGGCGGCTGCACCCCAGAGACCCACATCATTGTGAGGCATGATCTTAAAGGGCATTCCTTTGTATCCTCCCCGGACATTGGCCTCTTTGACTGCCAGCATGGCTCCCTGAAGCAACTGGTTACCCTGTGGGGCCATTACATTTCCGGCAAGCGGGGCCAGCACTCCTATGCGGACCTCAGTGAGTCCGGTCGGCTCTTTTTTCTCCCGTCCTGCCCCAAGAAAAAGCTGGGGCTCGTGGAAATGATAGATATAGGCATCCTGGTAGTTGCCATAGGGAAGCATCTCAGTGGGAGTATTGCTATAGTTCTCATCCTTCTCCTTGTACTGTGCGGATGCATCCTGAAGCTGCAGGAACAACATCAACGCTACAATGGTAAGGATCGCTGCCAGATCTATATGTTTCAGATTTCTCATCTCGGTATGTTTTTTATTCACTAAGTACT
>Ga0164315_10005083_pt1 | contig 10269 bp, 7 predicted proteins | sample GuaBasSedimGuay6_FD_113737 | JGI IMG/M metagenome (GOLD analysis project Ga0164315, IMG submission 113737) | Subseafloor sediment microbial communities from Guaymas Basin, Gulf of California, Mexico - Guay6, Core 4569-2, 0-3 cm | ecosystem: Environmental > Aquatic > Marine > Hydrothermal vents >...
CTTTAAAAATCCATAAGAACAGAATTTGTAATACTGGAGGTCTTTTTTAAAATTCTGTTTCTGATAGCTCATAGGAAAAACTCACCCATCAAAAATAATAAAAAAGAGACTGACTCAAAAGTTCAAAACAATATTGAATTTGCTTTGTGTGTCTTGGTGCAACCTTCGTGAATACTTTGTGGTTTATAATTTCTCAAATTTACCACTAAGGAGCCACAAAGGATATTACAAAGTGTCACTTGCTTTTGAAACAGCCTCAGCTTATTATAATCTAATCTTCACACAGTTTTTCAAGGGCTTCAATTCCTTTACAATTTTTCAGATTACTGAGTTTTGTAATATCCTTCAGGTCAAAATTACCTGTTGCAACCATTAAGGTGGTTTCATCTTTATCTTTCGCAATAATAACGATTTCAACTATTTGATTTCTTTCTTTTTTAACCAGTATCTCTACATTTTCACCAGAACTTTTTACCGTAACCAAACCTCTGTAATTATCAGCATTTAAGGTTTTCGTAAAATTATCATAGATGTTGGCCGGATCAAATTTAGCTTTCTCATTCTTTTCGAATGAAACTATTTTAAAGTCAATGATGTTACTTTCAGTTTTTGGAGAATCCTTTTCATTTTCATCAAAGCCGAGCATATTGGTTTTCATATCCATATAATAAAAACCCGGAGTCCCTACATATTGTGAAATATAACTATCAAGCGGATTGGTTTGTGCAAATAAAATGGCTGGCAAGGAAATGATAAGAGCCAGTATCGAAATTTTTATTGTTTTTTTCATGATGTAAATAAGTTTTGGTTAATCATCATCTTTATCCATTTTCCCAAGATGTTGCATACCTCCAATATCCATTGTCCTACCCAGCTTTGCAACATAGTTCAAATCCAGGTCACCTGTAAGGCTGAGCAACACAGCTTCATTCTTCCCATCAACAACCATGATCATTTCGCTGATAATTGATCCGGAGCTTTTGGCGTAAAAGTTCACATTGGCATCACTGTCCTTAATGATCATCAATTCTTTAAAATCCTTGAATGGAATGGAGCTCATTACATCTTTATAAAACGCTTCTTTAGCTGCCGGCGTATTTCCATCGTCCTTATCTTCGGTAGAATAGGCGATTAATCTAAGAGATTCAACACCATCAATGGCTTTCTGAAAATCCTCAAATTCAGGATCATCAGCTTCAATTTCTGCAAATAATTCAAACAATCCTTTGGATACGTCTACAGAAGTAAAACCATCCTGGCTGGTGTATTTATCAAATAGATTGTCTACAGTGCTGCTTTGTCCGATTGCAAATACCGGAGAAATTAGTAATAATAAAATTGCGATTTTTAATGTGTTCATGGTTATAAATTTAAATTAGTTTATAATTGTTATTTGTTTTCGTCACTTTCAATTTCTTCCAGGTTTTCCATTCCCTCTATCTTCATCGTTTTTGAGAGCTTTGAAATGGTTTTAAGGTCAATATCACCCTGGATACTTATCAAAGCATTGTCTTCATCACCGCCGGCAATCATCAGCAATTCTTTAATATTTTTTCCTTCTTTACGGATCAGGAATTTTATATCCTGTCCTTTTTTCTTGACCACCATCAATTCTTCATATTTGGCCTTTGGAAAGTCGTTCATGATTTCATCATAAAAATTGACTTCTGCATTTTTCTCGGGTGATTCATCATCAACAGAAACAATTTTTATACAATTCAGGTTTTTCACCAACTCTACAAATCCATCTTCGTCCTCTTCTGTTTCAATATCAGCAAACAAACCAAACATATGCTGGGTAATGTACACTGATGTAAAGCCATCCATTTCTGAATATTTATCAAATAATTCATCAGCAGGGCTTTGAGCTGCTAACATTATGGGAACAAAGGCCCATAAAATCAAACCGATTTTAAATTTAAGATTTTTCATATCTAGTTATTTTTTGTTGTTATTAATTCTTTAGTTTCTTCTAACATTGAGATTTTTTCAAGATTTTTCATTCCCTCGTCGAAAGTCGAAATTTTATTCAACTCCTCGAACCCATTATTAAATTCTGATATATTTTTCAACTCATCAACACCAGTATTTAAATTGCCTGATACTTTCATTAATATATTCTTGGTTTCCGCATAAGCCAACAATGGATCATCATAAGTATCTTGCACCTGGTTCATTTGACCAAACTGAAAATACAACCCGAATAATAAAACAATACTTGCGGCCACGGCCATTGCAGAATACAATCTTATTCTATTTGACTGGATCGATGGCGAAGGTTTAAACGCTGCAATTGTTGCCATCACTTTATCATCAAAATCTTCATCTGCCAATTCTTCTGTTTTTGCAGCGTCCATAAAATAAAACAGATCCTTATAACTCCGCAACTGATATGGAATTTCTTCATTGCGAAAAAAGTCCGTCAGTATTTTCTCCTCCTCCAGGGAAGTATCTCCCTGTTCATACTTTGAGATCAGTTTTTCAATTTTTTGCAAATTCATAATTGTATGTTTTTACAAGTGTTTCTTTAACTTTTTTTCTTGCCCTCGAAAGGTTTACACGAATGGTATTCACACTGATATTCATTACTTCTGAAATTTCTTTGTACTCATATCCTTCAATATCCCTTAAATGGATTATCATCCGCTGCTGCTCAGGCAAAGTGTTGATGATTTTTTTCACTTTTTGATATGAATCTGTAATTTCCATTTTCTGATAAGGTGTTTCTGTTGTTTGTTGTTCGTGTTTTTCTGTTAATTCATTTGTTTTATATCCTTTCGATTTAAGTTTATCCAGACAGAGATTTTTTGTTATGGTCATGGCAAAGGCCTCTATACTTCTATATTCATTCAATCTATCTTTCCGCGCCCACAACCTGAGAAAAACTTCCTGCACAATATCTTCAGCTTCAGGGACATTCGATAACATCCTGTTGGCCAATCTGAACAGTTTGTGCTTCATTGGAAGTATCTCTATTTTAAAAGTTTCAACTGTCATGTATTTTAGAGACGAGCTTTAAAGTGATATATTACACCAGTATATTATTAATTGTGGTTCTACTGCCATTTTAGTGAAAAATAGCAATTTAGCACTAATGAAAAAAGTTATGTTATAATGCTTCTCCGAAGGAGTACTATGTACCTATGGTAAATGCAATAATGCCTAAATGCTTTAATAATTAAAAATGAATAAAGTGAATTATATAAATACATGTTTTAATATTAAAAATAATCCTTTTATTCTCGCATTTTAGCATTGAATCATTTAAGCATTTTTTAACGATCCACTAAATTCACAGTAGTATCTAAATTGTTAAACATTAATTCAACTCACTGAACTACTGCATTTAAACAAAATTTGGACAACTTATTATTTTAACTATTTTTGTACGCTTTAAATCGAAAGTGGTAAATATAAATAAATAATAATCTAAAATTAAAATTATGTTCAAAGGACATCCTAAGGGATTGATAGCTGCCGCACTTGCAAATATGGGTGAGCGCTTTGGGTTTTATACAATGATGGCTATCCTGTCATTATTTATTCAGGCAAAATTTGGCTTAGATGGAACCAACACAGGCTATATTTATGCTACATTTTATGCCTTAATTTACATCCTGTCTCTGGTTGGTGGTGTAATAGCTGATAAAACAAGGAATTATAAAGGAACCATTATGATGGGACTGATTGTCATGTCCTTGGGATATGCTTTGATGGCAATTCCTACACCCACTCCTGTTCCAAATTTGGCATTGTATCTGACCTTAACATGTATCGGTTTGTTTGTAATTGCTTTTGGTAATGGTTTGTTTAAAGGAAATCTACAGGCATTGGTTGGCCAGATGTATGACAATCCAAAATACGACCAAAAGAGGGATTCTGGTTTTTCCATTTTTTATATGTTCATCAATGTAGGAGCCATCTTTGCTCCTTTTACAGCTATTTATGTAAGAAACTGGTGGTTAAAAAGCCACGGATTACATTATAATGCAGAACTTCCTGCCCTTTGCCATTCTCATCTTGATGGGACAATCTCGGATCAGGCAGAAGGTGCTTTCCAGGTTATGGCATCTGAGGCTAGTGGTACAACGGTAACTGATTTAACCGCTTTTTCAAATGAATACCTCAATGTATTTACAACCGGTTTTCATTATGCTTTTGGTGTAGCTATTTTTGCAATGGCTATATCATTTGTTGTATACCTGATAAATAAGAAGTACTTCCCAAATCCGAAGAGCATTGCAAAATCATCTGAGAAAGATACAACATCACCTGACGAAGTAAAAATGGATATTAAAGAAATCAAACAACGGATGTATGCATTGTTTGCCGTATTTGGTGTTGTAATTTTCTTCTGGTTTTCATTCCATCAAAATGGCCTTACGCTTACCTTTTTTGCAAGAGATTATACCCTCTTAAAAATTGGTTCCTGGGAATTGTCTGCAGAAGCTTTTCAATCAATGAACCCGTTCTTTGTTGTCTTCCTGACACCAGTAATTGTTGGATTCTTTGGGTGGCTGAATGCTAAAGGAATTGAACCTTCCACACCTAAAAAAATTGCCATTGGCATGGGTATAGCAGCCAGTGCTTTTGTGCTCATGTCATTTATGTCTGCTGGATTACCATTGTATAAGTCAATTAATCCTGCAACTGGAGGAACCCCACTTGCAGATGTTGAAAAAGTAACACCATTCTTATTAATAGGAACTTATTTCATCTTAACGGTTGCTGAATTATTTATCAGTCCTCTGGGAATTTCCTTTGTATCGAAGGTTGCACCTCCTCAATATCAGGGTGTAATGCAAGGTGGTTGGCTTGGAGCTACAGCATTGGGAAATCAGTTGTTATTTATAGGTGCTATTTTTTACCAAACTGTTCCATTATGGATGACATGGGGATTATTTGTTGTTGTTTGTGTTATTTCGATGACAACAATGATGTTTATGTTAAAATGGTTAGAGAGAGTGGCCAAATAAATTCTATTTAAAATTTATAAAAAGGCTGTTTGAAAAGCTGGATATGCTAATCAAACAGCCTTTTGTAATAAATACAATAAAGTACAATTAACAGCATGGATTACCCCTGGGGACATAAACGTCGATTCAATTCGTATAACGAATATTTTAAAAAGGAATTTGGTGAGCGGATTCAAAAAGTATCCATCGATGCCGGGTTTACCTGCCCTAACAGAGATGGAACACTAGCCTTTGGGGGATGTACTTATTGTAACAATGATGCTTTTAATCCTTCTTATTGTCAACCCACTAAACCTATTAAACAACAATTGGAGGAGGGAATTGAATTCCATTTAAAACGTTACCGAAGAGCCAATAAATACCTTGCCTATTTCCAGACTTACTCTAATACTTTTGCTCCTATTGAGAAATTAAAAAAAATCTATTCTGAAGCACTGTCCCATCCAAATGTAATTGGTTTAGTCATTGGTACCCGACCTGATTGTATGGATGACGAAAAGTTAGAATATTTCAGCCAACTGAATAAGAACAATTACCTGATCATTGAGTATGGAATAGAATCGTGTTACGATAAAACCCTTGAAAAAATTAACCGGCAACATACCTTTGAACAATCGGTTAATGCCATTGAAAGGACTGCCAAAAAAGGGATAAATATCGGATCTCATATCATTTTTGGCTTACCTGGAGAAACCCGAAAGGAAATGATGTATCAGGTGAAAATATTATCTGACCTGCCAATCAATAATATAAAATTCCACCAATTACAGATTATTAAAAATACAAAAATGGCAGTGGATTTCAAAAAAGACCCTTCTGCTTTTGACCTGTTCAGCCTGGAAGATTATATTGATTTCATTGTTGAATTTACTTCTCAACTTAACCCGAACTTTATCATTGAACGATTTACAGGGGAAGTCCCCCCTCGCTTTCTGGCAGGGCCAAACTGGGGATTGATCAGAAATGACCAGGTAAACCTGTTGATTGAAAAGAAGTTTGAAGAAATTGATACATGGCAGGGGAAAAAATACAGATAACAAACTTTGCAAATAGACCATCATTCCCAAATTGTAAAGCAACGAAAAAGAAATAATAGTTGTCTTCCAAAAAAGATTACCTCCTATTCCAGAAAAATAAGTTTTTGATGGCAGATTCCTTGCAGTTTTAAAAAAAAAAAAAACTATATTTGCTGTTCAGAAAAAAGATGATCATTAATTTATCATTAACTAACATTAAATTATTATGAAACTATTTACTAAATTAGGAAATTATGTTCCTGTTACTATTGTTGTAGCAGGTATTTTTCTGGCATTTACTTTTTTTGCATCCACGGTGGTTGCACAAAAAAGCCTTACGCCGGAAATTGAAATTCAAGCTGATGTTGTTGACCTCAGCCAATTTACCAACAAAGGAGAAATTCCAGGTACTACCAAAGACCCTGCTGAATTACTTTGTGCCGAGGGTTCACAATTTAGCCAGGAATCAGAAACTCCTGAAGGAGACTGGAGTGCTGGAACTGCTGAAGAAGATCTAGGTTATGAAAGATTCCAGTATTTTGATGGACTTACACTGGATATTACTTCCGTCACCTTTTGGGGATTAAATCTTTTCAACGATGGAGCATGGGCTGGATGTGGTGAAGACCCTATGGGTTTTAACCTTACTTTTTATGGTGATGATGGTGGTGCTCCAGATCAGACCGACGTGCTATTTTCTGAAGTAATTTCAGTTAATAGAATTTCAACAGGTGAGTTGTTAGCTGATGTATACGAAATTTATCGTTATGAATATACCCTCACATCTCCTTTACCGATTACTGATGGGTGGATCAGTGTACAGGGTGCAGGCGCAACAGATTGCTGGTTCTTATGGTTGAATTCACCAGCAGAAGGTACGTTATCTTATTTTGATGATGGAACTGGCCCTGCAGTGCAGGAAACTGTTTTGAGTTTATGTTTGGGTGGAAGTGGTACTTCTTTCGGAGAGCCCCCGGTTAATTTTTTGGCTGAGGTTCAAGGTGAAGACCCATACGATGTATATTGCACATGGGATGCCCCCGCAATTGGTGGCCAATGGATACAATGGGATGATAACTTGAATACAGGAGGTATTGGACTAACAGGTGGTGGAACATTTTATGCCGCTGCACATTGGTTTCCTGCTGACCTGGCAGCTTACGATGGAATGAACCTTACAAAAATTTCATTTTTCCCTCACGAGGACAATACTGCAACTTTTGACTTAATGGTATGGACTGGTCCTGATGCAGGAACACAGGTTTTAAGTCAGCCAGTAACAAACTTTACCGTTGATGAATTTAATGAAATTACTTTAGACACCCCTGTTACCATTGATGCAGCTGAGGATTTATGGTTTGGATACAAAGTTGTTCATACAGGAGAAACAGCTCCAGCAGGTCATGACACAGGTCCGGCTATTGCAAATTATGGAGATATGATTTCTTTAGATGGTACCACTTTTCTTTCCATGTCACTTAACTATGGAATGAATTGGAACTGGAACATAGCAGGATATGTTGTGAATGAAGAATCCAAAAATCAAGCCATGCCAATGGTTAAGTCAACAGTTTCTGATGTCTCAAATGCTGATTTTACTACTAATGATGCTGAGAATGTAACTAAAAATCCTGCTACTTCAGAAAGCAAAGCTTTACAGGGATTCAATGTATATAATAATAATGGATTTGTTGGATATACAGAGGGAACAACTTATTTAGATGAAGGAGTTGAAAATGGATCTTATACATATTGGGCTACTTCAGTATATGATGAAGGCGAATCTAACCCATCAAATACTTATGATGTGGTTGTTGGTGGTCCAACCCAGGCCTTTTTCGATGATTTTGAAGCTGGTATCTCCAATTGGGAGGTAACCGGAGCCTGGGGAATTACAGATGAACAATCTCATTCACCTAATAATTCATTAGCAGATAGCCCTGGTAGCAATTACCCTCCTAACCAGGAAATTTATGCCACGATGGTAAATGGTGTTGACCTTTCAGATGCAGCTATCCTTTCAGCCGAGATTGACTGGTGGATGATCATGGATATTGAAAACGGTAATTTCGATTATTTATATGTAGAAGTATCTACTGATGATTTCGCAACTTATACCGAAATTGCTTCTTTCTTTGGAGAAGGCTTACTCGATCCTTGGGTTCAGTATAACTACCCAATAGGTGCTTTCCTTGGATTTGACAATGTTAAGGTAAGATTCCATTTTTCCAGTGATGGAGGTTATGAAGTTGATGGATGTTATATCGATGACTTTGCTATATTAACAAGCAATGTTGATGATGCCGCCCCTGAAGTTTTCTTTGATGCCCCATTTGCATATGAAGGAAGCCTTGGAGATTACATGTTTGATGCCGAAATAGTTGATGCCTCAGGTGTTGCTTCAGCTGAAATAGCTTACACAGTTGATGGTGAAGCCCAGCCTAATGTAATAGGAGAAAATACCGCTGGTAATACCTGGTCATTTACTATTCCACAGCAGGATCCCGGATACCAGGTCGACTTTGTAATTACAGCCGTAGATGCCTCGAGCAGTTCCAATGAAATGACAACGGACACAGCCAGTTATATTGCTGGTAATTATATTGGATATGATAATGCCGTGGTTGATTTCTATACTACAGTAGATTCTCCTGGTGGTGCGTCAGTTGTATTCACCATAGAAAATCCGGCTCAACTGGTAACTGCCCTTATCAGAAATTACACCGACCAAAGTCAACCACCGAATGAGGATATGTTAGTTCACATATGGTCAGATGGTGGAGACGGGCCTGGTGAAGACCTGATAGACCCCATATTGATTTCTCCTGAAGCAAACCTTGTAAATACAAGGGCTTTTACCAGAATTGATTTAAGGCCTTATATAGAAGAATTATCAGGATTAGTTGGAGATATATTTGTTGGATATACAGTTCCAAGCGGTACTGTTCTCACAACAATTTCACAGCCCGGTATTGGAAACCGCTCATTCAATTCAATAGATGGAACTTCGTGGGCTTCAATTGGAGATGATTATCATTTCAGGATTGTTATTGGCGAATTTGGCGAGAATCCTTATCCAGCACCTGAAAATGTAACAGCAAACAAAACAGGAAATGATGTACTTGTAGACTGGGATGTGCCAGGTACAGGAGGGGTAACCGATCTGGTAGGATACAATGTATTGCGTGATGGAGAAGAAATAGCATATGTAGAAGTTCCTACAACTGAATATGATGATATGAATCTCCAAGCTGGTACTTATGAATATTGTGTAACTGCCGTTTATGACGATGGAGAATCATTAGAAGCTTGTGCTGATGAGTCCGTAATCATTGACCCAACTGATCCTCCTCCAGCACCAACTAACCTGGAAACAGCTATAGATGGTGATGATATTATTCTTACATGGGATGCCCCGGGCGACGAATGGATGCAATGGGATTCAGGAGAGAACAATGGTAATGGAATTGGACTCAATGGTGGTGGAATCCTGACAGTATCTTCACATTGGGACCCAGCCAGCCTTGTAAACTATAACGGATTGACCTTAACACAGGTCCAGTTTTTTGCCAATGCAGATCCTGATGCCATATATACTATCAAAGTATGGACAGGAGTTGATGGAATGAATGAAGTATTGAGCCAGGATGTGGCCAGTTTTGATGTTGATGAATGGAATGTTGTTGACCTCGATACCCCTGTAGAAATAGATGGTACAGATCACCTGTGGTTTGGCTATGCTGTTGAACATGGTGAAGAGATGTTCCCAGCAGGATGTGATGATGGACCAGCCATTGCAGGATATGGAGACATGATCTTACAAGGCAGTGGATGGGAATCATTGGTAGGGCTTAACCCTGATCTTGATTATAACTGGAACCTGGCAGGTTATGTTGTAGCTGCCGACGGAACTTCAAAACTGATGGGAACACCGGTTACTCCATCTACAGATGGTAGTTTTGCTGCTTCAGGTTCATCAGGTGTTACAAATAAAATGAACACTGCTGGTAGTAAAACACTGGATGAATACAATGTATACTACAGTTTTAATGGAGGCTCATTTACACTGGTTGCTTCTCCAACAGAAACCACATTTACACATGAAGGTGGTGCACTCATAGTAGGATTACATTGTTACGAGGTATCAGCTATTTATGATCCACAAGGTGAATCATTGCACACAGATGAGTCTTGTGAGGAGATTATTTCAGTACCAGAATTCTTACTGAATGCAACAGCGGTATATCCAAACCCGGCTTCTGATGTAGTAAATATTA
>Ga0164315_10005084_pt1 | contig 10268 bp, 5 predicted proteins | sample GuaBasSedimGuay6_FD_113737 | JGI IMG/M metagenome (GOLD analysis project Ga0164315, IMG submission 113737) | Subseafloor sediment microbial communities from Guaymas Basin, Gulf of California, Mexico - Guay6, Core 4569-2, 0-3 cm | ecosystem: Environmental > Aquatic > Marine > Hydrothermal vents >...
GGCAAGACATAGAGGAGGTCCTCTACAGTGTGGACATCAAGCTTGGCGAGTTTTTCGACGATACGTGGCCCGACCCCTTTAAGATGAACAACAGGAGTGGACAGTTGTTGACGGGATTGATCTATAGACGCCTTGGTCATCTCCCCTCCCCTTCAGGAGCCTGTCGGACTATCAAGACACTTTATGAGTTACAAGGTACTGGCAAGGCGATGAAGGAATATCGGCGGGCGTTTTCAGTCGAAGATTGCGTTCAAAGCAGTGAGAAGTTCTTCGACATCAAGGCCGTGTGCCTGGGCTCCTTGCTCCAGTGTCTCGTGCTGAGCGCCCATGCAACCGACGCAGCCAAGATTAAAGGACCCCAGAACTTTAACGACCTCTGGGCTTTTGCTCATCACCTCATGGAACGTCATATCTTTAGTTATAGTAGCCATCAGCGTTTCTCCACTTCTTTAAACGTATTGAATATCAATGATTTCGTAAATGCGAGTCCCTGACGGCACCTTGATGCTAACCTCATCATCGACACGATGACCGATCAAGGCCCTGGCTACAGGACTGTTTATGGAAATAAGGCCCTGCTTGATATTTGCCTCATCCTGGCCGACGATACGGTAGGTCGATTCGACTTCTGATTCAACATCAAACATCTTGACGGTTGCACCGAAAATAACTTTGTCGGTGTCTATTCCTGAGATATCAATAACTTGCGAGAGTGCCATTTTGCCATTGATTTCAGAAATCCGCCCTTCAACAAAACCCTGGCGATTCTTGGCAGCATCATATTCAGCATTTTCTGACAAGTCGCCATGAGCACGGGCTTCAGCAATATCCTGAATGACTTTAGGCCGCTCAACACGGATCAGATGTTTCAATTCCTCTTGAAGACTGAGATGTCCTTCCGGAGTCATTGGTACTGTTTGTGACATAACAGATTATTTCTTCCTTACTAAGAGGCTGTCCGACAATCCATGAACGGCTGCAAATCCGGCTGTTTGGCCCATATTTCAGCTCCTTTTCGGCCCATAGCTACGGCTATGAGCTCTCAAACGAGCCAAAATCTGTTCTCAAACTTCCGGATTTTCGCTTCGACCCTTATTCTCGGACAGCCTCTAATAAAATTGTTCGGGCAGGAAACCCTGCCCGAACATGTGTTTTGGTAAATAATTAACAGATAGAGTGCTACCCGTTCGCGGGATAATACTCTTGTAACGGCGTAACGTCAAGAGTTTCCCGCTGCAGGGCCAGGATACCATCCGCCGCCGCCTGGATTCCAGCTACGGTTGTGAAGTAGGCGATGTTATGCATAAGCGCCGCACGGCGAATGGAAAAAGAGTCGATAATCGACTGGGCACCGAAGGTGGTATTGAACACCAGGGTGATTTGGTTGTTCTTGATCGCATCGACGCAGTGAGGGCGGCCCTCTTTGACTTTATTAATCGGGATCGCCTGGACACCATGGGCACGCAGGAAAGATGCGGTGCCACTGGTGGCCACGACTTCGAACCCGGCGTCACGGAGTTTGCGCGCCGGCTCAATGATGCCCGGTTTATCATCTTCCTTAACGCTGATAAAAACCTGACCAGAGGTCGGCAAACGGACATTTGCACCCAGTTGCGCTTTAGCAAAGGCTTTACCGAACTCGGCGTCCATGCCCATGACCTCTCCTGTTGACTTCATTTCAGGACCGAGCAGGCTGTCAACACCGGGAAATTTGGTAAATGGGAAAACCGACTCCTTGATTGAAATCTGTTTCGGGATAATCTCCTCATTAATGCCCAACTCTGCCAGCGTTTTACCCGCCATGATACGTGCAGCGATCTTGGCCAGTGGGCGTCCCGTAGCCTTGGAGACAAAAGGCGCAGTACGGCTGGCACGTGGATTGACCTCAATAAGGAAGATTTCATCATCTTTGACAGCAAACTGTATATTCATCAAGCCACAGACACCAAGCTCCAGAGCCAGCGCGACCGTCTGCCGTCTGATTTCGTCAACGATGGTTTTTTTCAATGAATACGGTGGCAATACGCAAGCTGAATCACCGGAATGGATACCGGCCTCTTCGATATGTTGCATGACCCCACCAATCACAACATCTTTACGATCCGAGAGTGCATCAACATCGACTTCAATCGCTTGTTCGAGGAACCTGTCAACCAGAATTGGGTGATCCGGTGAGGCCTCAACCGCATACTGCATATAATTGCGAAGTTGCTGCAGGTCATAAACGATTTCCATGGCTCTGCCGCCGAGAACGTAGCTGGGCCGCACCACAACCGGGTAACCGATATGCTCGGCAATCTTTTCCGCCTCGGTAATAGACCGAGCAATGCCGTTGGCTGGTTGCTTCAGGCCAAGCTTGTTCAGAAGCGCCTGGAAGCGTTCCCGGTCTTCAGCCCTGTCGATGGCATCGGGAGTCGTACCGATAATCGGCACACCAGCCTTTTCCAGGGCAAGGGCTAACTTGAGCGGTGTTTGGCCGCCGAATTGGACGATGACACCCTCTGGCTGCTCAACATGCACGATCTCGAGCACGTCTTCAAAGGTCAAGGGCTCGAAATAGAGCCGATCCGAGATGTCATAATCGGTTGAAACCGTCTCAGGGTTGCAGTTGACCATGATTGTTTCGTAGTTGTCTTCAGCCAGGGCAAAGACTCCATGCACACAGCAGTAGTCAAATTCGATCCCTTGTCCGATACGATTCGGTCCGCCGCCAAGAATCATGATTTTAGGACGATCAGAAGGGGCCGCTTCACATTCTTCTTCATAGGTTGAGTAAAAATAAGGCGTATAGGCTTCGAATTCAGCGCCGCAAGTATCGACCCGCTTGTAGACCGGCCGAATATCAAGACGATGGCGCAGCGCGCGAACCCGGTTCTCATGGATATCCCAGAGCCGCGCCAGACGCATGTCGGAAAACCCCATCTGTTTGGCTTCACGCAGCAGAGAGCCGAAGACTTCACCGTCTGGTTGCTCAAGAAGACTGGTGGCCTTTACCAGGCGCTCTTCCATGGCCACGATTTGGGCGATACTATGCAGGAACCAGCGGTCGATATAGGTCAGTTCAAAGATCTCGTCGATAGAGAGGCCGGCACGTAGCGCGTCGGCAAGGTACCAGATTCGCTCCCAGTTCGGGACTCTGAGCTTGTCTTTCAGGTCGCGCAGTTCGGAGCCTTCCAGAGTCCGCCGATCCTCCTGTGAGTCATCAAAAAGACGGCTTTCAAAACCACAGGAGCCGATCTCCAGAGACCGCAATGCCTTCTGCAGACTTTCTTTAAAGGTCCGACCGATTGACATCGCTTCGCCGACCGACTTCATCTGTGTCGTCAGGGTTGCGTCGGCCTTTGGAAACTTTTCAAAGGTAAAACGCGGCATCTTGGTGACGACATAATCGATAGTCGGCTCGAAAGACGCATAAGTCTCACGCGTGATGTCATTAGGAATCTCATCCAGAGTGTAGCCGACAGAGAGCTTGGCGGCGATTTTGGCGATCGGGAAGCCGGTCGCCTTGGATGCCAGAGCCGAAGAACGAGATACGCGAGGGTTCATTTCGATGACCACCATTCGGCCATCATCCGGGTTGATGCCGAACTGTATATTCGAACCGCCGGTCTCCACACCAATTTCACGAATAATGCGAATCGAAGCATCGCGCAGCAGTTGATACTCTTTGTCGGTCAAGGTTTGTGCTGGTGCCACGGTGATTGAGTCACCGGTGTGAACGCCCATGGGGTCGAGATTTTCAATTGAACAGATAATTACGACATTGTCAGCGGTGTCGCGCATCACCTCAAGCTCAAACTCTTTCCAGCCGATCACCGATTCTTCGACCAGAACCTCGTCGGTCGGCGATGCATCAATGCCGGACATAATGATCTGCTCGTATTCCTCCATATTGTAGGCAATTCCGCCGCCAGTGCCACCGAGGGTGAAGGATGGTCGGATGATGACCGGGAAGCCGATCTGTTCAATAATCTCCATCGCCTCCTGGCGGTTGTGGGCAAGCCCGGATTCTGGCACGGCAATGCCAATATTCTCCATAGCCTGCTTAAAGAGCGTGCGGTCTTCAGCTTTTTCAATGGCAGGCAACTTGGCACCGATCAGCTCAACACCATACTTGTCGAGTGTGCCGTCTTTGGCGACTGCCACAGCACAGTTCAAGGCAGTTTGACCGCCGAGAGTCGGTAGCAGCGCATCGGGTCGCTCCTTGGCGATGATGCGTGCCAGTGTCTCGGGATTGACCGGCTCAATGTAGGTGCGGTGGGCAAAGTCAGGATCAGTCATGATCGTCGCAGGATTGGAGTTGAGCAGGACGATCTCGTAGCCCTCCTCTTTCAACGCCTTGCATGCTTGAGTCCCAGAATAGTCAAACTCGCAAGCCTGGCCGATGACAATCGGGCCGGCACCGACGATGAGGATTTTCTTGATATCAGTTCTTTTTGGCATTTTGATTCCTTAGTAGCGCGTGGCGGGTGGCGCGTGGCGCGAAAAGACCTTGAATTAATCTCGCTACTCGCGACGCGCTACGCGCCACGTTTTTGCTTTTCTTCCATCAACTTGATGAACTCACCGAACAGGTAGTTGGCATCATGTGGGCCGGGTGATGCTTCAGGATGATACTGCACCGAAAAAGCCGGTAAAGTCTTGTGGTGCAAGCCCTCTACCGTGTTGTCATTCAGGTTGATGTGAGTGACGACGGCATCATCCTGCAGGGTTTCGGCATTAACAGCGAAGCCGTGGTTTTGCGAGGTGATCTCGACGTTATGCCCATCGCCACGTTTAACCGGTTGATTCCCACCGCGGTGACCGAACTTCAACTTGTAGGTGGACCCGCCCAAAGCGATTGAAAGCAATTGATGACCGAGACAGATGCCGAACAACGGCACCTTGCCAAGCAGTTGACGGATGTTTTCCTGGGCGTAGGTGATCGGCTTGGGATCGCCAGGGCCGTTACTGAGGAACACACCGTCAGGTTGCATCGCCAGAACTTCCTTCGCCGAAGTGCTTGCAGGTACTACAGTAACGGCACACCCTTTGCTGACCAGGTTGCGCAGGATATTGCGTTTGATACCGAAATCGTAGGCAACCACCTTGAACCTGGCTGGCCCCTGTACCTGCTGATAACCATTTTCAAGATCCCAGACACCTTCAGTCCAGTCATAGCTCTCCTCGCAGGTCACTTCCTGAACAAGGTCCTGACCAACAATGGATGGCGCGGCTTTCGCTTTCGCAATCAAGCTGTTGGCATCCAGGTCAAGGGTAGAAAGGATGCCGGTTTGGGCCCCCTTGTCGCGAATGTGTCGTACCAGGGCGCGGGTATCGATGCCGGCAAGACCAATGATGTTGTTTTCTTTAAGATACGCATCAAGAGACATTTCGGAGCGCCAATTGCTGGGGATGTCGCAGGCCTCCTTGACGATGAACCCGGACAGGTACGGACGTGAAGATTCCACATCTTCGCGGTTGATGCCATAATTGCCGATCAGCGGATAGGTCATGGTCACGATCTCACCGCAATAGGATGGATCGGTCAAAATTTCCTGGTAACCGTACATACTGGTATTGAAAACGACCTCACCGGAAATTTCTCCGGAGGCACCTAAGGCCTGGCCATAAAAGACCCTGCCATCGGCCAGGGCCAATGCTGCTCTCATAGTTATTAACTCCCTTATGTCTCTGTTGTCTTTTCGATTAGCAGTATCATTTACAGTTGCTGGTGGTACTCCTGCAGGCTACGTACCTGGCCCTTGCCATCCTGTTGACAGGCGGCAATACCCTCGGCTGCAGCGATCGCCGCTGCCGTGGTCGTGATATATGGCACCTTATGCTTGATCGCGGCTTTGCGGATATAGGAATCATCATGATTGCTGAGTCGGCCAATTGGAGTATTGACGACCAACTGAATCTCTCCGTTTTTTATGGTATCAGCGATATTGGGGCGACCTTCATGCATTTTCTTGATCAATGTGGCCGTCACGCCATGTTGATCGAGATAAGCCTGGGTCCCTTCAGTTGCAAAGAGTTTGAAACCGAGTTGAACAAACCTTTTTGCTGCTTCTAATCCGCCAGAACGGTCTTGCTCGGCTACGGTGATCAGCACGGCACCTGATTTTGGCAGCATGGTCCCTGTTCCTTCTTGAGCCTTGAAGAAAGCACGTCCGAAATTGTCTGCCAGGCCAAGGACTTCACCCGTTGAGCGCATCTCGGGACCAAGTACCGGATCGACCTCAGGGAACATGTAGAACGGGAAAACAGCCTCCTTGACTCCGAAATGAGGGATCTCCTTGTGTACAAGATTCATTCCCTTCAATTTTTCACCGAGGATCGCTCTGACAGCCAGGCGCGTCATCGGAATGTTGCAGATTTTGGAAACCAGCGGCACTGTTCGGCTGGCGCGCGGATTAGCCTCGAGGATATAGACGCGGTCCTGATGAATTGCATATTGGATATTCATCAACCCGACGACGCCCATCTCGACTGCAATACGACGGGTGTACTCTTCGATAGTGTCAAGGTGCTGCTGCGGAATGTTGACCGGAGGAATGACACAGGCAGAATCTCCCGAGTGAACCCCTGCCATTTCGATATGCTCCATGACGGCCGGAACAAAAGCATCGACACCATCACAAATAGCATCGGCTTCCGCTTCGATGGCATTGTCGAGAAACTTGTCGATCAGAATCGGCCTTTTGGGGCTGACATCAACGGCTTTTTGTACGTATTCACACAACATTTCATTATCGTGAACAACTTCCATAGCCCTCCCACCGAGCACATACGACGGTCGAACCATCAACGGATAGCCAATCCTTGCTGCTATTTCAAGCGCCTGTGCCAGATTACTGGCCATACCTGAATCGGGCTGTGGGATAGAAAGTTTCTGCATCATGGCATTGAATTGCTCACGATCTTCGGCCATGTCGATGGTTTCAGGACTGGTTCCCAGAATTTTGACCCCGGCCGCTTGCAATTCCGCTGCGATATTCAAAGGCGTCTGACCACCGAACTGGACGACCACGCCTTCCGGCTTCTCCTTATGATAGATGGAGAGCACGTCTTCAACGGTCAGCGGTTCGAAGTAGAGCTTGTCAGAAGTATCATAATCTGTAGAGACGGTTTCCGGATTGCAGTTAACCATGATCGTCTCATAATCCGCCTCACGCAGAGCCATGGCGGTATGAACACAACAGTAGTCAAACTCGATTCCCTGCCCGATCCGGTTAGGACCACCGCCCAGAACCATGACCTTTTTCCGGTCGCTGACAGCAACCTTGTCAGGCGCATTGTAGGTAGAGAAGTAATAGGCTGCGTCCTCAACGCCGCTGACAGGTACAGGCTCCCAGGCTTCGGCCAAGCCGAGGGACAGGCGCTTTTCACGCACATCCGTCTCCGGGATGTCAAGAATCTGGGCCAGGTACTTATCGGCAAAACCGTCCTTTTTAGCCTGGAGCAGAAGTTCGTCCGGAGGCAACTGGCCCTTGTGTGTGAGAACCTGCTCCTCCAGTTCGACCAGCTCCTTCATCTGCGTCAAGAACCATGGCTTGATGTGAGTCCGCTTGTAGAGGGTATCGATTTCAGCACCTTTGCGTAGTGCCTCGTAAAGAATGAACTGACGCTCACTGGTCGGAACAAGCAGCAACTCCATCAGCTCGTCGAGCGATTTGCTGTTGTAATCATTAGCAAAACCAAGGCCATAGCGACCATTCTCCAAAGAGCGAATTGCCTTCTGCATCGCTTCTTTGTAATTCTTGCCGATGCTCATGACTTCGCCAACGGCGCGCATCTGGGTGCCGAGCTGGTCCTTTGCCCCTTTGAATTTTTCGAAAGCCCAGCGAGCGAACTTGACCACGACGTAATCGCCTGACGGAGTATATTTTTCCAGGGTGCCATCGCGCCAGTAAGGGATCTCGTCAAGGGTGAGACCTGCGGCCAGCATCGAAGAGACCAGGGCTATAGGGAAACCGGTCGCTTTGGAGGCCAGTGCCGAAGAACGGGACGTCCGAGGGTTGATTTCGATCACCACCACCCGGCCGGTCTTGGGGTCGTGAGCGAACTGAACGTTGGTGCCGCCGATCACTTCGATCGCGTCGACAATATCGTAGGAGTATTTCTGCAGACGTTGCTGTAACTCTTCGCTGATGGTCAGCATCGGCGCGGTACAGAATGAGTCTCCCGTATGCACACCCATAGCATCAACGTTTTCAATGTAACAGACCGTGATCTTCTGGCTTTTAGCATCACGCACCACTTCGAGTTCAAGTTCCTCCCAGCCGAGCACTGACTCCTCAACCAGAATCTGACTGACCGGACTGGTTGACAGGCCGCGACTGCAAATCTCTTCGAACTCCTCCATGTTATAAGCGAAGCCACCACCAGTTCCTCCCATGGTGTAAGCGGGTCGGATTACCACCGGCAAGCCAATATGCTCAACGCACTTACGAGCTTCGTCGAGGCTGGTGGCAATCTCGCTGGACGGCATTTCAATGCCGAGCTTGGTCATGGTTTCTTTGAACGTCTCACGATCTTCGCCGCGCTTGATGGCATCGAGATTCACTCCGATTACGCGGACCTCATACTTGTCAAGAACCCCCGCAGTGGCCAGTGCACTCGATAGATTGAGGCCGGTCTGCCCGCCAAGGTTAGGCAGCAAGGCATCGGGTCGTTCTTTGGCGATAATTTCAGTCAGGGTGTCAACATTGAGCGGTTCGACATAGGTGACGTCAGCCATGCCGGGGTCGGTCATGATCGTCGCCGGGTTTGAATTGACCAGAACAATCTGATAGCCGAGATTACGCAAGGCCTTGCAAGCCTGAGTGCCGGAATAGTCAAACTCACAGGCCTGGCCAATGATAATTGGACCCGAGCCGATAATCAGGACTTTTTTCACGTCATCACGTCGAGGCATTTTAACTCCTATGTATCACTTTAAGTGCAATTATGTAACCAGATGATATAGCAGGATTATATTGTTCATTTGCGTGAAAATGCTACTTTTCCTGCGACGATTGTACAGACAGCCGCACCTTTCATCTGCCAGCCATCAAAAGGAGTGTTCTTGCTTTTACTCACCAACTTCTGTGCTTCAACGGTCCATTCAAGGTCCGGGTCGATCACGGTGACATCGGCGTCTCCACCCTCTTCCAGTTGCCCTACCGGCAGTCCAAGCGCTTCAGCAGGGCTGCTGGTCAGCAGAGTGATCGCCTTCGGTAAGTCGATAAGCCCATCGTCGACAAGTTTCAACGTCAGCGGCAAGGCTGTTTCCAGGCCAACGATACCGTTCATGGCAATGCTGAACTCAACGTTCTTCTCGTCCATATGGTGAGGAGCGTGATCTGTGGCAATCGCATCAACGGTACCATCAGCAATCCCCTGACGAACGGCTTCCCTGTCTTCGGCGCTGCGCAGTGGTGGGTTCATTTTGGCGTTGGTATTGTAGCCACGGACTGCTTCTTCAGTCAGAGTGAAATGATGGGGGGCAGCCTCGCAGGTCACATTTACACCACGCTTTTTCGCCTGACGAACGATGTCGATCGAGCCTCGGGTCGAAACATGGGCCACGTGCAGGTGAGCACCTGTGAACTCGGCAAGCATGACCTCTCTGGCTGTAGCTGCATCCTCAGCAACCCAGGGAATCCCCTTAAGACCAAGCTCGGTAGAGACTGGACCTTCGTTCATAACGCCGGAGCCGACCAGATCGAGGTCCTCCGCATGGGAAACGATGGTCATGCCGAACGGCCGAGCATATTCCATTGCCCGGCGCATAAGCTGCGGATTGCTGACCGGCTTACCATCATCAGAGACAGCGTAGACACCATGCTCCTTGAGTTCACCCATCTCCGTCAGCGACTCACCCTCGAGCCCCTTGGTAATACTGGCAATCGGGAAGACCCGGCAGTGTCCTTCTTTTGCGGCTTTGTTCAGAATATAGTTGGTAACTGACATGCTGTCGTTGACCGGGTTGGTGTTCGGCATACAGGCCACCGAGGTAAAGCCACCCGTAACTGCTGCGAGCGTGCCAGAGGCAATGTCTTCCTTGTACTCTAAACCCGGATCGCGCAGGTGGACATGAATATCAACCAGGCCGGGAGTAACCACCTTGCCGGTGGCATCGATCACTTCAGCGCCCTTATCATCCAGGTCTTTGCCGATCGCGGTAATCTTGCCTTTTTCAATCAGGATGTCGCAGGTATCGTCAAGTTTTTGTGCCGGGCTGATAACCCGACCACCTTTGATCAGTATTTTCGCCATGTTTTCACCTATTCCTTTATCTA
>Ga0164315_10005085_pt1 | contig 10267 bp, 7 predicted proteins | sample GuaBasSedimGuay6_FD_113737 | JGI IMG/M metagenome (GOLD analysis project Ga0164315, IMG submission 113737) | Subseafloor sediment microbial communities from Guaymas Basin, Gulf of California, Mexico - Guay6, Core 4569-2, 0-3 cm | ecosystem: Environmental > Aquatic > Marine > Hydrothermal vents >...
CTTGGCTTTTTTGCGGTATCAGAAATTTTTGTGCAGGCGGAGAAAAAAGCGATCGGATCCTACAAGGCACCCAAGATGGGCGTCGAGTTTCCAACTTTAAAGGAATTACTGGCCCACAAGGTCGCGGTCATTCGCTCGATTATCATTGGCTTTTTCTGTGGCATCCTGCCCGGTATCGGCGCGACACTGGCCGCGTTCATGGGTTACAACGAAGCGGTGCGCTGGTCGAAGACGCCCGAGGAATTCGGCAAGGGTAAGCTCGAAGGCGTAATTTCGTCGGAAACAGCCAACAATGCCGCCACCGGTGCTGCAATGATCCCGCTGCTGGCGCTGGGCCTGCCGGGCGGTGCGCTGACCGCAATGATGGTCGGTGTATTCCAGATGCACGACATGGAACCCGGCCCGCTGGTATTCATCAACAGTGCGGATCTGGTGTGGGTAGTTTTCGCCGCGATGTTCTTTGCCAACGTGTCGATCATCTTCGTCGGTTACCTCGAAACCAAAACCATCATCAATTTATTGCGTATCCCCTTCCAGTTTCTCGCACCGATGATCCTGTTACTGGCAACCGTCGGGGCCTATGCGGTACGCGGGCTCACCATCGACGTGGTCGTCATGTTCCTCGCCGGTGTCATCGGCTTCTTTCTGCGGCGCTCCGGTTACTCGGTGGCCGGAATTGTGCTCGGTTTGATCCTCGGCAAAATCGGTGAACAGACTTTCGCCCAGGCGATGCAGATGCTGCATTTCGAGTGGAGTGGTTTTTTCGACCGGCCGATCGCGCTGGGCTTGCTGATGGCCGGCTTCGCCGCGCTCGGCGGCAGCATATATGGCTCCTTTTTCAAGAAGAAAAAACCGCCTTCAACTGATGCGGTGGCGTAGCCCGCATCTCTCACCAGCCTTTATCCTAGCCAGGCGACCAGCGCCGAAAGGCTGAGTCCCCCGGCCAGCACACCGGCAACCAGGCGGCGTTTGAACAGGAAATAAGCGCCGAAAGCAATCGTGACGGCAGCAATACGAATCGGCAGCGAGACACCTGCAAGATCACTCTCCGGCAGCATGATCATGCGGAAGATCAAGCCCGCGACCATGGCGTAGGAAACGCAGGTTATCCAGCGGAAAAAAGCACCATTGGCATCGATCCGTCGAACCACCAAAACCCCCAGGGCGCGCCACAAAAAGGTCGCCGCAGCGCAGGCCAGCACGATCCACCAGAAAGAATCAACTGCCATTGCCAGGCTCCCGGCGCTTGCCCAGGGCAAAACCGACACTGCCCCCGATCAACCCGGTGATCAGCAAATCCACCTCCGGCCACAGGTAATGCGCGACGGGTATGATGGCACAACCGAGCAGCATCGAAATCCGCTCGGAACGGCGCGGCACCGCCGACAGCACCAGTGCAAAAAACAGCGGGCTGACAAATATCAGTCCGAGTACCAGCGCTGCCGGAAGCAAAGCTGCACTGTGGTATCCGAGCAGAGTTCCGGCCACTGCCGCCAGCAGAATCGAGCTGGCAAAGGTGACGTAATAACGATGACGGTAGGCCGCTTCTACCCGTGGAAACTCACGCATACACATTGCCCAGGAGTTAATCGACAGCAACTGCGCGTCGAGCAGCATGCGCGGCATGCTGGCCCCTTCGCGCGCCAGCGTCGGCATAAAGGAAACCACCATCGGCAGAAAACGCGCGTTGGCGAGCGAACAGGCAAACACGATTGCCACCAGGCCATGCCCGGTACCAGTCAGTTCAACCATCGCCAACTGCCCCGGCAATCCCCAGATCAGCAGCGACGCCAGCGCCGCCATTCCAGGGCCGAAACCCGCGCTGTGTGCGAGCGAACCGAAACCCATCATCGTAAAGAACAGGATAAACGCCGGCAGTGACAGGGAATCCAGCAGGGCTTTGCGCATCACCGCAGGGTTTCCGGTAATCAGCATTGAGCTGTCTTTATCGGTGCCATCAAGCGAGTGCGTCTTGTAATATGCATGCGATGTGCCGGGCAGTTTTTTGTGCGCCATCTTCGATCTGATGGCGGCAGCTGGTACCGTTGGCGACCAGCAGGGTGTCGTCATCGGCCGCGCGCACTGCCGGCAGTAATCCGATCTCTGCCATTTTCATCGATACATCGTAATGACTCGCCTCGTAACCGAAGGCGCCCGCCATGCCGCAGCAGCCCGAGTCAATTACCTCGACTTCAATATCCGGAATCAACTGCAGGGCCTGTTGCATTGCCGACATGGTGGCAAAGGCTTTTTGATGACAATGCCCGTGCACCAGCACACGCCGTACAGCCAGAGGCTTCAATTTCAGCTGCAACTTGCCCTGCTGCTGTTGTGCGGCAAGGAATTCTTCCAGCAACATCGCCTGCTGTGCCAACGCCTCGGTCTCATCACCGGGTAACATGCTGCGGTACTCATCGCGCAAGGTCAGCAGACAGGATGGCTCAAGGCCGATGACCGGGATACCACGCGACACATAAGGTCGTACGGCATCGAGCAGGCGCCGCGCTTCGCTACGCGCTTCGTCCACCATCCCGCTTGCCAGAAAAGTACGTCCACAGCACAGCGGACGCTTGCCATCCGCGGCCTGCAACAGCTGCACGCGATAACCAGCCGCGATCAACACCGCGTGAGCAGCGCGGGCATTGTCGGAATCGAAATAGCGATTAAAGGTATCGACCAACAATACGACTTCACCATTACCGACATCGCCATCTGCAGCGACGACCTGGTCCTCTTCAAATCGGTCCGCGTGCCAACGTGGCAGGCTACGCTTTGCACTCAACCCCAGTGCGCGCTCGCCAAGCCATGCCAGCAAACCGATGCGATTACGCAGATTCAACAGCGGACCTAAACGCGATGCCAGCATCGCATAACGCGGCAGGTAAGCGATCAGGCGATCCTTCATCGAACGCGCATGACGCTGGTGGTAGTGGTGCATGAATTCGATCTTCATCTTCGCCATGTCGATGCCGGTAGGACATTCACGCTTGCAACCCTTGCAGCCGACGCATAAATCCATGCTTTCGCGCATTGCATCAGACATCAGGGCATCGGCGCCGAGCTGACCACTGAGCGCGAGGCGCAGACTATTGGCACGGCCCCGGGTCAGGTGCTGCTCATCACCGGTAACCCGGTACGATGGGCACATGACAGCGCCAGTCGCTTTACGACAGGCACCGTTGTTGTTGCACATTTCCGTGGCGGCGCCAAAGCCACCCCAATCGGACCAGTCGAGCTCGGTTGCAAACGGCTTGCTGGCGTACCCGGGCGCATAGCGAAACAGCGAACGATCGTCCATGCGCGGGGCACGCACAATCTTGCCGGGATTGAACAGGTCGGTCGGGTCGAAAATCGCCTTGACCTCCTCGAAAGCACGCAGCATGCGCGTGCCGAACATACGCTCGTGAAACTCGGAACGCGCCAGGCCGTCGCCATGTTCGCCCGAATGCGAGCCCTTGTACTGCTGCACGATCTCGAGTGTTTCTTCAACAATCGCGCGCATTTTCTGCGCACCGGATTCATCCTTCATATTGAGTATCGGGCGCACGTGCAAACAACCGACCGAGGCGTGTGCATACCAGGTTCCGGTGGTGCCGTGTTTTGCAAACACCGCGGTCAACCGGTCCGTGTATTCAGCCAGGTCTTCGAGCGCGACCGCGCAGTCCTCCACGAATGAAACCGGCTTGCCGTCACCCTTCATCGACATCATGATGTTGAGTCCCGCCTTACGCACCTCCCAGACGGCGGCCTGCCTCTCTGGATCCAGTATTTCGACGACACCACCCGCAAAACCGAGGTCCGCCATCAGTTCGACCAGGTGGGCGAGACCTTCTACCTGCCGGGCATGATCTTCACCGGCAAATTCGACCAGCAGCAAGGCTTCCGGATCGCCACGAACAAAGCCGTCAACGGTTGCTCGGAACATCGGAATGTCGCGCGATAGCTCGATCATGGTGCGATCGACCAGTTCGACCGCGGCGGGATTGAGCTTTACGATGTGCTGCGTCGAATCCATCGCCTGGTGAAACGTCGGGAAGTGGCAGACACCCAGCAGCTTGTGCGCAGGAATCGGCTGCAGCTGCAGGTGCAGGCGTGTATAAAATGCCAGCGTTCCTTCGGAACCAACCAGCAAGCGACCCAGGTTACCGGATTCAGGATCAACCAGTTCATCGATGTTGTAACCACCAACGCGTCGTAGCAGCTTCGGAAATCGACGCTCGATTTCGTCCGCCTCGCGCTGCCCCAGTGCGGACAGACAGCGCACCAGTTCGGCGGGGGCACCCGCTTCGATGGCGTGTTTCAAGCCGGCGAAATGCGCCTCGCTGCCATCGGCCAGAAGTGCATCGATGGCGTTCACATTGTGCACCATGTTGCCGTAGCGAAGCGATCGCGCGCCGCAACTGTTGTTACCGGCCATGCCGCCCAGCGTGGCGCGGTTACCGGTTGAAACATCAACCGGGTAAAACAGGCCGTGGGGTTTGAGCCAGCGATTGAGTTGATCGAGTACCAGTCCCGGCTCGACCTGGATGGAGCCGGTCTCTGGATTTAACTCGCCGATGCGATTGAAGTACTTGCTGGTATCCATGACCAGCGCCGTACCCACGGTCTGCCCGACCTGCGAGGTACCGCCACCGCGCGGCAATACCGGAATACCTTCATCGGCGGCTATCTGCAGCGCACAGAGGACATCCTGCTGGTGGCGTGGCACCACCACACCGATCGGCTCGATCTGGTAAATCGAGGCATCGGTACTGTAGCGACCACGGCTGAAGGCGTCGAACAGGACTTCGCCTTCGAGTTCGCGCGCCAGGCGTCGGGCAAGCGCCGAGTCACCGATGCGGCTGCGCGGCGGCTGCCGACTCGCTTGCAAGTGGGGGTTTGTAGCCAGGAAAATGTCCTTCGGGATCTTTGAAAAACACAGACTATAAGAGAAAAAGGTCGGTCAGTAACGCTTAAATTTTTCCCCTTCGGACAGAATGGGCGATCTCCACCCGCGATTACGGCACAGTCGGCAAGCGCACTTGCGCTAGCCATCCGCGTGAGGCAGGATTCCTGTCGAGAAACACAAACATCATTTCGAGGAAATTCACATGCCTAACCCAGCCGGGCGTCATTTTCTGCAGATACCGGGGCCGAGCAATGTTCCCGACCGGGTATTGCGGGCGATGGACATGCCAACCATGGATCACCGCGGGCCCGAGTTTACGCAGCTGACCCAGGCCGTGCTGGATGGCATTAAACTGGTTTTCAGGACCACTGCCGACGTGGTCATATTTCCTGCCTCCGGGACCGGCGCCTGGGAGGCCGCGCTGGTGAATACGCTCTCCGCGGGCGATCGCGTTCTGATGTTTGAAACCGGGCAATTCGCCACGCTGTGGAGAGGCATCGCCATCGACCTGGGCCTCGAGGTCGACTTTGTCGAAGGCGATTGGCGTCACGGAGTCGATGCGGCTGAAGTCGAGGCAAGGCTGCGTGCCGATGCGCAACACGGGATCAAGGCCGTCATGGTGGTGCACAACGAGACGTCCACCGGTGTCACCAGCCGCATTGCCGAGATCAGGAAGTCCATTGACCGCAGCGGGCACCCTGCCCTGTTCATGGTTGACACCATTTCCTCACTGGCTTCAATTGACTATCGTCACGACGAATGGAAAGTCGATGTCACCGTCGGCGGTTCGCAAAAAGGCCTGATGTTACCACCCGGACTCGGCTTCAATGCAATCAGCGCAAAGGCGCTGGCCGCGGGCGAGACATCGACCCTGCCCTGCGCCTACTGGAACTGGCAGGCGATGATCAAGGCCAATGCAACCGGTTATTTTCCCTATACCCCGGCAACCAACCTGCTCTACGCGCTGCGCGAATCGCTGAAAATGCTGCTCGATGAACAGGGCCTCGAACAGGTATTCACGCGCCACCAGCGCCATGCGGAAGCCACGCGGCGCGCGGTACGCGCCTGGGGTCTGGAGATTCTGTGCCAGAACCCTGAAGAGTACAGCGCATCACTGACCGCGATCCTGCTACCCGAGGGATACGACGCCGACGATCTGCGCCAGGTCATCCTCGAGCGCTATGACATGTCGCTCGGCACCGGTCTCGGCAAGGTCCAGGGCAGGGTTTTCCGTATCGGGCACCTCGGCGACTTCAACGACCTGATGTTGATCGGCACCCTGGGCGGCGTTGAAATGGGTCTCGCCAACGCCGGAATTCCGTTCGCCGTTGGTGGCGTCGATGCGGCGCTCGACTATCTCGCAAACAATCCCTGAAGCGGAGTTCGATAGTGCCTGGTTTCCGGCCATTACAGAAATTCATGTGCTTGCATCTGCTGGCCTTGCTGGCCTTGCTGGTCTTGCTGCTGTCGGGCACCGCTTCAGCCGCTGATCCCCCGGCGCTGCGTTCTCTAGCGCTCGATGGTCAAATTTCCGCCGATGGCGAACGGGTTGAGTTCAACTGGCCGAGGGCAGCCGGATCGAAAGTTGGCCGTGTCACTATCCAGCGGCGGATTTTAGGCCAGACGGGAAACCAGTCCTGGAAAGACCATGCCTCGGTACGAGGCTTCGCCAGGATCTACCAGGATAAGGACATTCAGCCGGGTATCGCCTACGAGTATCGAATTTCGCGCCCGAGCAAGGAGCGAATCGAAACCGGATACTGGACTACCGGGTTGAGGCTGCCGGCCGAGGAAAAACGTGGCGTAGTGCTGCTCGTGGTGGATGACACCCTTGCCGATGAGCTGACCCCGCGGCTGGTGCGCTTCACGCTGGATCTGATTGGTGATGGCTGGAAGGTCATATCTTACAAGGCGCCGCGCGCAAACGACAGGGACCCGGTTGCCAATCTCAAGATCGCGCGAAAACTGCGCGCCTGGATCCAGGATCGTTACAACTCGGCCCATTACCTGCCACATGCCCTGATCCTGGTTGGTCATGTTCCGGTCGTCAAAAGCGGGCAGTCCCAGCCTGACGGGCATAAGGTTCGTCCGCTCGAAACCGATTTATTTTACGCCGACACGAACGCGGTCTGGCTGGACGACGGCAAGGGAGTACTGCGGCACAGCACTATCCCCGGCGATCACATTGAAATGCAGGTCGGGCGGATTGACTTTTCCCGGATGGGGGACGAATTCGGCGATGAAGTTTCGCTGTTAAGACGCTATTTCGACAAGAATCACCACTGGCGACACGGGCGCCTGGGAGATTTGCGGCAGGCCTACGGCGCTAGCGACCACCTGTTCGTGGAACTCGACGCGCTGCGTAATATCGTCGGACCCAAAGATTTCGTGTCGGGTGGCCACCACGACACGGGTACACGACAGCCGTGGTTGCTCGGTGTCGATTTCGGCAAATCCGGGTATTCGAAATACACCTCGACGACGCCGATCAAGGGCGTTTTTACGATCAACTTCGGCAGCGGAAAGCTCGACTTCTCGAATAGGAATAACACGATGAAAGCCATGCTGGCGCAACCGTGGTACGTCCTGACCACCGGATGGGGCGCCCGGCCGGCATGGCAGTTGCACCACATGGCGCTGGGTAAATCCATCGGCTACAGTCACTTGCGCACGGTCAATAACGGCGCGCGTTCGCAAGGGCTCGGGTCACTGGAATATACGCCGACAGGATCCTACCCCTGGATAAATCCGATCTGGGTCAACCTGCTGGGCGATCCGACATTACGCCCGTTCCCGTTGCAACCGGTCCGGAATTTGCGCGCTGAATCGCGCGATGGCGGCGTTCAACTCGAATGGAGCGTGGCGAATAGCGAAGCCGGTGCACAGTACCGTATCTACCGCGCTGCGGATCGATTCGGACCCTACCAGGCGCTGAATCCATCCGAGCTGCTCGACGGCAATCGCTACGTCGACAGCGACCCGATTCCCGGCGCGTGGTACATGGTCCGCTCCCATGCCCTTAAGAAAGTCCATGCGGGATCTTTCTATCGCTTCTCGCAGGCTACATTTACGACGCTCGATAACCGGCCGCCCCGGGCCATCGATCAATCCGTTTCCACGCCGATGGGACAAGAAGTAAAGCTACGCCCAGCGGCGGCAGATCCCGATTCCGGCGATGTCCTGACCATCGCGCTGATCAGGGGCGGCGATGGAGGCCACCTCGTCCAGGCGCAAGGCGAATGGTCATTTATTCCCGAGGCCGGGTTTACCGGCCGCGTAACTATCCCCTTTAGCGTCTTCGATGGCATCGCATCCGACCAGGGATCGATCACAATAGACGTCTTGCAACCCTAGCCCGCATCGCTCACCAGGGGCGGGATGTGGGCTAGATAGAGCCTATAAAATAAGCAACCAGGCGCTGACGGTGAACACCGACAACGCGGTCGATAACAGCACCGAACTCGCCGCGGCGCCGACGCCGCGGTTATACATCGACGCAAACAAATAGGCATTCAGCCCGGGTGCGGCCGCCGACATCAGTACGATGGACTGCATCACCTCTTTGGGTAACTGCAGTTGCAAAGCCAGAAACAGGGTAATCGCAGGTTGTACCACCAGCGACATGAGCGAAATCAACCCGGCTTCGCCGAGTGATTTCGATAGCCTGTAGCGCGTCAGCAATCCGCCGAGCGCAAACAGGGCAACCGGTAACGAAGCCCGCGCCAACAAGTCGATCGCACCGACCAGCGGATCGGGCAGCGGCAAACTGCTGACGTTGACAAGGAAGCCGAGAACGATGCCAATCATCAGGCTGTTGCGAAAAATCGCGTTAGCCACGGTGCGCGTGGTTTCCGCGGCCGAACGCCCGTCCGCGCGCAGTAACTCCATCGTCGTAATTCCGACCAGGTAACATATCGGTGCGTTTACCGAGACCAGCGCAAAACTCGGCGCCATGTTGTCGATACCCCAGGCGCGTTCAGAAATCGGTAATCCCAGCAAAACCAGATTGGAAAAAAGGGCGCCAAAAGCGACACCAACGGCTTCACCGGGGCGGCGCCTGAAGAATTGTAGAACGATAAAAAAAGTGACGAAGAAACAGGCAATCGCGGCGGCGTAGTAGGATAACAGCATACGCCAGTCAAATGCCGAGGCCAGGTCGATGGTCGAGGTTGCGCGAAACAGCAGGCAGGGGATGGCGAACTGGATCGCGAATTTCATCAGGTGGTCGATGGGCTCGGACCCGAGGATTCCACCCTTGACCGCGGCGTAACCCGCGCCGATCAGGATAAAGACCGGGGCGACGATATTGAGGATTTCGACCAGCATTACACTCGGGTTAATGGATTCTGTTGTCGCTATTGTTGCCGCGTCCGGGCCTTGCGCGCGCGTTCGGCATCGAGCAGGCTGCGTTTACGCTCGAGTCCCCAGCGATAACCGCCGAGCGCGCCATCTCCGCGCAGGATGCGATGACAGGGCACCAGCACGGCGATCCGATTCGCACCGCAGGCCGAAGCCGCCGCGCGCACGGCGCGCGGTTTTTTGATCCCCTCGGCGAGTTCCGAGTAACTGATGACGTCACCATCCCTGAGGCTTAACAGAAATTCCCAGACCTTGATCTGAAAAGCGGTGCCCTGTAGGTCCAGCGGGATATCGGGGCGCGGCTGTTTATTCTGGATGTAGGCGTTGAGCGCGTCAATCCAGCGATCGAGCGGCGCGCTCGATTCTCCGTGGTATGCCTGTAACTCGGCATGTGGATACTCGGCGTGTAACTGCGCCTGTAGCGCCGCACAGTCGCTGCCGAACTGCGCGAAACAGACGCCGCGGTCGGTCGCGGCCATCAGGATCGGTCCGAGCACGGTGTCGCGGCAGGCCCAGCTCAGGGTTTCGCCCTTGCCGCCGGCGCGGTAACTTTTCGGCGTCATGCCGATGCCGTGCATGGGTTGACCATAGACCCGGCTGCTGGAGCCGTAGCCTGCCGCGTAGATGGCTTCGGTGATATCGGCGCCGGCTCGCAGCCGGGCCTTGAAACGATCGCTACGCGCGGCCTGCTGAAATTTCTTTGGCGATACACCGAAGATCGACTTGAACACGCGCTGGAATCGTGACGGCGACAGGTGCACGCGCTGCGCAAGGGTTTCCAGGGTCAGGGGTTGATCGGCCTGCGTGGCGATGTAGCGCGCCAGTTCGATGAATTTGTTCAGGGTCTGGTCGCCTGGTTTTGACATGGTCATTATCATACTCCGTCTGCTGGAATCTGATTACCATGTTATTGCGCCGGGCGAGTACATACTCTCCGTTTCTTGCTGACATTCAGCGATCGGGCACACTCGAGAGGCGAGCTTGCGGCAATGGCGGGGCACCGACAAACGCGTCAGTACA
>Ga0164315_10005086_pt1 | contig 10266 bp, 1 predicted proteins | sample GuaBasSedimGuay6_FD_113737 | JGI IMG/M metagenome (GOLD analysis project Ga0164315, IMG submission 113737) | Subseafloor sediment microbial communities from Guaymas Basin, Gulf of California, Mexico - Guay6, Core 4569-2, 0-3 cm | ecosystem: Environmental > Aquatic > Marine > Hydrothermal vents >...
AAGTTTTTGATCGGTCAATTCGGTCTTATTTTTGTAGTCGTTGATGTCGTATTTCAGGATCACTTGCTTTTCGGGGGCATAACCGGGTTGCCCCGTGCGTAGGATAATACGGACAAAGTGATTCTGCTGTGTTTCACGAATATACTTGACCAATTTCAAGCCGGCATCGTTGGTTTCCATGACGACATCCAAGAGGACAATAGCCACATTAGGATATTGCTCAAATAAAGCCTTAGCTTCTTGAGCAGAATAGGCACTGACAAAATTTAATTTCTTGCCTTGGTAAACATAATCTTCTAACACAAAACGTGTCAACTGATGAACATCCTCTTCGTCATCAATAATCAGGACTTCCCACGAGTTTTCTTCTTGGGAGGACGAAGTGGCTTCGTCTTGAGCAAACAGAGCTTCATCGTCCTGAAAAACGAGGTTGTCTGGTGCAAACAATTCATCGTCGTGTGGAGAAATTTTTTTATATTCTTGATTCATCTGGTTTTTTATCTCATTTTAGCCAATTTTTAAAGGTAAACGTATACTTAGCTCAGCACGGGCATAAAGTTCCCTCCGATCAAAGGGACTTTTGTCATTCCGAACCCAAAGCCAGGTAGTTACACCTTTAAAAAGGGCGTTGCCCTTGGCTATATTAATTAATATCGCCCCTTGGGGCTATACTTTGCAAATTGCGCTGAAAGTCATTTCTTTTTTCGCCAGAATCTTGTTTTCATGGCTGAGCGTGTTCTCAAGTTCCCTCCAGAGTCGGGATGAGACATGACAAAAAACTTTAGAATGACGGTGTCTAGTATAACTTTAAAACCTCTATTAGCCCCTTCGGTAAGTATTATTAAAGCCAGTGTAACTACCTGGGGCACCCCCCCTATCAAGAGGGAAGTCAAACCGCAGAAAGTCCCCTTACGTCTGGGGATTTAGGAATGCGAATTAAGGGTTGAATTGAATCATAAAAAATCAATGACTTATAAAAACGTCTTATTGATAAGTGATTTTATAAGGTTTCTCACTAAGTCGAAATGACATCTTTGTTCATTCTTCATTTTTCATTAATAGCGAGATATTCGCATTATGGGTGTGTCCCGCATGTTCAAGTAGCAAGTTTTTATCGATAGGGCCATCAATCAAATATTCGCCAACCTGGCCCTAAAAAAATGAAAAATGAAGAATGAAGAATGAACAAAGACTTATAAAAAGTTTTAAATTTTAAATTTGTCTTTTTTATTTATTTTATGGTAGGCCATTGGCAAAAACTTACCAAATCAAGAAAGAAAACCGTGCCTGACTAAGAAACTTTACCTTTAAAGCGGCAAGACAACTCTTCCGTTGAAAGGATAAGTGGGACACACCCTTAATTATTAATTATTAATTAATTCAAAGATAAGTGAGTCAGTCATTAACGAGGCCGGCCGAAAAATTATTTTTATATTATTTTCAATATACTGAACACTGTCATAAACGGAGCTTTTTTGTCATGTCTCACTCTCAACGCCCAAGATTTCTCCGTCTGTCTTCATTCCAAAAGCGCAATTTGTGATCGAGGCAAAAGTTTTTGCGGAGCAAAAACTGATTCCGAGATCGGTGCAAAGTATAACATACTGAATTATGTGCAAAGATTAGGATGCAAGGGGGGTGTGACGGCTCTGGCAAAAACGCAACTTAACTTTTAGCGGTGCTAAGTATAATTATACCTTCTCATGACCTTTTTTTTCCATTACCTATTGCCCATTCGCCATGGAAATTCAACAATGAACGTTGCGCCCTTTCCTAATTCACTTTTGCACCAGACTTTGCCATTCATGGCTTCGACTAATTTTTTGACGATGAATAAACCCAAGCCGCTTGAATGTTCTCCTCCCGTGGTTTTTTTCCCTAATCGACTGAATTTACAAAATAATTTCACGATTTCTTCCTCATCCAGGCCGGGGCCATCGTCTTGTATTTCACATAACACTTCGTTTTCATTTTGAGTGAGGCGTATAATCACACTTTTTTGGGGGGGTGAGTATTTGATGGCATTGGAAACGAGATTCTCCAAGACTTGACGTATAGCAATCTTGTCGGCCAAAATAGGATATTCTTGCGCCGGAGATTGAATTTGCAAGTGAATGTCTTTTGCCTTCGCTCGTTGGAGATAATTCTTCACAACCGTTTGCAGCGACTGACGTAAATCGAGTTTCTTCAGTGAGAGCTTGAGTTTGCCAGACTCTATCGCATTGACATCAAGTAAATTGGTTATTAATTCATACATTTGCTGCGAAGTGGTGGCAATCATTTGTGCATGTTCAGTGATTTCTTTGATAAACTCCTCTATAGTCTCCATAGATAAGTCATCAATAGAGAGTTGAATGAGTTCAGCTAACCCGGTAATGGCGAACAGTGGATTTTTTAAATCATGGGCGGCCATACTTAAAAATTCATTCTTGTCCTGATTAAGTTTCAATAACTCACAGTTGAGTGCGGTAAGTTCTTCATTTTTATGTTGAAGTTCACAAGTTCGTTCCGCGACTTTTTCCGCCAAATTTTGCCGATAGGTTTCGAGGGTCAAAACCAAGGCATAAGCGCGTAAACTGGCTGTCGTCAAGGTTAAAAGTTTTTGGCTAGTCAATTCAGTCTTATTGGCGTAATCGTTGATATCGTATTCGATAATCACATCTTCTTCTGGTGCATAGCCGGGTTGACCGGTGCGTAGAATAATGCGGACAAAGCCATTTTTGAGTGTTTCACGTATATAGCGTACCAATCGCAAGCCGGCATCGTTGCTTTCCATGACGACATCTAGGAGTATGACGGCAATATCAGGATGCTCGGCGAGTAATGCCTTAGCTTCTTTGGCAGAATAGGCACTGAAAAGTGCCAACGGTTTGCCTTGATAGACGTAATCATCCAATAACAATTGTGTCACTTGATGGACATCTTCTTCGTCATCAACGATTAGCATTTTCCAAGTATCCTGTGATAGCACCTCGGCGGCCGTCAATAGCGCATCATTCTGGGTAGTTTGCGAGAGCGTATTCACCTTGTCTGTTGCCAAAATATCATCGTCTGTGGGCTTATCGGCCTTATCTTCGGCAAAAAGCGGCGAGTTATCGGCCGCCTTGCCTTGTGCAGCATCGTCTGAAAAAAGCGGAGAGTCGTTAGCCTTGTCTTGTGCAGCATCGTCTGGGAAAAGTTCAGACTCATCGGCGTGATTTGATGCAAAAAGATTACCATCCTCCGTTTCTGGTGAGGATTTATGGGCGGCATCATTTTGGAAAAGTGGCTTGTCTTTTCGCTGAGTCATAAATATATTCCTTGAGCAGATTATCTGTCTTACGATTTTTTGAATTTATACTCGTGTGCAGTATATAACTTTTTTCGTTATCCTAATAACGTGAGTTCGACTTTAAATATCAAGGCCGGTTATAAAATTATTAGTTATATCAATTATTTAATGATAATGACTTAATTATCAATCAGTTAAAAAACACACACATAAGCTGTACTTACTTCTTCCAGTTGATGGCCCACAAATAAGGTTATTCACGTATTAATGCTAAGGGTTTAATATTAAAAAATTTATTTTTAATCAATTAATTGCAATCAACTAATTGATTAACATAATATTTATATAACAAGCAAGAAAAATAAAGCCGAGCTCACGTTAATACAATTTTGTCATTCCAACTGATGTTGGAGTCGGCCAGATTTATCAATGAGTTGGGCCGATAAATCAGGCGGTTTCAATCTTGAGGAGAAATCTGGTTTTCATGGCTCAAATTACGCTTTTTGTCATTTCTCGCGGAGCGTGTCATTTCTCGCTACGCGAGAAACCTTGTTTTCATGGCTCAAATTGCGCTTTTTGTCATTTCGACAGATACGAAATCTGGTTTTCATGGCTCAATATTTCTCAAGTTCAAGTTCAAGTTCCCTCCGTTCAAAGGGATCAAAGGGATCGTCGGGATGAGACATGACAAAAACTTCTTCAAGTGTCTAGTATATTGGCGCTATAGTTTTTCATCCGGTTAAAAACCTCCGAGGTTGATCTCGCTTAAGCGGCGCTCTTTCGCGCAGTAACGAGCGAAGCGAGATAACATTATTCTTCGCTACGCGATATAAGTTTGGCTTCCTATAGATATTCAGATATTTCAAAGTCTAGGGATAAATCCTTAAGAACGTGAGTTCGACTTTTCAAATCTTTTAATCAATTATTTGATGACAATTAATTGATTAAAAAGGAATTTTTTCAGATTAAACCCTTAGCATTAGTATGTTAAAACCGAATATTTGTGGGCCATCAACTGGAAGAAGTAAGTACAGATTATGGGTTTTTTTTTAACTGATTGATAATTAAGCCATTATAACTAAATAATTGATATAACTAATAATTTTATAAGCCATTGATATTTAAAGTCGAACTCACGTTAAGAAAAAAGCTCAAGTAGGCTAAAGCCTACTAACTTGGAACAGTACCCTTTAGGGTACTTGAGCTTTTAGACAATTGCTTTAGCTATTGGCTTGTTGCAAAAAAAATGATTCTCTGAAAAACGATAGCGAGGTTTTTTCACTGATTTATCTGAACAACTTGCTAAGGCGTTTTGCAAGTCCCTCCTAATGAAAGTGGAATTTCTAGTATAAAAGTTGTGCCAAAATCAACAACACTCTCACAACGGATAGTGCCGTTCAATTTATGCGTGACTAAATTATAAACGATATGTAGTCCTAATCCAGTACCACCGCCTTGGCGATTAGTGGTGAAAAATGGCTCAAAAATGTTATTGATAATTTCAGCGGGGATGCCTTTGCCATTGTCAGAGTAGCGCAAGATTAATTCTTTTCCAACATACCCCCCACCCCTCTCAACCGGCGAGTCGCCTTCAATATACCCCCCACCCCTCTCAACCGGCGAGTCGCTTTCAACATACCCTCGATCCCTCTCAACAGGGGAATTGCCGTCCCTTCTGGAGAGGGGATTTCGGGGTGTGTTGGAGGAAATTTGGCCGAGACTGGCACTAATAGTTATCTGTCCGGCGGTCGGCCGTTCTTGGAAACCATGTATTAACGAATTCATTATCAAATTGGTGATGATTTGAGAAAAGGCACCAGGATAGCTTTCAAGCCTAATCTGCTCATCACACTCAATCGAAATTTGATGCTTTGTGCGTTTGAATTCGGGCTTTAAGCTAATCACAATTTCATTGAGGTAGTCTTTGATACTAAACGTCCGCTGTTGTTCACTGGATTGATCAACCGCGACTTGTTTGAAACTTTTCGTCAATTGTGCGGCACGTTGTAAATTTTTCAATATAAGCACACTGCTTTGGTGGGCGGTGTTTAAGTATTTTTCTAAATTCGCCCGTGTCATGCTGCCACTTTTATACAACGCGGCTATGTCTTTGGTGAGTTTGTCCAGTTGCGAGGCGGCGGTGACACCAACGCCGACAGGCGTGTTGATTTCGTGAGCAACGCCGGCGACGAGATGGCCTAGCGCGGCCATTTTTTCGGATTCGACTAATTGTTGTTGGGTGGCTTGCAATTGGTGTAGTGCTTTGGCTAATTCTTGGTTTTTAGCCTCAATTTCATTGTTCATTCGCAAGGCCACATTTTTGGCTTCACGCTCTTGGGCGAGACGAATTTTATTGGCTTCCGCTTGTTTGCGCTCGGTGATGTCTTGAAAAGCGGACATGGCGTAGATAACGTTGCCTTTGTCATCAAAGATTGGCGTTCCCCGTGTTTCAAGGGGAATAATTTTATCGGGATGATGGATTTCCAAGTCATCAAGGGTTGCACTTTCGCCCCGCAACGCTCGCACAATGGTCAACTTTTCCGTGGGATACAGTTGATTGGTTCCAGCACGATAGACTTTATAAACCTCTGGGAGTTGTTCACGAGTGGCATCGGGGGCAACGCCTTTGCCAAGTATCTGTTGTGCCCTTTGATTGGTGTAGTGGGGCTTACCGCTGGCATCAAGCACGGCTACGCCCACCGGCATGGCCTCTAGGAATTGAGTCAACCGGCGCTCGCTTTCTCGTAACTCGTTATAAAATTTCGCATTTTCAATAGAAATGGCGATTTGCGAGGATAATAGACTAAGCACTTCCAGTCTCTTTGGCGTAAAAGCCCCACTCGTCAAGTTGTTTTCTAAATACAAGATACCGGTGAGTTTGCCTTGATTGACTAGCGGCGTACATAATACCGATTTGGGACGTTGTTTGGCAATATACGGATCGCGGCTAAATTGGCCCTGTTGGGTGGCATCGTGCAAAACGATATTTTCTTGAGTCCGAGCCACATAGTGAATGATGTTTGCCGGCACTGATATCTCCCCTTTTTGATGAGCTAAGGGAAAGGGAGTAGGAGAAGGGGGTAAGGATTCAGAAAAATTTATTTCTGCTTGGGCTTTTGTCCCTTTATCCTCGCGCCTTGCGCGTTTATCCTGTCCCCTTTCCCCTGTTTCGGGGGGATTGACGGGAATAGATTGCAAGACGGTAACCTCTGGATTATCAACATGCCCTTCGGCTTCGATAAACCATTGCTCATTTTGAGGCAGTAATAAAAAACCTTTTTCGGCCCCGGCATTTTCAATCACTATTAGCATCATTTTTTCTAATAGCCGACTCAACTCAATTTCCCCAGACAGGGTTTGAGAGGCCTTCACCACACTGTTCAAATCCAACCAATTAGACGGACGCCGTTGAGTTGGGACCGAAGTGATTCTCGCCTCCGACGTGGTGGTTGTTTGGTTATTGCTGACGTTTTTCCTGCATCCCAGTTGGGGATATTTTTCTTCTAATTCCTTGACTTTGGTTACCGCTCCCCAGAGTTGATAGCCATAGTGGGCCTTTTTTAGGTAAAGTTGGGCAAATTCTGCTTTGCCTTTTTTGGACCAAAACCGCGCGGCGAGTTCATTGCCCAAGGCTTCATTCTGAATAAATTCATTTTTGCGGGCCGATTCTATGGCTTGATCATATAAATCCATCGCTTCTAAATCCTTACCGGACAAAGTCGCCCTTTCTGCGGCAATCAAAAGGTATTTGTGCAAAAAATTTTCAGGGCAATTATCGGCCCAGATTTTCATCTGCCCAAGATTGGATTCGAGTTGTTGCCAATATTGTTTTCTTTCTGCATCGTCAGCTTCTAAATAAAGTGCTGCTCGGATAAGCGAGTCATAAAAATAATATTCAGTGATCGGAAAACAGCCTTGAACAAAAGCCAATCGCTTTTTAGCTTCTAAAATGCCGTTAAGTGCTTCAGTGGGCTTGCCATACAAATAGAGAATCTGAGATTTCAGAATATAAAAACAGCATAAGGCAAAGGCGTTTTTATGTGACTGACTGGTTTCGAGATATTGCGCTTCTGTCATCTCGTCAGTGTGAAAAGACCATTTATCCCGAGTCAGTCCGCTTAAATTTAAGGCAACCAGTTGACACGCTAAAGCCATCTCAATTACCATATTATTTTTTGTTTTTTGCCCGAACGCTAAAAATTTGGATAACTCTGAACGAATTTTATCCATATTTTCACCACAATAGAAGAGGTGTGTTGATAGCGGTACAAAGTTGTAGCCGGCATAAGCTAAATCACCGGCCTCCAAGCCGCTTTGATAGCCTTCTTGATTGATGACGACTCCTTGTCTAATGGGTTTAACCCAATGATGTAAAAAGTTGTTAATCGTAAAACACACTTTACATTTCTGGGATAAGTCATTGAACTTTTCGCTCAGTTTGAGTCCTAACAACCCAAATTCATAGCCGGTTTGATAATCCCCAAGTCTTGCCAAGATATTGCCATAAGTTGCGTAGCCCTTAGCTAATTCTACCGCCTGACCATTTTTGAGAGCAATATTGACCATTTTCACACAAATGAATTGGTACAAGGGTTGATTAAAAAAATAGGTACAGGGGTGCATATTCATGAGTAATTTGAGGGCCGCTTTTTGTTCTGGTAGGGTGATTTCAGGTTCATCAATCAAAGACGCAATGGTTTTAGGGCCCAAATTGTCTTTGGCAGCAGCCAGTTCAGCCTTCAGTGCTGTTTGTAATAAGTCATCTTCCGGCAAGTTGATACCTAACAGCGAAAGCGCCTTTTTACCCGCGATAATGGCTTGAGGTAATTTGCTTTGCATCGTGTACTGCAAAATCAATAGGTTATAGACTTCCGCCTGGTGTAAGGCCGAGTTTGCCTGTGCCAAAATCTGATTAACCCGTTTTTCGGATTGCTCAAAATGGCCCGTTAAATATTCAGCCTCGGCCCTTTCTTTATGCAGCGCGAAAGCTAATTCATAGTCTGCTGTCCAGCAGTCATTGGGGTTTTGAATCTCCATGCCGATGGTAAAATAGCGTATGGCAGAGGCATAAGCTGTGGAAGCTTTGGCCTTTTTACCCGCTAAGAGATTCAAGCGCGATAATTTCAGTTTCTCATCAGTCTCTTCAATTAACTCGCGCCCTTTATTGAATTGATTCACAATATCAAAGAGGTTGTTTTCCCATTCTGACTCAGCGGTATGCGCTAACAACAAACGACCAATTTGCAGGTGAATGGCTGAGTGCTTGGTGTCTGTTATCAAAGAGTAAGCGGCTTGTTGTATTCTGTCATGTTGAAATTTAAAACGCACTTTGGCTTCTTCCTCGGTTGATTTCATTTCAACCAACTTATAATGACTATCCAAAGGAAGTATCAAGCATTCTTTCAATGCCTCCAACAAATGCGTCAAAGTGGTACTTTGTGACTGTTGATGGATAATAGATAAAGTATGCAAATCAAATTGACTACCTATACAGGCGGCCAACTTTAAGGCTTGTTGTGTTTCAGCCGGCAATTTTTCTATTTTACCGGCCATCAATTCCACTACATTATCTGTCAAGTCTTTTGTGGCTATCTTTTCTATGTCCCATTGCCATTTGAGCTCCTTGGCATCAAAAAACAATAATTCTTCTTCATACAAAGAATTCAAAAATTCATGGGTAAAAAAGGCGTTGCCCTGTGTTTTTTCGTAAACCAAATCAGTTAAAATCCCCCCCGAATCCCGTTTATGAAAGGGGGAAGTTTGGGGCGATTTTAAGGCTTCGGTCATTAAGGTTTTAACATCTTGGTAAGAGAGGTTTTGTAATTGGATGTGGTTGAGCGTGACATCCGCTTTTTTGAGTTCTTCTACCATCATCATCAATGGATGGGTAGCGTCTACTTCATTATCCCGGTAAGCGCCGATGATTAAGAGATATTGGTTGTCTGTGTCTGTTATTAAGGTTTTTAACAGATTTAAAGACGCGAAATCGGCCCATTGTAAATCATCTATAAACAGCACGAGCGGATGATCTTTTTGGCAGATGGTACGCATAAAGTTTTGAAAAACCAGATAAAAGCGGTTTTGCGCCTCGCTTGGGCTGACTTGGGCAATGGCCGGTTGTTTGCCTATCACTAACGCTAAATGAGGAATCATATTAATTAAGATTTGCCCATTTTGCCCAACGGCCGTTAAGAGCTTTTTTTGCCATTGCTTTAACTGTTCCGGGCTTTCTGTTAGCAAGTAATTGCAAAATTCATTGAAGGCGTGAGTCAAAGCCGAATAGGGAACATGATGTTGGTATTGGTCAAATTTGCCGGCCACAAAAAATCCGTGCTTTTCAGTTAAGGCTTTGAGGACTTCATGTACTAACGCGGATTTACCGACGCCTGAGTAACCGGCAACTAACATAAGTTCAGTTCCGCCTTTATCAACCGGGGAGTGCGGGGGATTTGCAACACGTTCAAAGGCTTGCAATAACGTTTTGATCTCGTTTTCTCGGCCGTATAGTTTTTGCGGAATTTTAAATTGGCCGGAAAAGTCGTTTTGTGCCAATCTAAAGCTCAAATCGTGAAGGTTTCCAAAACCGTTGAAGGTTTCAAGAGATTTATCCAAATCCCATTTTAAACCAATGGCCGATTGATAACGGTATTCAACATTTTTTGCCATCAACTTCATCACGATGTCGGAGATGATAGGTGGCACGTCGGAATTGATTTCACAAACGGGCGTGGGGGTTTTGGCAATGTGGCAATGGACTAATTCCAATGAATCGGTTGTTTCAAACGGAAGTCTGCCGGTGAACAGTTCATAAAAAGTGACGCCTAGCGAGTAAAAATCGGTGCGATAATCCAAGGCGCGATTCATTCGCCCTGTTTGCTCTGGCGACATATACGCCAGTGTGCCTTCTAGCACATTGGGGTTTTTTAACGTCAGATATTGCGCTTTAATTTGAGTTGAAATCCCAAAGTCGATGATTTTGAGTTCCCCAGTGGTGG
>Ga0164315_10005087_pt1 | contig 10266 bp, 8 predicted proteins | sample GuaBasSedimGuay6_FD_113737 | JGI IMG/M metagenome (GOLD analysis project Ga0164315, IMG submission 113737) | Subseafloor sediment microbial communities from Guaymas Basin, Gulf of California, Mexico - Guay6, Core 4569-2, 0-3 cm | ecosystem: Environmental > Aquatic > Marine > Hydrothermal vents >...
AATATAGAAGAAGTAAATGGAATTATTTATACAATTGTTTCTCTTATAATATCAATAACATTTATAGCCTCTGCCATTTATATCTTATCGGCACTTCATGCCCTTTATTTTTTAAGACAAAAGCGAAACGGAGGAGACCATTTTCTCCGTATGTTGTTTGTTCTACTGGTAGCAGCTTTTGCGGGAACATTAAGCAAACTAAATGAAGACCTTTCTTACGTAGAGGAAGCATTTTTTGTTGTTTCCATTGTTTTAATATCATTTAATTCTTTTAGGGTTTCATGGATTGCATTTTTATCAAAACGTCAAAAAATATTTTTACTTTTTATCTCAATTATAATGTCTAGTCTATTTGTAGTTAACTTTTTAATGTTTTATGAAACTAATATTATAGAGCAGATTGTTTTATATTTTTCTCCTGGAATAAGAGTCTTTTATAACCTTATTATGCTTTATGGGGCTATCTATTTTGGAATAGTTTTCTTCACAACTCTCTTCCATCTTCCCACGGCTGGAGCGTTTGATCAAAAGAGGGAAGAGATAACATCCTTGATTGATCTTAGTAAACTTATGACCCAAGTACTTGATTTTAAAGAACTGGCTGATAGCCTTACGGAAGCTACAAATAATGTATGTAATTCTGACTCAGCATGGATTGTAATTAATACTGAAGATGGACATGAATTGATTTCTGTGAGTAACATTGGATATCTTGAAGCAGAAGGAGTTAGTCAGAATTTATTAAAGGAATTTAAACTTCCTCTAATGGATGTGATCACTCTAAATCAAAAATTAATAAAGGTAAAATTTCAGAATGATGAAAGGACTTTTGTTTTCCAATCAATAATAGTTGCACCATTAAAAGTACATAATAGTATTAATGGATATCTTTTTGCGGCGAAACGACAAAAGTATAAATTTGATAGAGATGAAGTGAAGGCAATTGGTGCTTTTGCTGATTATGCAGCATTGGCAATTGAAAATGCCAAACTCATAAAGGAATCTCTTGAAAAAGAGCGTATGGAAAATGAATTGGAAGTTGCACGCAATATTCAATCAAAATTGTTGCCGGATGAAAATCCAAATTTCAAGCAATTAGAAGTTGATTCATTGTTTGTCCCTGCTTTCGAAGTGGGGGGAGATTATTACGATTACTTTAAAATTGGAGAAGATAAACTCGCTTTTGTTATTGCCGATGTATCAGGCAAAGGTGTCTCTGCATCGTATATTATGGCAGAAGTAAAAGGAATATTTGAATCGTTATCTCAGGTAATTATAAACCCTAAGGAACTTTTAGTAAAAACAAACGACATATTAGGAAAGAGTTTAGATAGAAAAACTTTTGTAACTGCTTTATATGGTGTTATTGATATGAAAACCGGGATCGTAAATTTTGCTCGAGCTGGCCATATGCCGCTGTTAGTTTGTTCTGATGGAAAGTTAAAAGAGTACCTACCAAATGGAATTGGTTTGGGACTTGATTTTACAAATAAGTTTGAATCTAATATCGATAATATGGAAATTAAACTAAATAATGACGATATTTTAATTCTGTTTACTGATGGGGTTACAGAATCACAGAATAATGAGAATGTGGATTTTGGTTTAGAAAGGTTGAAGAATGTTATTGAAGCTAATTGTAATGGGAGTTTAAGCAACATTACAAAAAATATTTTTCAAGACGTTTCAACTTTTTCAAAAGAGAAGCAGCAGCATGATGATTTAACCCTTGTTCTATTTAAGTGGAAAATTTAAAAAACATACCCGATAAACTCGGGACAAGTTGGGAGAAGCTTAATGGCTGATTTTAATGTGTCATCAAGAGAAGATGGCGAAATAAGTGTAGTTAAAGTAGAAGGTTATTTGGATGCGCATACAGCGCCTGACCTTGAAAATGAGTTCAATAAAATGATTGAAAATAAGAGACACAAAATTGTTGTGAACTTTAGCGAACTCAATTATATAAGCAGTGCAGGACTCGGAGTTTTTATGGCATATGTTGAGACTATGAGAGAGGAAAGTGGAGATATTAAGTTTTCAAATCTCAAGGAGGATGTATATAGCATTTTTGATTTATTAGGATTTCCAGTTCTGTATGAATTTTATAAAGATGAAGAAGAAGCTATCAAAAAATTTAGATAAGATATACTGTGAGAAGAGAAATCGACATATCGAAATCAGAAATAGTAATTTCTAGTTCAACTGACAATCTTTCATTGGTAAGGAGCTTTATAGAATATCATGGAAGAGAACTTGAGTTGGGAAATAAAGAAATTGCTCATATCTCTTTAGCTGTTGATGAGGCATGCACAAATATAATTAAGCACGCCTACAATTATTCTAAAAATGGAAAGATTAAAATTAATATAGATAAAAAGAAAGATAAATTGTCAGTGAAGCTTACTGATAAAGGATCGCATTTTGACCCAAGTATAATTCCTGATCCAAATATTGAAGAAAGCCAAAAAATGAAAAAAGGTGGTGGACTCGGAATGTTTCTAATGAAAAAAATAATGGATGAAGTTGAGTACAGAGCAAAAGGAAAAGGGAACGAACTAATTTTAATTAAATATCTCGCTTAACTTAATGGAAAACGAAGCACATAAAATTACTCTTAGAAATCTCTCAGCACTTGTAGATTTTGGTAATTTAATAAATTCATCTCTCCAAACAGATTTTATAATAAACAATTTACTCCTTACGTGTTTTGGAAAATTTCACACAACAAAAGGAATTGTTGCTGTAGTTCGTGATGGTGATTTAAATTATATAGTTGCAAAGGGTTTAACTAAAAATGTAATTGATGATTTTCCAAATCTACCTGAAAAAGATTATCAAGTATCAGTTGATCTGAATGAGTATTTAGTAAAACACAATTTAATCCATTCACAAGAGATCCATTCTGCTGATAAACTTATTGGTGTGATTTTTCTTGGGGAGAGAATGAGTAGTGAAGAATATTCAATTGAAGATTCAAAGTTTTTGCAAACTTTCCTAAATATTTCAGCTACTGCACTTGAAAATTCGTTAAGCATAAATAAATTGAAAACAGCTAATAATAATCTCGATTCTAAAGTTCATCAATTAAATGCTCTGTTCGATTTAAGTAAGGAGTTTAGTGGTATTTTAGAAATTCCACTGATAAGCAAACTATTAGGTTTTTCAATAATTGGCCAATTGCTTGTTTCAAAATATGCGGTCGTGATATTCAAAGAAAATGAATTTGAAATTTTGGAATCAAAATTTAATTCTGAATTGTTGGAAGAGAATATTACTTTGTTGGAAGAAAATAAAATTGACAAACCAATACTCTGTGACGGGAAAAGTCATAAATCAAGTTCACCACTTTTTGAAATGGGTATTGAACTTATAGTGCCGATGCAGATTAAACAGAAGACGAAAGGGTTGATTTTATTAGGGAAAAGGAATACCGGGCAAAATTATTCTAAATCTGATATAGAATTTGTTTCATCAATAGGAAGCCTTGCAATTATTTCGATAGAAAATAGTTTACTATTTAAGGATGCTCTTGAAAAACAAAGATTGGAAAAGGATTTAGAGATTGCAAAAAAAATTCAACAAAAATTATTGCCAAGTAAATTGCCTGAAATGAAAAATTTTGAAATTGCCGCATATAATAGTGCCGCTAAACAAGTTGGTGGTGACTACTACGATGCTCTAACATTGGATAGTGGAAGAGTATTAGTTGCAATTGCAGATGTTTCTGGAAAAGGGGTTCAAGCAGCTTTGTTGATGGCAAATTTACAAGCATTTCTTCAATCGATAAGTAAACAGAACAAAGCTCTTGTTGATGCGTCAAACTTACTTAATGACTTAGTATCGGAAAATACATCAGATGGAAGATTTATTACATTCTTCTGGGGTATTCTGGATGATGAAAATATGAGCTTTGAAAGTGTAAATATGGGACACAATCCACCATTACTTTTGCGGAATGGAGTTATCACTAAACTGAAGAATGGGGGAATGTTAATGGGAGTTATGCCAACAGTTACTCCCTATAATAATGAAATTACTAAATTAGAAAAAAATGATTTAATAATAATGTTCACAGATGGGATAACAGAAGCAATGGATGGAGAGAACACGGAATTCTCTGATGAACGATTAGAAGATCTTTCTCTAACACTGAATAACCTTTCTGCAAACGATTCATTGAAGAAAATTTTAGCTGAGGTAAACCTTTTTACGGGTGGTATAGAACAGTCAGATGATATAACATGCATAGTCGTAAAAGCAAAAGAAGTTTAATTTGAATGATTTTGAGCACATATTATCAAAGTACCGCCCCAAACTAGTTGCACCCGTCGTTTTATTTATGACTGCGCTATTGTTGACCCAGTTTTATTTTATTTTTGAAGTTACCCCACAACCTAATGATGAATGTATTTGGGAACCACAGATGGTAACCAAAGATAGTGTTGGCTTCTTTTTTAGGGATGTTAAGTTAGAGGGTGTTACTTGGGACGCAGGAATTCGTGATGGTGACCAACTTCTAGAAATTAATAATAAACCAATTATTATTCTCCAAGAGGCAAGTCATATATTAAATGGTATTGCAGCTGGTGATTCTGCTATATACAAAGTTTCGAGAGATGATGAAATTTTTGAAACAAAAGTGGAAGTTAAGAAGCTACTCCAATTTGGTGGTTTTGCTATCTCTCTTCTAGCATCCATTTGGTTAATTGTTGGATTTATTGTAATTAAATCAAAAGAGACCGGTGTTGCCCAAATTACATTTTTCAGAATGGGTTTAGCCTTTGTTCTTTTTTCTTCGTTTAATTTATTGATCTCTGATAATATAATTAATCCACTATATAAGAATCTAATTTTATTGCAAATTGTAGATCACCTTTGGACATTTGGAACGGTTTTTCTTCCTTATTTAATTCTCAAATTTTTCTGGATATTTCCCAACACAATTAAATTCTTTAAACGTAATTGGATTGACAAACTTCTCTATCTTCTTCCGACAATTACATTTGTTGCCTTAACAATAGTTAAATATCTTTATGTATACGAAGGAGTAATAAATTTAAACAGATTTTATTATGGATATTTAGCGCGTTATTCATTTATTTTGATATTTGTAACCGCAGTTGTGGGTTTAATTTCTCTATTTTACAACTATCTCAAAATTGAAAATAAAAAAGATAGGAAACCTATCTTTGTAATTTTAATTGCATATTCTATTGGAATTATTGCTGCGATTTACTCATTTATATTAGGAACAGCAGCACCTGCAATGCAGTACAATCAACCAGAATTTTTTATGCCAATAATTCTAATTGCATTGCTTCCGGTGGCTTTTGGTTACTCAATATTTAAGTATTCATTACTGGATGTTTCTGATCTTGTGAAAACAACTTTGCTTTATGGACTTGGTACAGTAGGCATTGCTTCAACGTATTTTTTAGTAATTTATCTTCTTGGGCAAGTATTAAGCTCAGTTATCGGAGGTGAATATCAAGCACTTGTTGCTGCAGTCATATTTGTTGGGTTTGCAATTGTTTTCCAATCTACTAAGGATAAATTTCAAAATTTAATTATAAGAAAATTTTATCCTGAACAGTTTGCGTATCAAAAAGTACTTTATAAATTTAGCAATGATGTTGTTACAATTGTTGGATTAGATAATATCTTAAAATCTACAACCAATACATTCATCGAGTCACTTAAATTAGCAGTTTTTGGAATTGTTATTAAAGACAATTCAAATGGTAAGTTTACATTAAGAGAGGGTGTTGGATTAAATGACTCTACATTTGTTCTTCACGCAAATGAAGAAAGATTAATGAATTTTTTGAATAACAAAAAAGAAGCTAATCAAGCATTAGTTATTGAAGATGGTGATTTTAATTCAGTCTGCCCAGAATCTGCTGATATCCTTGTTGAGCAAGGCATTTATACTGTGATTCCGCTTATTATAAAAAACAAAATTATAGGGCTTCTCCTTTTTGGACTCAAATATTCAGGATCTCGCTTTGCTGGAAAAGACATTGAACTGTTAACTGCTGCTGCCAATCAAACAGCTGTTTCTATTGAAAATGCTCGCTTATATGAATCTGAAAAGGAAAAATTAATTCTTGAAAGAGATCTTGAGAATGCCAGAAAAATTCAAAACAGTTTGTTGCCTTCTGTAATTCCAAGAATTAAAGGACTAGATATCAGTGGCACAATGCTACCTGCTATGCAAGTAGGGGGTGACTATTATGATGTAATTAAAATCACAGATTCAAAAGCATTTGTTGTTGTTGGTGATGTCTCTGGAAAAGGACTTGCTGCATCCTTCTATATGTCAAAACTTCAAACTATGGTTAAACTCTATTGCAACGAAAAGAACTCACCTTATGATGTGTTGACAAAAATCAACTCGAGAATTTATAGAGAGATGGAGAAAAACTGGTTCATTACATGCACTATTGCATTGTTCGATTCAGAACATAAAAGTTTAAAAATCTGTAGAGCCGGGCATACACCACTATCTGTTGTAATAGATGGAGTAATTCAAGATTTTATCCCTGATGGAATTGGAATTGGTTTAGAAGAAGGGAAGTTATTTGATCAAAATCTTGAAGAGTTGGATCTTCAATTAACTGATAAATCGCTCTATTGTTTATACTCTGATGGTGTAAACGAAGCCATGAATGACAAAAATGAAATGTTTGGGACAACAAAGTTCAATAATATTTTATTAACTCAATCCAATTCAAGTACATCAGAAATTCAAAAAGAAATTATTCAATCATTGAGTGACCACAAAGGTGATGCACCTCAAAATGATGATATTACATTTGTATTAGTTAAAGTAAAATAATTGCAATAATATTAGTTGCACAGATTTGTGCCAAGGGCATTCTCCGTAGGAGTCTCACAGACCTTTGGAGCAATCTGTTCGATTCAGAAATAATATCTAAGAATTTTGTATATTGAAATTATGATTAAGCGAGTTATATTCATATCACTACTTATCTCATCAATATCTTTTTCACAGTTTAAGGATAAAGATATTTCTCCAACAGTTTTAGATGGTATCACAAACTATTCCCCGTCCGGATTTTTATCGAACTTCTTAAACCCAGATAATTTTAAGATGAATCACTCTGTTGGAATGTCTTATGCAACATCTGGTGGTCATGGCTTAGCTCTCAGTACGTATACCAACTCGATGGCTTTTCGTTTAACCGAAAATCTGAACATTGAGGTTGATGCAAGCCTTGTTGCTTCACCCTATAGTTCATTTGGCCAAGATCATCAAAAGTCAATTAATGGAATTTACCTAACTCGTGCCCAACTTAATTATAGAATTTCAGAAAATTCAAACCTAATGATTCAATATTATAATCCAGCTCCGGGCATGTACTACAACAATTTTTACAATTCTTCTCCATTCTCAAGAGATAGATATATAAGAGGGTTTTAAATCTTAGAATTTCTTATTTTTACAAACTCCAATTTTGGAATTATCACAATTATAGATTTATTTGACTTTGGCTAAACGAAAAGAAACTCGGAACAGAAATAATATGACTAATGTTGAGAGATCGATTAACAATTTTTTTCTTAACATTTTAATTTTTCTTCTTTTAACCGTTATTATATATCTCTCATATTCACTATTTATAAAATTGTATAGTACTGAAATAACTGAGACTGAATTAAGAGATTATGGAAAACATTCTGAAATAATTCAAGTAGAAGTGTTAAATGGATGTGGCGTTAGTGGAATTGCAGATAGGTTTACAGATTATTTAAGAGAGAACAATGTAGATGTCGTTGAAACTGGAAACTATATTCAGTTTGATATAGATGAAACTATTGTTATTGATAGAATTGGTAATAAAGCAAATTCAAATTATGTTGCTGAACTGTTAAATGTTCGTCAGGCTAATTCAATTACGCAAATAAATAGCGATTATTTTGTTGATGTTACTCTTATTATTGGTCGTGATTATTTTAAACAAACACCAATTAAAAAGGAATAAATTTTGGATGCTAAAGATTTTGCTGAAAGAATAGGAAAGCTAATTCTTTCAAAAAAAGGATACGATATAAAAGTGCTTGAATTAAGAGAGATATCATCTGTTGCAGATTATTTTGTAATATGCTCTGCTGATTCTCATATTCAGGTAAGAGCAATAGCTGATGAAGTAGATGATAAGCTAAGAGATATTGGAATTAAATGCCAGTTTAAAGAAGGATACAATACACTTAACTGGGTTCTGCTGGACTATTTCGATGTTGTGGTACACATATTTAAAACCGAATCACGTGAATTCTATAATTTAGAAAAGCTTTGGGGCGATGCACCTACAGAAACAATTGTGGATGAAGTAAGCAAGTAGAATTATTTATTTGAGCCAATACCGAAAAATTAAATTATAATTAACCCAGGTCTTTAGACTGGGAAAAACTAGTTAGAGAAATCATGCCAAACGGACTTCCTCCAAAGGGATGCCATTGGCAAGTCCGTTCGGACTTTTAAAAGTGAACTCAATTTATTTAAGTGGAGATTTAATTGAAAACATATCTAAAAAAACTTTTTGAAAACACAGCAAATACATTACAATATTTGAATGATAAAACAATCACATTTTCTGTTCCAAATCAGAAAGGTCATGGAGATTTATCAACAAATGTTGCTATGCTGTTAACGAAAGAGCTGAGAAAAAATCCACGAGAAATTGCTAATGAAATAATTGAGAATCTAAATTATGATAAAGATGTAATTGAAAAAGTTGAGATAGCCGGACCTGGATTTATAAATTTTATTTTCACTCCGAAATTTCTATCAAAAATAATTGTCGAAATTGTTGAAGAACAAAGTGAATTTGGAAAATCAAAAAAATATCTTGGCAAGAATGCGAATGTGGAATTTGTGTCAGCTAATCCAACCGGTCCATTGACGGTAGGACATGGCAGAAATGCAATAATTGGTGATACAGTTTCAAATTTATTAGAATGTGTCGGATATAATGTCGATAGAGAATATTATTTCAATAATGCTGGTAGACAGATGCGAGTTCTTGGTGAATCAGTACAACTTCGATATCGCGAGTTATTGGGTGAAGAAATTGATTTTACCGATGAATATTACCAAGGCGAATATATAAAGGAAGTGGCTCAACTTTTAGTCGATGAACATGGTGATAAACTTCTAGATGAAAAGGATGAGTCACTATTTAAAGCTAAAGCAGAGAGTGCAATTTTTGGAGAGATAAAAAGAACACTTAAAAATCTGAATATTGAAATGAAATCATTTTTCAATGAAGATTCTCTCTATCAAGATAAAAAAATTGATGCTGTTCTCTCTGAGTTCAAAGAGAAAGGATTAACCTACGAAAAGGAAGATGCTCTTTGGCTTAAACTAACTGAACTTGGTAATGAACAAGATAAAGTAATGGTTAAAGCTACAGGAGAGCCAACATATCGCTTACCTGATATAGCTTACCATATAACAAAATTTGAAAGGGGTTATGATAAAATTATTGATGTATTTGGATCTGATCATAATGCAACTTTTCCAGATGTGAAAGCTGGAGTAAGGGCATTGGGGTATGATACTGATAAAATTGATGTTTTAATCTATCAATTTGTTACTATTATCGAAAATGGTGAAGTAGTAAAAATGTCAACCCGTAAGGCAAATTATATAACATTGGATGAATTGACTGAATCTGTCGGGAAGGATGTTGTTAGATACTTCTTCAATATGCGATCTCTTTCAAGTCATCTTAATTTTGATATTGATTTGGCAAAAAAGCATTCAGAAGAAAATCCAGTATTCTATTTGCAATATGCCTATGCAAGAATATCCTCAATAATTAGAAATACTACAGAGGAGAAATTGAAAGCCTCAATGAAAAATCTCGATTTACTAAATATGGAAGCAGAAATTAATTTAATGAAAGTACTTCACCAATTTAGTGAGGAAGTATTATTTAGTGCAGAGAGCTATGAGCCTCACAGAATTGCAAATTACCTAGAGGATTTGGCAGCGAGTTTTCACCGATTTTATACCGATTGCAGAATTCTAGGAACTGAAAAAAAATTGGCTGAAGCACGCATAGCCCTTGCTGGTGCTGCTCAGATAGTGATCAAAAATGGATTATCAATTCTCGGTGTCACTGCCCCCGATAGATTGTAGAAATGGCGGCGTTGCTACCGATAAAGAGAATACTTTATTAGCACCATTCTCTTTTAGTACTTTTGCTAATTCTATAACTGTTGTTCCTGTAGTTATAA
>Ga0164315_10005088_pt1 | contig 10266 bp, 10 predicted proteins | sample GuaBasSedimGuay6_FD_113737 | JGI IMG/M metagenome (GOLD analysis project Ga0164315, IMG submission 113737) | Subseafloor sediment microbial communities from Guaymas Basin, Gulf of California, Mexico - Guay6, Core 4569-2, 0-3 cm | ecosystem: Environmental > Aquatic > Marine > Hydrothermal vents...
TAAAAGTACAATCTACAATTAATTTATTTTCTACAAAAGTGGAACATTTTATATTGCAAATGCAAACCGAGTCTGTATCCAAACGAGAAATTAAGGTAGCTTTTGTTGTTAAGTATTCTCCAATTTTTGGAATATGAAACACCTCAACCTTTTTAATAGCGCTAATGTAGCCAACTAATTTGTTACTTTCTCCAGTAAGGTCGCCTTCTAAAAAAAAGCCTTGCCCTACAATAGCAGTTGAAGTTTGAGCAGCGTTTTCTATGAGGCCAGCTTCTGTTAAATATCCGTTTTTTACAAAAATACAACTCTCAAGAATGGGTAACCCTGAAGAAACAGATTCGTCACTAATACCCAACAAGTCTTTTACCATTAACATAGGACCTCTATGTGGTAAAAATGTTTTAAATTCTTTATTTTCTATATTTCTACTCATTAAACAGTTAAGCTAATACTGTTTTCATTTCGCTGGTAGCGATGATTTTTCCGTTGCATTCTACTTGCGAAGTTACTAAAGTTACCCCCATAATTTCGTGTAATATAGTTGCCGAAGTAATTAATTCGTTACCCGCCTTCGGAAATTCTGAAATTTCTACTTTTTTAATAGCACCAATATATCCTGTTGGAGCAGGTTCATTTTTTAAAAAATATTGATATCCTGTAAATAATGCAACGGTTTGTGCCATGTTTTCAATAAGACCAGAAGCAGTAAAAACAGATTGAAATGTAAAAATATTTTCTTCTGAAATTGAAAAACCTGAAATTATTTTATTTTCAGAAAAATAAAATAATTTATCGACCATAACAAAAGGATATCTCTGAGGAATTAGGTTTTTAACAAAATCCTTATTGGTCAATGGTGCTTTTAGCAAATTCATTTAACACACTGTTAAAAGTGCATAGGTATAGAAAAATCTTGCGCTTTCTGGAACAGATAATAATATAGTATCTCCCTTTTTAAGATTTCCTGAAGCAACCAATTCTTCTAACATTACGTAAATTGATGCAGAGCCTATATTTCCTACTTTACTTAAATTCATAAACCAATTATCCCAAGGTATTTCAATACCTTGATTTACCATCTCGTCATATAATCTTTCTTTAAAATAGTGCGAAGATATGTGTGGCAAATAATACGTAATATCTTTAGGTTTTATATCATGCTTGGTAATAGCTTTTTTTAAACTTTCTACACCTTTCAAAAGAATATTTTCACTTAATAACTTTATATCCTGTTTCACAGAAAAAATAGAGTTTTCAACCCATTCTACAGGTGTATAGTCACTCCAAGATTTAATGCTTCCATCTTCTAATTTATCCCCTCCAGCATACATACAAGTCTCAAGTTCATGAGCATAAGAATATCCATCCATCCATTCAATTCTCAAAGGAAAATCACCAATGGGTTTGGTTTCTAATAAAAAGGCTCCTGCACCGTCTGACAACATCCAACGCAAAAACTCTTTTTTAAAAGCTAAAATTGGAGTCTTTTCTAATTCTTTTAAATGTGAAATTTCATCATCGAACAAATACGATCTCATCCAAGAAGATATTCTCTCAGAACCTGTACATACTGCATTATTTACTTGATTTGATCTAAGAGATAAATATCCATATTTTAAAGCGTTCATTCCAGAACAACAAGCGCCTGAAGGAGAATTTATTTCTAAATTTCCATTTTTCAAAAACCCATGAACCATCGCCGCATGAGAAGGCAAGGTTTGATCTGGACTTGAAGTACCGCAGGATAATAATTCTATTTCATTTTTATTAAAACTACCATCACACAATCCCTCTACTGCTTCTTTAACCAACTGAGCATTATTATGCGTTACATTACCATCATCATCAATAGCATAATATCTTGTTTTAATTTTATTATTTCTTAAAACTACATGCCTTGTTTTTGAACTTTTCTCATTAATCACCCCCAGTTTTTCCTCCATATGATCATTATCAATAGGATCATTTGGTAAAAACTTAGATATTCTTGTAATGTAAACGTCTTTCATTAATCTCTCTTTATCTGTACAGATGAATAATCTTTTTTATCCTTTAATCTTTTTCTCGTTAAGGGTATAAAAGTTAGCAAAAATAAGAAAAAAACTATTGGTGCAAAAATCCAAATTGCAACTAATAAATATATGCTAAATAATTTAATAAATGGCTGACGTTCTTTACTATTAATCTTTCCTTTAGAAGAGATTAAATTTGCCCATTTGCCAAACAGAATATTAGCGCGTTTATCCATAACAAGCAAAAAAGATTTTATATTAACAGCATCTTTATCAAGCAGTTGGCTTTGCATATTATCAAAATTTCCAATCAATAAATTTTTTAAAATACTCGAACCAAATTTTGAAGATTCCATAATATCCTTTTCTGAAACACCAGGTTTAGGAAATATCCCTAAGTATCTTTTTTTTACTCCAGACATCATCCATTGTACGATGGTAATAACGCTAATATGGTTTATGTGCCTATCTACCAAGGCAATATTACCTACCAATATAGCTTGGTTTTGTGCTAGTAGCTTTTTTACTTTTTCTTGAGCCATAATCCACATATTTCTACAACCAATTATTGTAATTACAGGAGTATCTTTAAATAAAGGTTTGGCTATATCATTCTTTAAAAATGAATTAATAGGAATAGAAGGTGTTAGATACCATACTTGATAAGAAAAAATAATTAAATCATACTTTTCTTGTAATTTAGGATTATTTAAGTCTTGTAACTCTGTTGGTATCTGTAAAAAAGATTCTGGAAATACATTATAAAATGATTTTTTATCCCAAGGAAAAGGGAATGCTTTTTTTAATTTAATTTCATAGAAATACAAGTCAACATCATTAGAATCTTCTAACTCTTGCGTAATGTTTTTAGAAATATCTAATAACTGTCCAGATTGAGAATAATAAATTACAAGTACTTTTTTCAAAATAAAATTATTTTATGTCATTCCAGAAATCGAAATAATTAAACCACTGGTAAGGATATTTTTTTAATATTTCTTCGATGCTTTCTGTATATTTTTTTAATAAATCTTGAGCATCTCTTTTTATAAATTTTACTTCTCTTGCATAAAATTGATAATGTTTCGAGTTCTTTTTCATAATATACAAGAAAAGAACGGGGACATTTAATCTTGAACCTAATAAAAAAGCTCCTGCGGGAAAATTAGCTTCTTGTCCTAATAATTTTTCTGAAAGGGTTTTGTTTCCTTCAAAATAACGATCACCAGTAACACAAATTAATTCGTTATTACGCAAAGATTCATTGATCTGAAATATATGCGACAAATCGTCTTTTACTATTATAAATTTCATGTTTGATTGCAATGAAAATTTATCTAAGTAGCTCTTGATTGCTTGATGCTCATTATCGGTAGTTACCAAACTAATTTGGGACGAATTATTAAGTTCTGACAAAAAATAATCGGCTATTTCAAAATTACCTACATGAGCACTTATTAATATTCCTCCTTTTTTATTTTCAAGTAATCTTTTAATATTATTGTCTCCATCAAAACTATAAGTAAATTGTTTTGACATCCCAAAAGATATTGCAAATTTATCTATAATAGTTTGTCCAAATGTGTAATAGCTTTTATAGACTTTAAAAAAGCTGTTAAATTTAGAATATTTTAAACGTTTGTGGAAGTAATAAAAATTAGCTTTAGTTCCTTTAACAGAAAAAAATAAATAATATAATGCAACAAAATAAAGTATAAAATAGGCAGACCTAACTCCTAATTTCCGAATAAAAAAAATAAATATTTTGTATCCAAAAAGTGCTCCTTTTGATTTTCCATCCCATTGAGCCATTTTTAGAAGAAATTAATTTAATTTTTGGTGAATTAAATCGTAAAAATCTTGAAGGGTTACTATGTTTGTAAAATCTTCTGCATCTAGCTTAACATCAAAATTAGACTCCACAGAAACCACTAAATCAATATAATCTAAACTATCAAGCTCAAGAGTTTCTTTTAAATTTGCCTCTGGAGATATATCGTCGTCTTCAACTTCAAATTCGTCAATTAAAAACTCGTTAGTTTTATCAATAATTTCTTCAATATTCATGATAATTTGTGTATTTATTTTTTTTGTATAAATTTCTTTATAATTAAGGCTGAATTTGTACCTCCAAACCCAAAAGAATTCGACAAAAATACATCAATTTTTTTACTTAATGTTTTCTTAACTAAATTTAATTTCGAAGCATCTTCATCTGGATTTTCCAAGTTAATATTTGGAGCTACAAACGAATGCTGCATCATTAACATAGAGTAAATAACCTCGCTTGCTCCTGCCATCCAGCATTCGTGACCTGTCATAGATTTTGTAGAACTAACAGGTGTTTTAAAAGATCCGAAAACATCAAAAATTGCTTTTGCTTCATTGGCGTCACCAACTGGTGTTGAAGTTGCGTGAGCATTTATATAATCTATTTCTTGTGGTTTTATTTCTGCTTGCTCTAAGGCTTTACGCATTGCTTTTGAAGGCCCTTGAAAATTAGGTGTAGAAATATGACCTCCGTTAGAAGAAAAACCATATCCAGCAACTTCCCCTAATATTTTAGCTCCTCTTTTTACAGCAGACTCATAACTCTCTAATATCAATGTTGCTCCACCACCACTAGGGACAAGACCATCACGATCTACATCAAATGGCCTTGATGCTTTTCTTGGGTCTTTTGTATTCACCGAAAAAACACCCAAACCATCAAAACTTGCCATTGCATATTTGTTTATTTCTTGAGCACCGCCACAAATAATACAATCCTGTAATCCGCTTTTAATAAGCTGGTAAGCAATCCCAATAGAATGAGACCCACTTGCACAGGCAGCACTAATAGTGAAATTAACCCCTGTTAATTTAAAAATTGTAGAAAGGTTCATGGTAATTGAAGAATTCATAGATTTAAAAATAGCACCCGAACCAACTAGCGTAGTGTCTTTTTTTATTCTTATCTTATCTACAGATTCGATAATAGATTTTGCGGTACTATCGTTTCCGTATATAATACCTACTTCGGTATTATTAATATAATCTTGAGAAATTCCTGCGTTTTTTAACGCTTCTAATGTAGCAACATACGCATAGTTAGATTCTTCGCCAAAACTTATTCGCTCTCTTCTATGAAGCATTTTCTTTAAGTTTACAGGATCTACCATTCCTGTAAGGCAAGACCTGTATCCAAAATCTTCTCTGTCTTTATCGAATACTATTCCAGATTTACCTGTAAACAGCGATTCTTTTACTTCATCAAGATTTTTACCAATGCATGAGTAAATTCCCATTCCTGTTATTACAACTCTCCTCATTTTCTGAATGTAGTTTTTACGAATAAATTCCTCCGTTAATATTAATCACTTCCCCTGTAATATATGATGATTTTTCTGAAGCTAAAAAAGAAACTAAATGCGCTACTTCTTCTGCCTTTCCAAATCTGTTAGTAGGGATCATTTTTTTTAATTCCTTTTCGTCTAAACCGTTTGTCATATCCGAAACTATAAAACCTGGAGCAACTGCATTTACAGTAATTTTACGTTTTGCCACTTCTTGCGCCAACGCTTTTGTTGCAGCTATTACGGCTCCTTTTGCGGCCGAATAATTGGTTTGACCAGGTGTTCCTTTTAAGCCAGAAACCGAAACCATATTAATAATTCTTCCGTAGCGATTTACCAACAAATTCTGAATTAATTTATTGGTAACATTAAAAAACCCGTGTAAACTTGTGTCTATTACACTTTTCCATTCTTCATTTTTCATCCACATAAACAAGTTATCTTTGGTAATTCCTGCATTATTTATAACAACTTCAATTATTGCATTTTTGTTATTATCATGCCAATTGTCTAATACAGAATTTACTTGCTCAGCATTTGCTACATCAAACTGAAGCAATTCTCCTTGACCACCAGCTTCTATTACATTATCTAATGTATTTTCTGCAGCTACTTTATTACCTTTATAATTAATGAGCAACTTATAATTTAAGTCTTTTGCTAACTGAACACAAATAGCACTTCCAATTCCTCTAGAGCCTCCTGTTACTAATGCATATTTTGTTTTTTCTATTTTTTCTTTCATTATATTCTTGTAATAAAGGGCACTAAATTAGTGGTGTATTATTTTGAAAATAATTCGGCTTTCTGCCACCATTTACCTCCTAAAACTTCTCCGTTTTCATTGATAAACCCCCATTTCTTTTTGGCGGAAACTCTTGCAAGTCCGTTATGAAAACCTTTGATATTGTTTTTTGAAAACATAGAGAATCCTTTTGCGGTAATATCATATTCACTATTTATTACCATTGCCCCTGTTTTGTCTATAAAACCCCATAGTTTTTTTTCTTTTACAGGTGCCAATCCATTTTCAGCAAATATTTCTGCGTCTTTGTAATTTTCTTGTATCACCATTTCTCCCTTTTCATTGATATATCCCCAAAGACTTCCTTCCATTGCAGGAGCAAAACCATTTCTAAATGCTTTTACCTTTTTATATTTTGGTTGAATAACCCATTCTGCTTTTGCATTAACAAAACCCCACAATTTATCTTTACGTGCATAGGTTAAATTTTCGCCATAATAAAAATCTGAAATTTTATTTATTTCAGAATTTTCATGAAATTCATTATTAGAAATTACACCAAGTATTGTTCCTTTTTTAGCCCAAATTCCTGCTTTGTTATATTCACCAATTGCATCGTAATTAAGGTTTACAGTCACTTCTCCTTTGGTATTTATCATTCCCCACTTTTCGTTACTCCTAACCTTAGCGAATCCATTTGCAAAAGGTTTTATCGCATCGTAAATAGGTTCAACAACAACTTTACCATTAGTTCCAATCAATCCAATTTTACTTTCTGTTTTATAAAAAGCAACACCGTCTTTAAAATCGAAATATTTTTCTGAATCCGGAGTTTCTAATATTTTATTGGAAGCATCTACATAATTCCACTCTTCCCCTTTTAAAACAAGAACATAACCAGAGTTAAATTTTTTAATTTTATTGTATTGTGGCTCAATCACCCAGTCTCCTTTGGTATTAATAAGTCCCCAAATTTTTCCGTCTTCGGTAACTGCTGCATAGCCTTCAGAAAAACTTCCTGCATTTTTAAACTTTGCTGCAATTACCATTTCTCCAGATTTATTAATATACCCAGCCTTGTCATCGTCAACTACCATAGCTAATTCTTGAGCAAAATAATTGTTTGTAATAAATACAAGTGCGAAAAATAATAAAATTGATTTTTTCATAATATAAATTTAATGGTTAGTAATATATTCTTTTACCTTATTTACAAACGGGTACATTACTACGTCTTCAGTAAAGATAGGTACTATTTCTCTAATTGCATCGTACATTTCCTTCGTTTTAGAAGACACTTTGTCTTGAACTTTCAGGTATTCTATAGCTTGTACAATGGTTATTAATTCAATGGCAATAACCTCAAAAGAGTTTTCAATTACTTTTTTGGTAATTAAAGCTGCATTGGTCCCCATACTCACAATATCCTGATTGTCATTATTATTAGGAATACTATGCACATACATTGGATTGGATAGCATTTGGCTTTCAGCCGTAGTAGAAGTTGCTGTAAACTGCACCCCTTGCATACCAAAATTAAGTCCCAATTTTGCAAGGTTTACAAATGGAGGAAGGCAATTGTTTAATCTGGAATTCAATAAATAATTTAATTGTCTTTCGGCCAACATCGTCATTTTAGTCACTACTAGTTTCAGTTTATCCATTTCTAAGGAAACATAGTCCCCATGGAAATTTCCACCATGATACACCGATTCTTTTTCTACATTTACTATCGGATTATCATTTGCAGAATTTACTTCTTCAATTAGAATTTTTTCGGTATGATTTAGCGTATCTAAAACTGGCCCTAAAATCTGAGGCACACAACGCAACGAGTAGTATTCTTGTACTTTTTCCTCGAAAACAGTGACACCATTATTGTCCTTATATAAATGTTGTTCCCGCTTTCTAGTTAAAGTACTATCTTTTAAATGCTCTCGCATTTTTTCTGCAATTTTTTGTTGCCCTTTATGTTTTTTCGATTCATTCAATTCAGAAGACAAATGATCGTCATATGCTTGAACTATTTCATTTATTGCAGATGAGGCTACAACAGCCCAGTCTAACAACTTTCTAGTATTTATTGTGTTTACAAGCCCGATTCCTGTCATAACCGAAGTTCCGTTCATTAAGGCAAGTCCTTCGCGTAATTTAACAGCAATTGGTTTTAGATTTTCAATTTCAAAAACCTCTTTTGTTGGCTTTAATTCCCCTTTATAAAATACTTCTCCTTCGCCAATTAAAACTAGAGCCAAATGTGCTAATTGCACTAAATCACCACTTGCTCCAACTCCCCCATGCTCAAAAATTAATGGAGTTATGTCTCGATTAATAAGCTCAGTCATCAAATGAATGACAGAAATATGCACTCCAGAATTTCCTAAACACAAGGTGTTTAATCTAGCCAACATTGCAGCTTTTACATTTTGGGGAGAAATTGGGTTTCCGGTTCCAGATGCGTGACTTCTTATTAAATTATATTGTAGTTGATTCCTTTCTGAATCTTGAATTTTATATTGTGCCATTGGACCAAACCCTGTATTGACTCCATATATGATTTTATTCTCTGAAAATTTCTTTAAAAACTCAAAACTATTGGTAACTCTATCTACAACTGCTCCATCTATTTGAAGCGCATCTCCATTAAAAACAACTTCTTTAAAACGCTCAATATCTAAACTTCCTTTGTCTTTTAACATTTAATGATTATTGAATGATTTTAGAATTAAAATGATTAAATTAGTATGCAAATTTAACATAAATATATAATACTAAAACAATCTATTTTGAAAGACACAATTATTGACGTTTTAATTATCGGCGCAGGACCTTCTGGATGTGTTGCAGCATCCTATTTACACAACAATAATGCAAGAATAAAAGTGGTAGAAAAGAGTACATTTCCCAGATTTGTAATTGGTGAGAGTTTATTACCCCGTTGTATGGATCACTTTGAAGAAGCTGGATTATTGGATGCTTTAAAAGATTTTGGTTTCGAGAAAAAGGAAGGCGCACGATTTTTACAAGGTGATACTGTTTGTGAATTTGATTTTAGTAAAAAACATGGTGCTGGTTGGAATTGGACTTGGCAAGCTCCAAGAGCTGATTTTGATAATGTTTTAGCGCAAGAGTTAGTAAAAAATGGTGTTGATATTTCTTTTAATCATGAAGTAATTGATGTAGTTTTTGACGAAGAAGGAATTTCGACAACTACCATAAAAGATGAAAATGGGAACAACTATACCATAACAGCAAAAAACATCATAGATTCTAGTGGCTACGGAAGAGTATTGCCTAGATTGTTAGATTTAAATTTACCATCCGCATTACCAAAACATTCGTCAGTTTTTACACACGTAAAAGACAACAAAAGGCCTGAAGGCTATGAAGGAACAAGAATATCTTTTGATGTTTTAGATACTGAAACTTGGTTGTGGGTAATTCCTTTTTCTGACGGGAATACAAGTATTGGTTATGTAGGTCCAACAGAGCACCTCGAATCTTTCCCAGGAGATACAACAGAAAAACTACAAGCAATGGTTAGATTATCTAGCTTTTTTAAGGATAGATTTGAAAACATTGATTATTTATTTGAACCTGAATTCATAAAAAATTATTCCATTGGTGTAAAACAACTATGTGGAAAGGGCTATGTTCTAACAGGAAACACTACAGCATTTTTAGACCCTATTTTTTCATCTGGTGTTACTTTTGCCACTGAATCTGGCTTGTTAGCAGCCAAACTTATTTCTAAACAACTACAAGGAGATACAGTAGATTGGGAAAAAGAATATACAGAGTATATTTTATTTGGAGTAAATGTTTTCACTTCTTATGTAAATGAGTGGTATTCTGGTAATCTACAGAAATTATTTTTCCACAGACCAGAAAACCCTGAAGTAAAAGCACAAATCTGTGCTGTATTGGCTGGTTATGTTTGGGATAAAACCAACCCCTTCGTTGTTAAACATGAAAGAATTGTGTCTACCATGGCACATTTATTAGAAATGGAAAAATAATAAATAAAGGATATAGATAAATGCAATGCCTCACAAATAAAAATTTGTGAGGCATTATTATAAAGCTTAAATGTTATAGGTTTTTATTTAGCTTTTTTCAATATTGTTTTAGCAAATGTTTTTGCTAATTTGGCGTAACACTCAGAAATTCTGTA
>Ga0164315_10005090_pt1 | contig 10264 bp, 8 predicted proteins | sample GuaBasSedimGuay6_FD_113737 | JGI IMG/M metagenome (GOLD analysis project Ga0164315, IMG submission 113737) | Subseafloor sediment microbial communities from Guaymas Basin, Gulf of California, Mexico - Guay6, Core 4569-2, 0-3 cm | ecosystem: Environmental > Aquatic > Marine > Hydrothermal vents >...
ACAGAAACTTCGTCACCAATATTTGCTGAACATGCAAATCCTAATCCACCAACTAAACCAGCAAAGCCATCACTTATAATATCGCCAAACATATTTTCTGCAACAATTACACCATAGTCTTCTGGGTTTTTAGTTAACCACATCATTTGTGCATCAATGTTTGTATCCCAAAGTTGAATTTCCGGATAGTCTTTTGAGATGTTTTGAGCTTCTTTTAACATCATTCCAGAAGTTTCACGAAGTACATTTGGTTTTTCACAAACAGTTACATTTGAATATCCAAATTCTTTTGCATAATCAAAAGCTGCTCTTATAATTCTTTGTGTAGCTTGGCGAGAAAGTATGCGTGTAGAGATAGCCATATCTTCACTTTTAACGTGTGCAAATTTTTTCATTTTTGGATGTGTTTCAAGTGCATCACGAACTTGTGCAGGAGGATTTGTCCACTCAATTCCACCATACATACCTTCAGTATTTTGACGGAAGATTACTGTATCAACCATTGGCTCTTCAAATCCACCTTTGCCATCTTGTCGGATAAAGTTTAATGGATTTCCTTTGAAAGCTTGGCACGGACGAGTACAAATATCTAAATCAAAATGTTGACGCAAGCTAACGATAGGTGAAAAATAGACTAATCCTTTCTCTTGCAATTCTGGTGATAGTTCTGCCAACGCAGCATCTTTGGGTTTAGATGTTATTGCACCAAACAAACCAACTTTATGTTCTTCCAAAAGGTCAATAGTTCTTTGTGGCAGTGCGTTTCCTTCTGTTTGCCAAAATTCCCAGCCAATATCGCCATGTACATAATTTGCTTTGAAGCCAGCTGCTTCTAATAATCTAATAGATTCTGGTGTAACCACTTTGCCAATTCCATCGCCTGGCATTGATACGATAGTTCTCATTTTTAAGTCCTTTATTTATCTGTTTATAAAAATATTGTTCACAAAATAGTTTAATGTTACGGTAACTGTAACAATTAAATATAAGAAAAATTATTATCAAAAAAGGAATAAACGAAAGAGATTATTGGAAAAATTTTTACTATAAATATTTCAATTGTTTTCTAGAATAATTAAAAGGAATAATCAATTTGGAAAGAAAATTTGTTATCCAAATTACCTTCAATCAAATTGTAACTTGAGCCTAAAAATGCTTCATTTGGCTTATAGAGTTCTGAGTATTTTACAGATAGATGAAAATTACTAAATGGATTATAGCGAAGAAGTAGATACCATTTTATACCAGTACCCCAGAGTGGTTGGTTAGTCATAACTCCTATTAAATCATTTTCAAATTCGTAAATTCGTGAAGCAAAACTATCTGTCTGGAAAAAAATCATTCTTCCATAAACTGTTAGTTTAGATTTTAGTTTGTATTGAAAATCTTGGAACAGAAGTAAGCCGCTTTCGTTCATCCCAGTTTGACTTTTTGATATTTCTAATACTTCAATTCTAGACTTCAATCTCAACACACTATTTAATTGAAACATAAACTCACACCTAAATTTATCTGTTTTTCGCGTGATAATTTTGTTTTCAGTTTCGATTAATTCTAAGTCATCTTTGTTTTCGTTAAAATACCTAAAAAATAAATTTCCATTTCGGATTGGATTAAAGGAATAGCTAATTGAAATTTCATTTCCGTTACTTGGTAGGGGAATTGTGCTTCCTTCATTCGGAAATTTAAACTGGTCCAAATAGAAATTTATAATCCCAAATTGAGTTTTCCATTTCATCCCAAAATATAGACCAAATTCATTGGTGGTTCTATTGGTTTCTCCAAACCCTTTTGCGTAGTAACTTCTATATTCATTCGGATAATTTCTTATTGACGCAACCAACAGAAAATTGTTTTGAATTGATAATTGTAATGTGTTAATACTTGCAATTGATTTTTTATAAGTAGAAAACTCGCCAGTTATAAAGAGATTATTATAGTTGGCATCATATGAGAATGAGAGGTACTTATTAATTTCTTCATCTGGAATAATCGAAAGAATATGATTTGCTTCTTCAGGCCTTTGATAGTAGAATGCAGAAAAATTAATATTTTCAATTGGTGAAGCAGAAAGGGAAACTCCATATGTGTTTTTCTCTGTTTCAAAATAATTGTTATCCTTAATTGAATAAAAGGAAGTAACCGAAAAGTATTTAGTTGAATATTCTATAGCCATTCCCCTTAAATAAGCAAATTCGCCTGCACTTGCGTAGTGTGAAATTCCACGTGCTCTTTTAATTATTGAATTTGTAGCGTCACTACTTTTAGAAAATGAATAAGGAGACCACATTGCGAGCCCTTGTCCAAATTCCATTGTATAGTACCCAGCAAGAATGTTTAAACCAGAGACCAAATTATTTACTTGGAAATAGAATGAGTAAAAATCGAAATATGATTTATCACCGGCATCTTTCTCAACCAATGCCCCAACAAACACTTTTGAATTTACATTGAGTTTTATCCTATTGTAAAGTTTAAGAGGGGAACCTTCAAAGTATCCTGATTCATATCCCTCCTTATTCTGTACACCATAATTGATTCTTGAACGTATTTTAAAATCATAATTTGCAAAAGTGGATTCTACAATTTTGACTTCATCTCTTCTCAAATATGTAAATATCTGGAGCAGTTCTATAAATTTTATTGAGATATTTTCACTTGACTTTAGTTCTCCATATGAAAATATACGTGTATTACTTTTACGATAGAGAATAATCTGATTCACTTTGTCAATGTCCACAAATGGTAGTTTCATCAAGTCTGATTTACTAGCAGCATTTAAGTCAATCGGATTTTCTAAATAATATTCAATTAAGTCATAGAGCTCAGAATTCTCTTTTTCAATTGTTGCTGAGTTTATAAAATTATTTAAAACATATTCTACTGATTTTAGTGAGTCTGATTGAGCAGTTAGAAATTTTAATGGAATTAATAGTAAGAATAATATTTGTAAACTCAATTTCAAACTAATTTTTCCCAAGAAAATCTTTAATCCTTTGGCTACGAGATTTAGCATCACCAAATTGAAGTGTAACACTAATTTGATGTGTGAATCCTAAGTCCTGATGGTTAAATAGGGCATAGTCAATTTCAAAAATAGAATAATTAATTCCAAAACCTGCAGATAGAGAAGATGGTTCATTCATTGCACCGACTCGTAAATTTAGATGTTGTATAATTTGATAATCAATTCCAATTCTAATAGAATTGCTCATATCAATCTCTTTTTGCAGTGCAGCATTTATAGATAATTCTGGAATTAAATCATAACTCATTCCAAATCCAAAAGTTATTGGTATTTGATTATCCTCATTTCCAAAAGTAGAGCGCGTGATATTATCAATAACAAATCCAATACGAAGTTGGTTGGTTAAATAGGTAAGTCCACCAACTAATAAAGTAAATGCACTAGAACTCCCATAATTTTTGATAGAAATATTTCTATAGTTGAGAGTTATTCCGAAGAAAAAATTATTAAAAAGTTCTCTAGAATGGGAAACAAAGAAGTTGTTTTCTTTGTATAATTCGAAGCCATAATTTGTGTAGGCAATTGCAAACGACCCAAACTTAGTTGGTTCATGATAGACTGCTGAACCATTTGCAAGTTTACTTATTCCAAAAGGAGAAGGGGAATAAAAGATGCTAATTTCTCTCCAGTTTTGTTGAGCTAAACCAGCAGGATTATTAAACATTGCATAAGAATCTGAGGCACGTGCTATATCCGAATGGGAAAGAGCAATTTGTTTTGCCCCTGGTTCAATTTGGGCAAAAATATTGACATAAAAAACAAGAAGAATTAGTATTATTTTCTTTAGTAAATTCATATGTTACAATTGTGTGATTATTGTCATATGTTTACAAGATTACTTTGTAGAACTTTCTATTGCTTTTGCCCAGCCCTGGCGAATTTTGATTTAACTTGAAAGTTACTACATCGGGAGTTGTACGAACATATCTCATAAATCAAAGTTGTTCTAAAATATCTAAAATATTCTGATAAATCAATTTTAATAAATAGAGTCTTATTATGAAAAAGTTTATTCTCTTTGCCCTAATTTTATTTAGTTTTTCAACAATGTACTCGCAAGAGCTTGAAGCAACAGTCCAAATTAATACAGAACAATTACCATCCGTCTACAAAGAAAATTTAGAATTATTTCAGGCACAGATTGAAGGTTATCTTAATAGTACTAAATTTACTGGTGGTAATTGGGAATGGCCTAAAATTAAATGTGGCTTTAATATGTTTTTTACAGCAGGCGCAGATGAAATTAACTATACTGCCCAAGTTGTTATTAATAGTACACGCCCTGTGGAGGGATCAGAAAACCGTTCCTTAATGCTAAATATAATGGATAATAAATGGTCATTCCAATATGAAAAAAATCAAAGTATTTATTATGAACCATCTACTTTTAATGCACTTACTAGCTTTTTAGATTTTTATGCTTTAGTGATTATTGGAATGGATGCAGATTCATACGAACCATTTGCGGGCACTTCAGTTTTTCAGGAAGCTATGCGTATAGCCATAATGGGTGGAAGTACAGGATATAGTGATAGCTGGGGAACGAGCAGTTCGAGTTATAACAAACGTGGATTTATTGAGGATGCTACTAGCGCTGGTTTTCAACAATTTCGTCAGGATATTTTTGATTACCATTACAACGGTTTAGATGTTTTCTATAGAGATAGAGAAGAATCATACAAGAGTTTTGAAAAGTTGGTTAATAATCTCACTAGATGGAAAAAAGCAACCAATAGAAGAAGTCCATTTATAAATGCATTCTTCGATGCTAAATCTGGTGAATTAATCTCTTATCTCGAAGATTATCAAGACAGATCAATTTTTACTAAACTTATAAAAGTTGACCCTGGACATACTTCCAAATATATTGAGGCAGAAGAGAAATAGTTGAGATAAACTTCTCGAAAAAATAATAGCATCTATTTATGAAAAATCAGAGTTAGTGATTTGTATGAAACGTAAAGAAATTTTGCTAGAATGGGTAAAGTTATTCAACAAAGGAAATGCAGATGCTATAGCCGAACTCTACCACGACGATGCAATTAATCATCAAGTAGCTAATACTCCCATTAAGGGAAAAGAACTCATTAAAGAGATGTTTAGTAGTGAGTTTGCTACAGCTGATATGACATGCATTGTGGAAAATATTTTTGAAGATGGGGAGTGGGCTATCTTAGAATGGAAGGATCCATTAGGATTGAGAGGTTGTGGGTTTTTTCAAATAGTGGATGGAAAAATAAAATTCCAGAGAGGATACTGGGATAAACTCTCGTTCCTCAATCTACATAATTTACCAATACCAACCCAAAACAAGTATGAATAAACTTAAGCTAAACATTTTGTATGAAGAATATGGAAAATCTTAAATTCCTCAGCTTATTAATATTTTTATTAATATATTCGTGCAATATGGGAGATAAAAAAATATCTGTTGAGAAATGGGAAAGTGAGATTCTTGAAACTGAGCAGAACTTTGCCAAAATGGCTATGGAAGATGGAATAGATAAAGCATTTTTATTTTATGCAGCGGATGATGCAGTCTTAATGCGAAATAATAATTTAGTCATTGGTAAAAATGCCATAAAAAAACATTTCGAAAACCAAAAGTCAAATGATGATGTTAGCCTAACATGGGAACCCGATTTTATTGATGTTTCAAAGTCTGGAGATTTAGGTTATACATATGGGAAGTATATTTTTACGTCCTTTGATTCTAATGGAAATAAAGTTGAAAGTAATGGAATATTCCATACTGTGTGGAAGAGACAACCAGATAGAACATGGCGATTTGTATGGGATTAATAGTTACCGGTTTTCTAATGGAATTGATTGGAAAAATTTATGAATAATATAATTGAGCAGTTTTATTCAGCTTTTCAAAAACTGGATGCTGATAAGATGGTTGAACATTATCATCACGAAGTAGAATTTGAAGATCCAGCATTTGGAAAACTCAAAGGAAACAAAGCAAAAAACATGTGGCGGATGCTCTGCAAAAGCTCCAAAGAATTAGAAATAACTTTTTCTAATATTATTTCTGATGATACGAAGGGTAGCGTTAATTGGGAAGCAAAATATACATTTAGTAAAACTGGCCGCAAAGTACACAATCGGATTAGTGCAGAGTTTGAATTTAAAGATGGCAAAATTATTAAACATAAAGATAAATTTAATCTGCATAGATGGGCTTCACATGCATTTGGATTTAAAGGATTATTAGCTGGATGGACCCCTCAATTTAAATCAAAATTGAATATGGAGACTAATAAACTATTAGATATTTTCGAGCGTAGATATAAATTATAATCCCTTTATATTCAAAGCTCAAAAAATATTGTTCTTACTTCGGAACAGAATTAGTTAATTTTACATTAATAATTTCATCACCTTCATCAATAATATCAACTATTTCCATTCCTTTAATTACAGTAGCCCAGTTTGTGTAGCGTCCGTTTAGGTGTGGAAATACTGAATGCATTACAAACCATTGCGAGCCTTCAGTATCCTTTCCAATGCTTGCAATTCCAACAGCAGCACGGTCGAAGGGGAGTGGAGAAAATTCAGATACAATTTCATACCCAGGTCCACCCCATCCAGTATTGGATGTATCACCAGTTTGGATTACAAAATTTGGAACAACTCGATGATATAGAACTCCATTGTAAAAACCACTTTCAGTTAGTGAAATAAAGTTACCGCAAGTTATTGGAGCGTATTCTGGTTTCAATTTAAGAGTAAAATTCCCTTTGTTTGTTTCAACTTCTGCAAAAATATATCTAAATGCCGAGTTCCAAAGTTTTGTTAAAATTTTACCATCTTTAGGGGTATTAAATTCAAGACCCTGTTTCTCAAAAGCAAACTTTCTAACTGAGTAGAGTTTTGAAGTAGATAGTATATCAATAATGCTATCGTAAAATATTCTATCTACTTTGTAGGACAAATTTGCAAGGGAAATAATTGTCTCCGCAAATTGTGGATTGTTTTTATTTTTGAAAATCTGCTCAAGAATTAATTCTTGCATTATTTCACGATAATGATGAATCAATGGAAGCTTCATTCCATCGGCAATTATTGAAACAGATGACGGCTTACTGTTCTGAAAAATTGTGAACAAATGTGCAGCATATTCTTTATTACTTATAAATTTATTTTGCAAAGCAAGGTATGATGGGAGAAGATCGAGCAGTTCAATTTCGTTGCTATTCTTAATTCGATTAGATAAGTATTGATAATTAAATTCCCAATCAGAAGTTTTTGATTCTAACAATCTATAAATAAATTTTGGCTCAACTAAATCTGAGTATTCATCAATTACTTCTTCAGCTTTAAGATAAAATAAAGAAGCATAGCTTATTAATAATTCGCCTTTAGCATTTTCTGTTAAATCATTATTATTTAAACTACTCTCGATCCAACTCTTTATCAATTTTTTATCTTTAGAATATTTAATGTTTTTTAATGCAATTGCTGCTGTGCGAGATACATTTGGATTTTCATCAAATATCATTGAAAGATAAAGTTCAACTTCATCGTTTGAATTGAATAAATAGTGACAAGCAGAGTTTGCAATTTCAGTTCTAATTCTCCAAGAGTCAGAGGAAATTAGTCTTTTCAATAATTTGATATCATTGGGGAAATATTTTAATTTTCTGAAATTTCCTAAAGTGTATAGTATAATCTTTTCTTTATGATATTTTTCGAAAACACTTTCTAATGCTGGAATAATATCTTTTGATGGTCCAATTCTGTAAAGTGCAAAGAGTGCTTGAAAAAGTTGTTCTTCGCTTGAATAAGAAATGAGTTGCTCTGATAAATATTTAACTGACTTTTCATTTTTAATTCCACGAAAATAAAAATCTATCATAGAATAAGGAAAACCATCGGAATTCTTGATACTATTAGAGTCAATTCCATTTAGTAGATATTCTAAAGTTAGAGAATCACCAACTTTACCAATAGCAACAAATGTTGAAATTTGGAATTGATTTGTAGTATCAATTAGTTTCTGAATTAGAAAATTTTCACTTTTCTTTGATTCTCCAATCTGTCCTAAAGCAAATGTTATGTTCTCTCCATACTTACTAAAATCGAGTTTAATTATTGAATCTATAAATACGGTGTCTGTTGAGTGGCTAACACTTAAAAGTGCAGAATTTACTTTTGTGGAATCATTTGAAAATAAATACTTACTAATAATTTCTTTATCAAACTCACGTAGGAATGTTGTTCTAACTAGTGCAGAATCGTTTTGTGTATATTGGGCTTGAGTAAAATTGCTTGTGAGTAATAATAGTAGTGATAATAATGTAAAAATATACTTTTTCAAATCATCACCTCACTTGGTCTTGTATGAAAAAATGTCGTTTCGAACCAGTTGTTTGGGTGAGAAATCTCGTTATTATAAAAGATTTCTCACATTCGTTCGAAATGACAAAAATAATTAAATATCCATCTGATAAACGCGATATTTTTTGTAAATTTCACCGTTCATAACTTGTTCAGCACCACGTTTCATCATTTCGTTATCTTCAAGTATCCAGCTTGCTTCACCTTTCATAATTCCAATTTTCTCAGCCCGCTTTGTAATTTCATAATATAGGAGTGCATCAATTCCACGTTTCTGATATTCTGGAATAATTCCTAATGTAAGAACTCTTGCCCAAGTTATTTTTTTACGTTTTGTAAAAAGTTTAATTACGTTAAATGGAAATAGTTTACCATTGAAATCTATAAAAAGTTCGTTATAGTCAAGCATAACAAGAGCAAACGCAATAGTTTTCCCATCTGCTTCTGCAAAAACAACAAGCGAATCTTCAACAAGCGGTTTTAATTCTTTAGCAAGATTATCAATTTCTTCATCCGTCATTGGAATAAATCCCCAATTAGGAGCCCATGCTTTATTGTAAACTTCTTTAACTTTTGCTAATTCGCCCTTAAAATCTTTTAGATTAATTTGTTTGATTTCAACTTTGGAACGTTTCCGAGCTATTTCAGCAACTCGAATTAATTTCTCAGATTTTAATAATTCTTTGTTATCAATTCTATACGCATATAAATCTTTAATTTTTTTAATTCCGTAATTATCCATTAGCTCAAGATAATAAGGTGGATTGTATGTCATCATTAATCTTGGAGGGTCGTCAAATCCTTCAAGAAGCATTCCAAATTCATCGTTGCTTGATGGATTTGCTGGCCCACGCATAGCATCAAGTCCTTTCGATTTCAGCCATTCTTTAGCTGTATCTAATAATGCGTTTGCAACTTCTTGGTCATTAATACATTCGAAGAATCCAAAGAAACCAATGTTTTCGTTATGAACTTCGTTATGCGTGTCATTTTTAATTGCAGCAATTCTTCCAACAGGCTCGCCATCTTTGTAAGCCATGAACATTTCCATTTGTGCTGTTTTGAAGAAAGGATTTTTCTCCTTATTTAGAAGTTTCTTTTTATCCATCATTAATGGTGGAACCCAATTGGAATCGCCTTCGTAAATATTCCAAGCAAATTTTAGGAATTTCACAATGTCTTTTTTAGGGTGAAGTGCTTTTATTTCTATGTTACTCATATTTACTCCATAAAAAAAGGCTCATTAATGATAAAAAAATACAAGAATGAGCCTATGAAATTATTTTAAAAATTAAATTATTCCTAACTCAGTTCCAGCTTTTTTAAATACTTCAATTATTTCTGCAAGATGATGTTCCTCATGAGTAGCCATATAACTTGTTCTTAACATTTGTCTTCCTTCAGGAACACCAGGAGGGACAAATACATTTACAAAAACTCCTCGGTCATATAACATACGCCACATTTGTAATGCTATTTCATCCTTTTTTACGAAAACGGGAACAATACCTGTACGACCTTCAGGAACATCAAAACCAGCATCAACAAGACCTCTCCGCATATAGTCTGCATTGGCAATAAGTTTTTCAACTCTCCAAGGTTCTTCTTCAAGAATTTCAAGTGCTGCCATTGCTGCAGCTACTGAGGCTGGAGTGGGGGATGCAGAAAAAATTAAAGCAGCACTGTGGTGTTTAATGTAATCAACTACTTTTGCTTTTCCACAAATGAATCCGCCAAGAGACGCAAAAGTTTTACTGAAAGTTCCCATCGTTAAATCAACATCATCCACTAAATCAAATTCACTAGGAGTACCTCGTCCTCCTTTACCAATAACACCAACTGCGTGAGCATCATCAATTAAAGTTCGTGCATTGTATTCTTTAGCAAGTG
>Ga0164315_10005091_pt1 | contig 10264 bp, 9 predicted proteins | sample GuaBasSedimGuay6_FD_113737 | JGI IMG/M metagenome (GOLD analysis project Ga0164315, IMG submission 113737) | Subseafloor sediment microbial communities from Guaymas Basin, Gulf of California, Mexico - Guay6, Core 4569-2, 0-3 cm | ecosystem: Environmental > Aquatic > Marine > Hydrothermal vents >...
ATCCCACAACACCTGCGTTATGTTCGGTGGGCGTATTTCTGATTTCGACCTTTATTTGACCCCGTTTCGGGCGTTCGCCCCCGTACAATGCTTTCAGGCCTTTCAATGCCATCAGGTATGCTCCGGCAACTGTTGCGCAGCTGTGGCCCGCCATTTTTACAATTTCCAGATAGCTGATTTCGACCATTCCATTCTCGTTCACTCCCAGAAATCCCGCCAATTCGTCTGTCAGGGCAATGCTTTCAATCCCATCAAAAAAACGTGGATATTCCATATCGTATAGCCTCCATTTAAGAATTAATAAAATGATATATTCTATGTATCTGCTCGGTAAATCGCGCCTGCCTTACTCCCTGATTTCACAAGTCACAGATCACAAGTTACAAGCCACTGATCCGGCTACGTCGGCTCAGATCCTCGCTACGCCGAGAAATACGGCGTGGAGGGTGACGACCAGCACGATGAACAGCTTTCTCGCGGTTTCAGCGCTCAGGCCGGGGAAATGGTAGTGGATTGTATTCTGGGGACAGTCGGTGATGCAGTCGCCACAAAGCGTGCAGGTTAAGGACGGTTTTCCAGCCTGTATGTCTTCCAGCGTTAACGCGCTGTAACGACAGACGTTTGCGCAGGCCATACAGGAGGTACAGCCGCCGGTGTCAATACGGATTCGAAAGGGATTCAGCTTGCCGAGAATGTTTGAAAAAAGCCCGATGGGACAGTAGGCGGTGCAGTGAACCATCGTGCCCTTCTTTCTGGACAACCACAGCATGACACCGACACCGGCCAACCCGAATACGGCGGCCAGGATTGTTGCCGGGAGCCAGCCCACGCCGAAGAGCCGAAGGAGAATGGCAGCGGCAATCACCAGAATGCTGATGACCACCCGCACAGAATCATTCCGGTAGTAGCCCGGCACTTTTTTTGAACGGGAGGCGGCATCGTCCCATGCCCCGATGTAACAGAGATGGGAACACCACGCCGGCCCCACCAATACGATGGTTCCAAGAAAGAGAAAAACCATGAAAAATTCATGTCCCCGATAGATGGGCCCCGCCGCGATCAGTGCCGGAACCGGCAAGTGCAGCTTTCCCGTCATCAGGAAGGAATCAAAGCCAAGCAACCCCAGTATCAACTGGGTAAAAAATACGATGGTAAACAGGTGCCACACCCGGATTCGCCACTTTGCCTGGGTTTTGTAGTCGTGGATACGGGCCGCCACTACGGCACCGTAAACAGACAGAAGCAGGATTTCCAGCCAGCCAAAACCGGGTACAAAGCGGTTAAAAAGGAGCATATTCAGTGGAACTTTCAACTGTATCATGAAGAGGGTCAGGGCGGTGAGAAAGAACACCCAGGTTGAAATACCGGCTGAAGCCGGATCACCGGGATAACGCTCCCGGGACTTTCGCCGAAGGAGCACCCATGCGGAAAACAATGTGTAGAGGACTACACCACCCATGATGGCCACCAGGCGGTGGTAAGGCATCCCGAAGTGAACCCGCGCCAACGCCAGGTGGTACCCGGTAACACCCCACACCACGGCACCCATGAGGAGTAAAATTCCCCCAACCAGTAGCACCCACCGTTTTCGATAAAACAGCAGAAACGGCAACAGCAGGCAGGCAATGGCCAGCCCGTTAAGGTTTGCCCGTGAAAAATGAGCCGCCAGCAGCAAAAACGCCAGAACAGGAAACGTAAGCATAGTCCAATCCTCCTTCCGCAAACAGTATACCCCGTTCTCAGGAAGTGGATTTGACATGGGTCAAAAAGAGGGGAAGTGTTCTGTGCGCCTACGGTGACAGAACAAGGTTAAGGCTGAGGTTAAGATTAAGTAAAAAAAGGGAGTTGCTTGTTTGATATTTGCCGACATACATACGCCTTTACATGCATTTTCCCATTCCGGTTCCCCATCTTTTTTCTTTGCCAGTCACTAATCACAGGTCACAAGTCACTGCACTTGCGGAACTGCGTTACCGGTGCATCAAGTCCGATATACGGTATTGTTCGGATCGCTGAACCAGCATTCAAGGGCCGGGAATGAATGGATCAGCCAATTCAGGAAGGGTTCCGGATCCAGTTTGGTAATGAATGGCCATTTCCCTTTTTCTGTATGCATTTTTTTGAAGTTGCCACTTAATTTTCCGGTGGCCACAATGTGCACGTCTTTCATGAAACCGGCTGCCTTTTTCAGTTTCCCGTCGCTCCCGTGACGGCCTTCGTCCACCTGTTTCACCGGATTGGGCCGGATTTCCAGAATTTTGAATTCACCGGGCCGAACTTCCGCAAAGAGAATGGCTTCGGCATCTCCGAAATGGGTGGGGGATATGGCCCCGTCTTCTGTGATTGCAATGGCAACTTTTTTCCACTGAACTTCGTCTGGCTTCTTGTTTCCCGGCGTCATTCAATCCCCCTTGTTATGAACATATGTTTATTATAAAATAGAATCAGCTATTTTACAAACAAAGATACAGGAGGGAAAAAATGCGTTTTACAGAACCCGCAAGCCTCGGCCTGCTGAAACTTAAGAATCGCTTTGTCATGGCACCGGTGAAAACCGCCTACGGTACGCCTGAGGGCCGGGTCACCGAACGCCACCTCACCTACTACAGAAATATCGCAAGGGGAGGTACGGCACTGGTGATTCTGGAACCGGTTTCGGTGACAGGAACCGGAAAAGAACACCCGAAGCAATTGACAATTCATCTGGACACCAGTATAGCGGACTTGAAAAAAATCGTGGATGTGCTTCATGAAAACGGCGCATTGGCCTGCCTGAATCTGAATCACGCGGGCCGGGCGGCCAATCCAAAAGCCATCGGCACAGCACCCCTCGCCCCCTCCCCGGTTCCCTGCCCCACAACTGGCCAGACCCCGGTGCCATTGCGTGAGGAACAGATTGAAGAAATCATCACGGCCTTTGGGGAAGGGATACGCCGGGCGGCGGCGGCCGGGTTTGACGCAGTGGAAATCCAGTGCGGCCATGGCTATCTCATCAGCCAGTTTCTCTCCCCCCGTACCAATCTCCGGGAAGATGCGTACGGACAGGACAAGACTCTGTTTCTGCGAAAGGTCATTGAAGAAGTGGCAGAAAACCGGGGGAAGCTGGCAGTGTTGCTGCGGATTTCAACCAGTGAATTCATAGAGGGCGGGCTGGGGCCGAAAGACAATCTGCCTATTTTGAAACTGGCAGAAAAACACAGCTTTGACGCCATCCACTGCGGCATGGGAAACGCCTGCGACACACCGCCCTTTTACTACGCCCACATGGCCATCTCGGAAGCCCGGCAGTTGGAAGCGCTGAAAGCGGTACGGAAAATGACCGGACTTCCTCTGATTGCGGTGGGGCAAATGGCGGATATGGACAAACTGGAAAAGCTGGAAAGAGAAAATCTTACAGACTTTGTTGCCTTCGGACGGGCCCTTGTGGCAGACCCGGACTTGCCTGCCAAACTGGTACAGGGTCAAACGGAAAAAATCATGTTCTGTGGATTTTGCCTTCAGGGCTGCCTCGCCAACGTCAAGAATGGCAGCGGCCTCGGCTGCATCGTGAACCCTGAAATTGACAAGCCGCCCCTCTCACCCACAGTATTGGAAGGGAAAAAAGTTGCCGTCGTCGGGGCAGGCCCTGCCGGGTTGTCCGCCGCCTGCACCTGCACTGAACTGGGTGCTACAGTGACCCTGTTTGAAAAAACCGGGGAACTGGGGGGGCAATTCAGACTGGCACCGCTGGCACCCCATAAAGAACTGATGGCCCGGCCCATGGAAGGCCTGATTTCAAAAACCCGGCGTATGGTCCGGGACATCCGATTGAACACCATTGCAGACACGGAAACCCTCAAGGGCTTCCATTCTGTCATTGTTGCCACCGGCTCAAGGCAGCGGATCGCGGAGATCGAAAACCTGGAAACACAATATTGGATGACCTCGCTGACCTTCTTTGAAAATCCCCAACAGGTAAGAGGGAAACGGGTGCTTATTGTCGGCGCCGGCATGGTGGGAATGGAAGCGGCCGAACTCCTGGTGGACAAAGGTTTTTCCGTCACCGCGACTAAGCGCACTGACACCATTGCCAACGACATGGAAATGATTACGAAAAAACTGATGCTGAAACGCCTCGGCGGGAATCCCCTGATGGCCATCATGCCGGAAACCACCGTACTGGCATTTGAGAAAAATGGTGTTCGGATTCGTCACAAGGGAGAAGAAAAAACCTTACCGCCCTTTGATACCGTCATCATTGCCTCCGGCATGGAACCGGAACAGCAGCTTGCCCACTCGCTGCGTGATGCGGGACTGGCAGTGACGCTCATCGGAGATGCCGACCATCCCGCCGACATCTACACCGCCACCCAGGCCGGCTACCGCGCGGCCTTGGGAATAGAAGAGAAGTGAACGTGCAAGTGCAAGGCTGGACCGGAAGGGAAGAGAAGGTTGAATGAACAGAGAAGGGAGGGCTAACTCCCTTTCTTTGCCAATCACAAGTTACGTGTTAGAAATCATCGTATCTTTTTCGGCCGCTGTGATTCAATTACCTTCTCAACCGTTTGCCCTGATACCTCTGCAAATCCGCCATGAAGGGATGGGACAATGATGCTCCCACCGAGAAGTACTTTCCAGGAGGCCTCACGCACACTACGAGCCCATCCCTTCCAAGCGTACTCTTCCCAAAGTTGCGGACCGCTGCGTGAATCTTTTTTTTCGAACATGTCGGCAATAAAGTCATGTACATATGGGCATTTTTTACCGGAAATGCTGCCATAAACCAAACCGCCGTATGTCGTCATCACCTCACCATGAGAAGGCGGATCTTCTCCCGCAAACATTTCTTTCCCAATAATTTTGTTTCTTTCAAGATCAATAAAAATCACTGTGGAATCAATTTCTTCAAAGGAGACCAGTAAGTTGTTTTCCCCGAAACCGACTTTAACATGCTCATTGACGACAAAGACCAATATCTGTGCTTCGGCATATGTTTGTGCACGGTTTTTTTGGGGAAGCTGGTCATTCAGTGAACGTCCATCTTCAAAAAGCACCGCTTTCCCCCTCAACATGCAATAATCATTGATCATATTTATCTTATCAATATCGGTGTTGAGCACGTATCGCTTCATTTTCCCTTTTTTCGTATCAAATTTCCTTGCTATATATTTCTCTGTCACCAATGTTGCAATTTGGTCCCACGCAACTCTAAAATATTCTTTGCACGTGTTCCTATAGTTCCCCTGATATGCCCCCTGAGAATGTTTCGAGGACAAAACATTTGTTTTTAAACAGGCTGAGATGAACTTGTCCAGGGCTTCAATACTTTTGGTTCGACTCAGGTGAGCGATGCGATACCGTGCCTCACAACTGTGAAACCCGTAAGGGTATTTCTTCAGGTAGTCCTTGTAATTCCATTTTTTTGAATCGCTATAAGGTTTGTCATATTCAGTATGCTTTTTATCACCACATCCCACGATAACGACCACAAGAAAAAACAAAAGAAAAGCCTTCTTCATCCTGCCCCCCTTACGGCAATTTTCAAAAACTCCCCACAAGGGAACCCGCCAGTAACCGATTCCCGGTCATGTTTTAAGTTATCTTACCATAGAGGGAAAAGCGACGGCACCAAGCGGGAAATGCATCGGATGGCAATCGAAAAAATGGGGAGGATGCCGGAAGGGCTCAGCCGGATAATGTTGGGTGAAGAAAAGAAGTGACGGGACATCAAAAACAGGGAACTTCCAACTCTCTTTCTTAACTCAAATTCAGGCTTAAACTTCTTGCCCCCAAACATCTAACCCCCAATATATGAAATTTGGAAATGGAAGCAACAGAAACAGACAGCAGACTCACCGAGAAAAGATTGAGTGGAAGGCAAGGTTGAGCCCGGATGGGAAAAGACCGGGAAATGTCAACTCTCTGAATTTTCCTACCCCTACCCCAACTCCTACTGGCCGGAGGGAGAGGAGCGGAAGGGAAGAGATGGAGGAGAATTAAACACAAGGGCAAAGGTAAGATAAGATTAAGGTTCAGATAAATTTTCGATAAGATTCAAAAGGAACAGGTAGTTGCCCACTCATTGATTTTTTCTGCCGCCCACTCGCAACTCCGACACCCACGGCTCCAAATTTTAATTATGTTTGTTCAGTCACTTTGCCTTAATACAATACTGTTAACAGGTACTCCAATGTCTTGCGCAATGACCTGGCACTTAGCCTGGAGTAGACAAAAAACATGTTTTCCTGCATTGCTAAGCGATTCATAGTTTGCCTGGCCTTTGGCAATCACAACTTCTGCGGATTCAAATTCGGCTCTGAAGGATTCAGAACAACTGCCAATTACTGTTCCCGGAGCATCGGAACCATTGTCAATTACCCGAGAACATTTATCTAAACCGGCATCAATAGCATCTTCTATTGTGGCATCGTTCAATATTGGTTTCCCTTTCACAACATAGGTTACCGGTACAGAGAATGATTCAATAAGCAACCTGTCAAACACAGTTTCCCCGGCATTATCCGCCAGATATAGAATTGCAGAACTGCTGTTGATCAGGTCATGCAGTTTTTCACCATGGTAAATGGCAAAAGGTTGGCTCAATACCCGGTTAACAGTAGTTTCTAAATCTGCAAAATGGCCAGTGACACCATAGTCAAGTATATTGCCCGCTATTGCCAGTCTAATCAGCTTCTCGAAATCATTTGCTGATCCATATAATTTCTTGTAACCGGGGTATAACATCAGGGCTCTTTTCGTGCTTTCTTTTTTCTGGGCAATGTATGGGTCTTTGACCCCGAGAGTCTTACGAATTGCTCGATGAACAAGGCAGGCAATTTCGGCTGGGTTTAATTCGGTATCAATGTCTTGAAGTACATAAAGAACTGCCTTAATAACCTCATAAATCTGCGCCTCACTTCCTCCGGCATACTTTGCCGCTTCAATAGACTGCCTCAAAAAGCAGGGATAACACTCAAAATATGTCTTCATTAAAACCTCCGTACATCCTCGAAATTTATTGTCTCAGAAAACAGGCATTATACAAACAGAGATTCGGGAGGGAAAGCAAGTGGGGATAAGGTTGAGGTTGAGGCCGGACAAGGTTGAGTAAAGACAAAGACAGGGAAAATAACCATTTGACCCTTCCCCTCACGCACTCGCACTTTCATTCGCACTTTCCAACACCCATGAGGTCGAGGAGTCGTGCGAAATCGGGAATTTCACGTATTTGCTTCAGGAGTGTTTGTTTCTTGAAGATTTTGTGATAATTGTCCTTGTCGTATTTCTCTTCTTCCCCCAAATGCTTCTTATGAAAGTGACGCTTACATTTCTGTGACGAGTGTTGAACGCTGTGATATTTCGGGTCATTCAGCAACTTCAGGAACAGCCCTTCGATGCAGGGGATGGCACCTGCATAGTGAATTCGTGTCTTGTTGACCCGTTTGGGAAGAGACTTTGGCCATGGCAGATCGGTATCCATCAGTACAACACAGTTATCAAAATCCATTCGTTCAAGTTTCCCCTGAACCTTGCGCATCAGCTCAATTGGCCCGCCACCATTCCCGGCGTCGATTGTCACCTTGACGCCACTGTATTTATCCGATTTCCGGGATTGCGCCGTAAGCACCGGAAAGGTATTTGGCCAGGTAGTTGTCATCTGACCGAACCCCCCGCATGTCATCCAGTCGCCAGCATTCACTACCACCATCCGGTTGTTTTTCAACCAGCACCACCTGTTGCTTGTGTAGTTCATTAAAAACCTCCACCGAATGAGTGGACAATAGCAATTGCGCATTGTGGGGGTTCAGATCCGGGTCCATGAACGTTTTCAGCAAGTGAGGAATCATGAGGGGATGCAAATCTACTTCAAACTCATCGAGAACCGCAATACCCCCTGTTCCCATGACGGAAAGCAATTTTTGGAGAACCACAAACAACCGCTGTGTGCCGCTGGATTCTTCGAGAAAGAAAAGTGTTTTTTTAATTCCATGGAACCGATGAGTACCAAAAGGGAAGGGAATTTCCTTCGGCTCTTCTGATTCAATATTCTTTGTTTCCAGCATGTTAACTTCAACATTATCCAGGCCAAGATCATACGTTTTCAACAGACCTGAAGCCTGTTTCAATGTTTCAGGATGCTCCTTGAAATATTGGGCAGCCTGAATTAATTGTTCCATGCTGTCTCCCTTCAAGCGCCCCAGCCGGTCTACATTGGTGGTGAGAGCTCGGATTGGTGTGGCGGCCTCTGAAATCTTCTTATTACCGGTTTGAAGTAAAGTGGAAAACAGCGTGGCATTGGGCCGTAGAAGTGAAGCGATGGTGTTTTCCCTGATACCCAGTCGCTGGATCCGAATCTGCTCTGTATCTCCATCCTCTTTCCCACGTTTAAATAGATAAGAAAAACGACTCCCCTTTTTCTCAAACAACATCTCTGTCAGAATCTTCTCTTCTGTAAATGTAACATGATAACGATACAGAATACCGTCGCATTCAAATTCAATTTCCATCATGGAAGACTGTACCTTTTTATGGAACAGGAAGGGGCGAAAATTCAGTTTCTTTTCGAGTTTCCCAGCCTGAAACGAATCCAGCATCAGCCAGCAAAGGAAAGGAAGAACTTTCATCAGATTGGTTTTGCCTGATGCGTTGGGACCCAGCACTGCGATAATTTTGGAAAGCCTTGTACCGCCCGGCGTGTAAAAACTGCCATAATCTTCCGGCATTGCTTTCCCAACTACAAATGAAATTTCGTTTTCTTCGGCAAAGGAAAAGAAATTTCGCCATTTGATGGAATGAATCATGTACTCACCTCCTGCTTGACCTGAACATAATATAGCATAAAATGACAATTTCAACAAAATTTTGTTATTTTTCAATTAAAATAGGAATAAAAATGGCTATTTCCGGCAAATTGGAGATGCGGTTGAATAAAGAAAAGGACTGTCCCCCCCTTCTTCCCACGCACACGCACTCACACTTTTACCGATCTTTCCCACTTACAGTGTCAACGCTTTTATCAGCCAGACAGTTCCCATCGAAACGAGCAATGCCAGAAAAAAGCTGTAGAGCGTTCCGATGATGACATACTCCGCTTCTTTGCGATTGGAGCCATCTTTCAGTTCTCCAAAGCGCAAAATGGATTTCGCTGTTACAAGAAACCCCACCGCCATCAAGTGCCCGGACAGCGTGAAAAGGAAAATTAACGCCCGTTCCAACCTTCCGATTAAACGGCCACCGTTTTTCAAGCCCCGTTCCTCAAAATTATTGTCACCCGACCTCATTGCACTCAAATATGGCTGGAGCCGGAGTGCAAGATACGTGCTTGTGGTAAATACACTCAACATGAATCCTGACAGAAAAACCAGCGTCAACTCAAAGAATGCGCCAAAGAGAGATAGCCAATAACATTCCACATGAAATGAATAAAAGAGTATTGCGAGAATAGCAAGAAGGATAACGTGAAGTACCCGGATCATCAGAAACGATGCCGGACCGGGTTCCAAATGGGCAGTGGCCTTATCAACGCACATGTGAATAGCTGCCATCAGGGGGACGATCCCAATTGCCATCCAGTCTCCAACCAGTAGATAAGCGACAATTCCATGGAGAAACCCGTGTTTGAGTAAATGCCAAAAAGCATTTTCTTTCTTTTCACTCCCATACTGTTGCAAGAGAAAATCAGAAAAAATATAAGAGGCAAAGAGAATCAGGAACAAATGCACCCAAAGATGCTGAGACATCAATCATTCCCCCGTGTCAGCATGGAAACGATTTTTTCAAATGCCCGGATCTGCTCTTCCAGTACATCCCACCCGGCAGATTTCAGGTGTTTGGTGACAGATTGCCGTGAAATGGTCCGTCCCTTCCATACGTCAGCGATTTTTTGATGGCTCCATCCCTTCAGTGCATGCCCCACAGCAGTGGCCTGGCTACTCGTAAATCCCCGAACGAGGTGGTTGGCCGCAACCACAGTGGCATTCAGCGCAATCTTGCCGATTTCGTTGGGGGAATCAATTTGAATCCCAATCTCTTTTTCTTTCTTTAAGCCATCCAGAGAATTTCCCGACAAAGTAAACGCAGCGCCATCGCCGGTTTCAATTTTTTCAGAAGACAAGGCGATAACAGGGCCGACTCCAATACCAATTCGCGAATCAGCTTTCAGGTTGTCCAGTCCTTTCAAGCAGCAACGAATATAAACTGCAACCCGCAAGGCTTTGTAAGCTGGAGAAAAAGCGGATTGCCATCCGTCACCTCTATAAATACTAATTCTGGAAATCTCCTGTAA
>Ga0164315_10005093_pt1 | contig 10262 bp, 11 predicted proteins | sample GuaBasSedimGuay6_FD_113737 | JGI IMG/M metagenome (GOLD analysis project Ga0164315, IMG submission 113737) | Subseafloor sediment microbial communities from Guaymas Basin, Gulf of California, Mexico - Guay6, Core 4569-2, 0-3 cm | ecosystem: Environmental > Aquatic > Marine > Hydrothermal vents...
CAATGGAGCATTATCAGATTGTGAAACTGTAATTTGAGAGCTAAGATTTCTGTTATTCTGAGAAAATCCAATTGTAGTAAATACTAATATTCCTATTAGTAGCAGAGTAATAATTCGTAACATATAATTATATTAATGTGTGTGGATGCAAATGTAAACATTTTTCACTGTTAATTATACAGCAATAGAGATTATTATACTTAGAATATGGGAGGAATATTTATACTAATACAAGATGGAAATTATTATAATTTTTAATAATTATGAAGCACAAAAAATGGGTGAAGAACTATAAATTCTTCACCCATTTAATGTTTTTTTTAAAGCTCTAAATTATAAAGCTGCAAAAACCTCATCGTAGTTAGGCTCATCAACAATCTCAGAAACTTGCTGAGTATATGACACCTTACCGTCTTTAATGATAACTACTGCACGACTCTCAAGAGCTGCAAGTGGGCCATCAGCGATTTCTACTTGGTAATCCTTACCGAAAGCACCTGTACGGAAATCAGAAAGAGTAAATACTTTATCTAAACCTTCAGCGCCACAAAATCTTGCTTGTGCAAAAGGAAGGTCTTTAGAAATACACAGAACAACTGTATTCTCTAATTTTGAAGCCTCCGCATTGAATCTACGAACAGAAGCAGCACATGTACCTGTATCTAAACTTGGAAAAATATTCAAAATAATATTCTTTCCTTCATAATCAGCTAATGTTTTTACTGATAAATCGTTTGCTACTAATTCGAAATTTGGAGCTTGTGTTCCAACTGCTGGTAGGTTACCAATTGTATTGATAGCATTACCTTGTAATGTAATTTTTGCCATTGTATTTTTATGTTTATATATTTCTAATTAATTCTATAATTCAATTTAAGTATTTGAATACTGCAAATGTATATTAAAAAATCAATTTAAAATCAATCTAAATAGCAAATAATGGGGAAAACCACTGTTTTTAATAATTTTTATGATAAGATAAAAAAGTCAATTGAAGCTATATGCAGAACAAAATATTCTACATTCCAAAAGAGTTACCCTTGACCACGGTTTCCTGTTTTTCTTTTATTACCGAATAAGCTTTTCCACCATCGTTTTAAGAAAAACTCTTTTCGATGGCTATGGTATTGCTCAGATTTTTTAAACTGAGCTTTCATTCTTTTTCTAGTTTCTGGAGTTTGAATATTCCCTTGGCGCTCAACTTTAGCCTGATATTCGGCCATTGCCTCTTTCTCTCGCTGCTCTTTCTCTCGTTCAATCTTTCGAGCATCTCTCTTTCGCTTATGCTTTATTCGCATACTTCGGCACCCTACAATACTAAATGCAAAACTAAATATTAGTATAAATACCAGTAATTTTTTTACGGTCATAAGCTTCTCATATATGTGTGTCTGCCTTTAACGAGGGCGTTGCTAATATATTGTAAGGAGTTTTTTATTCCTCTTCCTGCTCATCGGTTTTTATATAATTAATTTCGGCAAAAGGAAACCAATCATCAAGCGATTTTCTAACATCCTTTTCAAGAGTCTTTTTAGGAACTTCAAGATATTTCATATCTTTCATATTACTCATACCTTCAGGCATAAACTCCAATGGATTATTCGATAAATAAAGCTTCTCAAGGTTCAGAAGATATGCAAACTCCTCTGGCAACTCTTGAATTTGATTATATCTTAGGTCAAATGATTCTAACTGAACAAGGCCTCCAATTTCTCTTGGTAAATATGCAATCTCATTATGAGATAAATCTAATTCCCAAAGCACTTTAAGCTCTCCAATATTTTTTGGCAGCTTACTGATTTTACAATTCGATAATGTTAATGAATTTAAGAATTTTACACCCTTTAATGTTTCAATAACATCTGGCAGCTTTAGCTTATCGTTATTACTTAAATCTATAGATTGCAATCTGTCGAATAATTTCACTTCCTCTGGCACTCTAGAAAATTTATTATCCTTAAGGATTAGTTCCATAATATTCTTATTCTGAGAAATAAATTTAAAACTAGTGTCCCATGCCATTGCAGGATTTGAGCTTAAATCAAGAGATCTTAGCCCTGCCAAATTTGCTACTTCAAAAGGTATGGTATCAAGGTTAAGATGACTCAAATCAAGACTTTCAAGACTTAATATTCTTGCCAAAGGAGTAAATACTACTTTAAGGTCGAGATATTTACAACCCGCTAGACTAACTTTTAATAATTGAAAGTCCTTAAGATTTTCTGGAATGGTTTTTAATGGATTATATCCTGCATATATTTCTTCAAGGTTCTCAAAATTGCGATCATCAGAAGTGTCAAAAAATAAGTTCTCAATATTATTATGATCAATATACAATCTCTGTAATTTTCTTAGTTTTCTAAGACCCTCTGGAAGTTCATATATCTGATTATCAGAAACTATTAATACCTGAAGATTTCTAAATCGATATACATTTTTAGGAATTTCTGTTAGCCCTTGGCTCGATAGGTCTAAAATAACAACTTCTCCAGAATTTTTCAACGCTTTCTCAAAGTCGGTATAAACTTCTTGCTTTTCTAATTCCTCTTCAGTTAATAACGATTGAGCAATGGCTATGGACGATAATATCAATAAAAAACTTAATGTAAGTATACGTAACATAATATGATCTTAGATTTGTAAACTATAAAATATGAAAAGTCAAAGCTATGAAAAATTCTGATACTATTTAATAGCAATCTTGCAATAATTGCGTTAGAATGTTATCTTTGCATACTATTAATATTATAGTGCATTTATTATCTACATAAAACTAATAGATACTAATGAACTTTAGCTCTAATATATATTGGAATAAAAAAAACATACGAAACATATGAAACATATGAAATCAATTAAGGAAATTAGTCTCAAAGGCAAGAAGGTAATAGTGCGAGTGGATTTTAATGTGCCATTAAACGACCAGCAAGAGATAACCGACAATACAAGAATAATTGGTGCATTGCCAACAATTCAGAAATTAGTTGATGATGGAGCTGCGGTGATACTAATGTCGCATTTAGGTCGTCCGAAAGGCGAAAAGATTGCTAAGTATTCATTACAGCCTATTGCCAAAGAGTTGGCAAAACTTATTGGCAAACCTATAAAGTTTGTTAGCGAAGTATTATCTCAAGGAGTAAAGAAAACTGCCTCTGAACTTGAGGATGGTGATATTATGCTATTGGAAAACCTTCGTTATTGCTCAGGCGAAACAAAAGGTGATGAAAATATGGCTAAAGAATTGGCCTCACTTGCTGACGTATATGTTAACGATGCCTTTGGTACAGCACACCGACGTCATGCTTCTACTGCGGTAATAGCAGACTATTTCCCTAATAACAAATACTTTGGATTCCTTATGGAGCATGAAGTATTAAACTTAGAAAGAGCATTAAACACTAAAGAAAATCCATATACAGCAGTAATTGGTGGCGCTAAGGTTTCCTCAAAAATTGACATCATTAGAAATCTTATTCCTAAGGTTGACAATATGATAATTGGTGGAGGCATGAGTTTTACTTTTATAAAAGCCATGGGTGGCAAAATTGGAAGTTCGCTTTATGAAGAGGACAAGCTTGAACTTGCCAGCGAAATTCTTAACGAAATGGTTCTTGCGGGAGTTAATATTTACCTACCTACTGATGTAATTGCTGCTGACAAATTTGATAATAACGCTAACTATAAAGTTGTTGACTCAAACAAAATTGATGATGGATGGATGGGCTTAGATATTGGGCCTGAAAGCCTTAAGCGATTTGCAACGGCAGTAAAAGATAGCCGTGTTGTACTTTGGAATGGCCCAATGGGAGTTTTCGAAATGGATAATTTTAGTAAAGGAACTAAAGGGGTAGCAATAGCCGTTGCTGCAGCAAGTACTTCAGGTGCATTTACTGCAATTGGTGGTGGTGACTCTGTAGCTGCTATTAATAAATATGACCTTGGAGATATGCTTAGCTATGTTTCAACTGGTGGCGGGGCTATGCTCGAATACCTAGAAGGCAAAGTATTGCCAGGAATTGAAGCTATTGAAAAATAGGCTTTATAAAATATATTGGGTATTGCATTAAAAAACTATAACCTTTTCATAATAAAATCGTAATAGTTGGATTATATATAGATTAAAAAACAAATATGGTATGAGTGATAATTCAAAAAGCTTAAGAAATTTCCTAATTGGTGCCATTACGGGTGCTGCTGCAGGTGTAGCAATAGGGCTATTATTAGCTCCCGAAAAAGGAGAGGCTACTCGCGAAAAATTAGCCAATAAACTAAACGACCTTGAGGATGAAATGCTTGATAAAGTAAATGATTTTATTGATGTTGTAAGCGAAAAAGGAGTAGAGTTTGCTGCTGATATTAAAGAGAAAGCTGCTGATGCTACTGAAAAGGGAGCAGAATATGCTAGTAAAGCAAAAGAGAAAGCTGCTGGAGTTACAATAAGTGCTGAAGAAATTGCCAATGATATGAAAGAAATGGCAGAAGAAGCACTAAAGAATTCTAAAAACAAAGCTAAGGAGGTGTAAATATGAGCTTTTCTGATTCAGAGAATCCAATTAATGAATTGCCAAATCAAATTAAAGAATCAATAAATGCAAAAATTGATTTATATAGTTTGTTTTTGACAAAAAAACTAAGCCGCTTAGTTCCTCTTTTTGTATTAGGGCTAATTCTCGGTTTTATATTCTTATTTCTAACTCTTTTTCTTTCTCATGCATTTATTGCTTGGTACGAAGATTATATTGGACGAGCTTCTACTGCCGCCTTAATTGTTAGTGGTTTCTACTTATTGGTAGGGCTTATTATATTCATATTCAGAAAACAATTATTGTACAAACCTATTCAAAAAGGAATAGTTGGAGAATTAAGCTTTAAAGATATTCATCCTTCTACCGAAATTGGAAAGATATCTTGTATGGAAGACCTAAACATTGCTCTTAATAATGCGCAGATTAAAAGTGAACAAGCCGATAGCGAATTAGGATTTACCGTTGAAGAGTCTAAAGAATATTTCTCTTTTGATTCCATTAAAACTAGGTTTTTTACAAATATTGTAGAAAATCCTAAGCCCCTAATCGGAGCTGTATTGCAGTCTATTATGACTTTCCAGAGTTTTAAATCTAAAAGAAAAAGACGAAAACAATAATGGTAAAAGAACTTAAAAAACGTAGTGGATCAAAATGTGAGCTTTGTGGTTCAATAAATAATTTGTCGGCATACAAAATTCCTCCTATTGAAAGTGAAGATATTGCAAAAAGCATATACGTATGCGAAAACTGCAAAACACAAATTGAGGATAATGATAAAGTTGAGGTGAATCATTGGCGCTGCCTAAATGATACTATGTGGAGCGAAGTGCCTGCGGTTCAAGTAATGGCATGGAGAATGCTAAGCCGATTAAAATCTCATGGATGGCCAAACGATTTGCTCGAAATGCTATATCTTGACGAAGAAACCTTGGCTTGGGCAAAAAGTAATGGCGATGGAGAAGACGATAAGCCTAAGCATATTGATAGTAATGGCAATATTCTTCAGAATGGCGATACTGTTTTACTAACTCAAACTCTAAATGTAAAAGGCTCTAGTATAAATGCAAAGCGAGGTACTGCTGTTCGCAGAATTAGACTTGTGGAAGATGAGCCTACACAAATTGAAGGAAAAGTTGAAGGACAACAGATTGTTATCTTAACTAAGTTTGTTAAGAAGAGTTTGTAATCTAAAAACAAGAAAATCCTAATAAAAAATGCCGAAATCATAATATGATTTCGGCATTTTTTTTGAAATTGAAAAAATCCTATAGAGCCGATAACTTGGCAAAGTTAGTTTTCTCTAGCTTAGCTTTAGCATATTTACCATCAACAACCAATTTCTTAACCTTATTATCCGAAGGCAGAGTAAACATTGCCTCTGTAAGAATTGCCTCCACAATTGAGCGCAAACCACGAGCACCTAGTTTAAACTCTATCGCTTTATCAACAATATAATCATTACCACTTTCCTTAAAAACAATTTCAATTCCATCCATTTCGAATAACTTATGAAACTGCTTAGAAAGTGAATTCCTAGGCTCACTAATTATCCGTTTTAAAGTTTCCTTAGTAAGTGGATGAAGGTAGGTAAGCATTGGCAAACGTCCTACAATTTCGGGAATAAGACCAAAGCTACGAACATCTAATGGAGAGATATATTGCAGCAAATTATCTTTATCAATTACATCGGTTCCTTTTTTATTATAACCAATTACATTGGTATTTATTCTGCTAGCAATTTTGCGCTCGATACCATCAAAAGCACCACCAACAATAAATAATATATTCTTAGTATTCACTTTTATCATTTTCTGATCGGGGTGCTTACGCCCTCCTTGTGGTGGAACATTTACTTCCGAGCCCTCAAGAAGCTTTAATAAAGCCTGCTGAACACCTTCGCCACTAACATCACGAGTTATTGAAGGATTATCACTTTTACGAGCAATCTTATCTATTTCGTCAATAAAAACAATTCCTCGCTCTGCTGCTTCAACATTATAATCTGAAGCTTGTAGCAGTTTTACTAATACATTCTCCACATCTTCGCCAACATAGCCAGCCTCGGTAAGTACAGTAGCATCAGCAATACAAAATGGCACATCAAGCATTTTGGCAATAGTACGAGCTATTAATGTTTTACCTGTTCCTGTTTCTCCTACCAATAATATATTCGACTTTTCAATCTCAACATCATCCTTATTCTTACGATGGATCATATTATAATTGATACGCTTATAGTGATTATAAACTGCTACCGAAATAACTCGTTTTGCTTCGTCCTGACCAATAACATATTCATCCAGATAACCTTTAATATCAATAGGTTTCATCAATTTAAGCTCTTTAGCCCCCGAGCCCTTTTTACTAGCAACCTCCTCACCTATTATATCTTTTGCTTGGTCTACACAATGCTCACATATATGTCCTTCAATACCCGAAATCAAAATTTGAACATCCTTACGCTTTCTACCACAAAAGGAACATACATCGTCTTTTTTATTTGCCATCTTTTCTTTTATTTCTACTCATTGAAAGCTATACCAAAAATATTTAGCAAGCTATTTTAATGATTATTATATTAGTTCATTTGCATATGTATTATAAACAAATAAACCTATGATGATATTACTTTCTCTTAAGAATTTCGTCAATCATACCATACTTTAAAGCCTCTTCAGCAGTCATCCAATAATCGCGGTCTGAGTCTTTCCAAACTTGCTTATAAGTTTTATTAGAGTGATTAGATATTATTTCATAAAGCTCTTTCTTAAGCTTCTGAATTTCGTTATGAGTAATTTCAATATCCGAAGCTTGCCCCGAAACACCGCCCATAGGTTGGTGAATTAATACTCTTGAATGAGGAAGTGCCGACCGTCTACCTTTTTCGCCAGCACATAATAATATAGCACCCATAGATGCTGCCATTCCTGTACAAATTGTAGCCACACTAGGTTTAATATATTGCATAGTATCATAAATACCTAAACCTGCATATACAGAGCCTCCAGGAGTATTAAGATATATTTGAATATCCTTAGTTGCATCTACTGATTCTAGAAACAACAACTGTGCTTGAATTATATTTGCAACATAATCATCAATTGGCACACCCAAGAAAATAATACGGTCCATCATTAATCTCGAAAACACATCCATACTTGCAACATTAAGCTGGCGCTCTTCTATAATTGTTGGTGAAATATAATTATTAGATACAGCAGAAGAGTATTGATCAAATGCTATACTATTTATACCATGATGCTTAGTAGCATATTTTCTAAATTCGTTATAATCCATTATTGTGGTTTTTATTAAATGATTAATAATGTGAAAGTAATAGTCACTTTGCCATTTCAATTAGTGCAAAAATAGTGATTTTTATAAACCATTCTACATTTGCAAAAGTATAAAATCCGTTAAAACAAAGCATAAAAAAAAGCTCACAGTAAATTGTGAGCTTTATATATCTATTAATCGACTTGCCTAATTACTTCTTCTGGCTTGCCGCTCTTTTGGTCATCATTTTTACAAAATCATCATAGCTAATATTAATCTCTTCTGGCTTAATATTATCTTTAAATAACTTAGTAAGCTTTTGCTCAACAATTTGCTGAGATACTTGCTTAATTTGCTCTTGATCTTGCATTACCGAATCGGTAACTTGTTTAAGAATTTCTTCATTTCCTTCAGTTTGTCCACCGAAAGCTTGAAGTCCTAAAATCTCACCTACTCTTGTTCTTAACTCTTGCTCAGAAGTTACAAGGTCGTTCTTAACAATAAGATCTTCCTCTAGCAACTGCCAACGAAGAGTATCGCGGTAACCCTCGTACTGACCTTCTAATTCCTCTCTAGAAATTTGTTGGTCTTTCTCCTCACGACGATTTGACTCAAGAATCCACTCTTTTAAGAATGCGTCAGGTAAGTTCAAATTTGTTTTTTCGATAATGGCCTCTATAACGTCGTTATAAAAACTACGGTCAGACTCAGCCTCATACGATTTCTCAATATCTTCTGTTACTTTAGCTCTTAAATCAGCTTCAGTTTTAATTTCTGCACCAGGGTATACTTTAGAAAAGAATTCTTCATTCATTTCTGCTTCTTCAATATGGCTAATTTCAACAATATCAAATTTAAAATCACCTTTAATATCAGCAGCTTCAGGAGCAGTAATTCCTAATATAGTAGCTAGCTCAGCGTCGCTCTTGAAAGCTTTAGCAGGATTAAACTTGATAGCAGCACCTACTTTTTTGCCTACAAACTTAGTCTTAATAGTCTTAAGCTTAATTTTTTCTAAACTAAATGTTGCTTTATCGTTTACAATTCCACCTTCTTTAGTTTCCTTACCATCCTCAGCAAGTTCAGTAAGAGTACCCATTACCACATCATTTTCAGAAGTAGTTTCGGGGTTTGATTGAGTTCCCATTTTCATGCGAGCCTCATCAATATATTTATCAACATCCTCGTCTTGAGCCATCAATTTATTATACTGAATCTTATAAGACTCGTCTACCTTAAAGTCTATCTCTGGTTTCAAACCAATGATATAATTAAAAGTAAACTCTTTTTCATTCTTAAAATCAACTAGCTTTTGCTCTTCAGTATCAGGCATAGGTTGTCCTAATATTTCAAGCTTTTGCTCTTTAATATATTTATCTATTTCTGTTCCGATAAGATTACTAACAACATCAGCAGTTACAGCCTCTCCATATTGTTTCTTAATCATTCCAAAAGGAACCATTCCTGGTCTAAAACCTGGAATATTAGCTTGTTTACGATAATTAGTAAGAGATTTTTTCACCTCTTCAGCGTAATCACTTTCAACAACTTTCATTGTAAGTTGCAAAGCTAAATCGCTTGTTGATTTTTGAGTAATATTCATTACAACAAATTTTAAGTATTTATTAAATTAAAAAAAAATGCACCTCTCGGGTGCATTTAATATTCAAGAATAGTGCTTGAACTCAAAATTGGTGCGGATGAAGGGACTCGAACCCCCACGTCTCTCGACACTAGATCCTAAGTCTAGCGCGGCTACCAATTACGCCACATCCGCAATCATTTCCCCCAATTTCGGGGCTGCAAAGATATACATTTTTTTTATCCAACAAATATTTTTTTACTAATTTTCGGCATTTATTATTTTACACTCATCATTCTGATATATAAGTGATTGCATTAAGTATTTATTTTTATTTAAATGATGTATAATAAATAATATCACAAATTATGCTTTACAACAATATAATACGATATACATCTGCTGAGCATTACGTTTTTTTACTACTTTCGCAAACCATTTTCGGAGAGGTGCTCGAGTGGCTTAAGAGGCATGCTTGGAAAGCATGTAAACGTGCAAATGTTTCGGGGGTTCGAATCCCTTCCTCTCCGCTTTTAAAATAGCAGTAAACTGCAATAGCGTGAATGTCAACGAACTTCACGCTTTTTTTATGGAATAAAACGCCGTAGATTGCCGTTTAATGCCATTTTTTAAGTCAAAATCGTTACCCTTTTTTAAAATAGCAAAAATGGTAACGAGAATTCTCCACTGAGGTTCTTTGAGGGTCATACGTTAAAACCCAAGGCTATTAATGTTTGACCCATATAAGGTCAATTATTCATAAGTATATTAAGACTCTAATCCTCAAAGCCATCGAGGGTAAAGGTATAAAACAATAATCAGCGTGAATGTGATTTGCAGTATATCAACTTAGCCGTATAAGAACTCTGAAGGAGTTC
>Ga0164315_10005095_pt1 | contig 10262 bp, 8 predicted proteins | sample GuaBasSedimGuay6_FD_113737 | JGI IMG/M metagenome (GOLD analysis project Ga0164315, IMG submission 113737) | Subseafloor sediment microbial communities from Guaymas Basin, Gulf of California, Mexico - Guay6, Core 4569-2, 0-3 cm | ecosystem: Environmental > Aquatic > Marine > Hydrothermal vents >...
ACAAATAAGTCAGGCTTAGGTAATTGTGAATGTATTATATGAAAGAATCGATTATACAAACCTAACTCATCTGAACTAAGTGTTTTGCCTGCAAAAATTAAAGATTTTATAATATAATAATCAGAAATTGTAAATGTTTTAAAAAGATCCTGGTCTCCCAATTGATCCTTTAATTGTTGAAAACGAGAAGCGAGAAAAGACATTTCCAGTGGAAAAGCATATTTATCTGGTTCTTTATAAAATTTTGGTAAAAAGGCATTATCTTCAAATTGTTCCAGAATTAATTTAGCATTATAATCCCTCGCTATCATGGTGGCAAGACTAGTCTTTCCGGCTCCAATATTACCCTCTATTGAAATAAAACTATAATTCATTAATTCGAATTTACAAATAACTTTACTTGTGAATCATCCTTACAAACTTTGAGTAATTCCTTATTTGTTTTTCCATATGACGGATGTATAAAGTCAGGAGCAATTTCAACAAGGGGTATCATTACAAATTTTCTTAAATGAAGTTGGAGATGTGGGATAATAAGATTTTCACTTTCAATTATCTCAGAATTGAAATACAAAATATCAATATCAATTGTTCTTGAAGAATAATTTCCGTTTATACTTCTCTTTCTTCCCAAATCCAACTCAATATCTAATACACCTTTTAAAAATGACTGAGCATTAAGTTTAGTTTCCATTAACAAAACCATATTCAGAAATTTGTTTTCGGTATTAAAGCCCCATGCTTCAGTTTCATATATTGATGAACTGTTTATAATATCCCCTAGTCTGTTCTGCAACTCCTTTGTAGCACTGGAAAGATAATCCTCCCGGACTTCAATATTTCCACCAAGCAAAACAAAAACATAGTTCGATTTCTCCATATAAATCAAAATAATTAATCTCTCACAAAAGTAGAAAAATAGGGTTTGAAAATAATTGAAAACTACTTAAGTTTTCACCAATTTGTTAATGCTGAAACTCCTCTATTCTGGAAATAATATTGCATATTTTACTTCCATAATTCTTATCTGTAGCCCATTTGCCAGTTAAATCGTCAACCTTAACAGCACTACCTCTTTTAACATAATGAAATCTTTTATCAACTAATTCCATATTCAATTCATCGGTTGACGCATAGGCCTTTAAATGTTGAATGTGAGCCCTGACACCACTCCTTGAATCGTCGAAGGAAAGACCTTTAACGCCACCACCTGTAACTCCAAGTCCGCAAAAGTTATTCTGAACAGGATCAACATCACCACCATATTTCAAAAAGCCAGTCTCCAGGCACATTTGGCTAAATGCCACGTCATGATTAATCCCCTCTATTATTGACTCTTCAATATATAATTCTGCTATATGGTTAGAATGCTTTTCATCAAGTTTTGGATTATTTAGTTTAAGATATGCAGCCATTTTTTCAAGTGTAAACACACCACTATGATAAATGTTTACTGATGGGTTTACAATAACCACACTCTCACTTTTCTTTTTTTGTCGTGAAAGAATTAATTCATATGGGAACAAAGCAAAATATTTTCTCTTACTGTCAACACTAAAAACGATTCGTTTATTATCAATTGATTTTGCTTCTGGCCTTATACTACCTGAGAAAGTATAAGATCCGCTACTTACAAATAGCATCACCAAAACCAATAATATTTCTTTACAAAAAATCTTACTAAACAATCTTTTTATTGCTTTAATTTTCACACAATAAAAGTCATAATTGTTTTTCAATTTATTATGCTATTGGTTTTTGTTTTATACACAATATTGTGTTAATATTGTGGTGGTGATCTTGCTAATCTAATATTAGTAGCATTTATAAGGTTGTTTACCGACAGTTTTCAGCCACTCACCGATTAAATGTTTTTACATTTTGATTAATTATTTTATTTTGCACTTTAACTTATCACACAAAATATATTATTATGAAACAATTTTTTAAGTATATGTTCGCATCTTTTGCTGGAACATTATTGACAATTGTCCTTGCTTTATTAGTAATGGCAGGAATGATTTCCAGCATTATAGCAATGTCGGAAAATGAACAAGTCAAGGTGAAGCCTCACTCAGTTCTTCACATTAACTGGAAAACTCAAATCATGGATCGTAGTTCAGACAATCCTTTTGAAAATTTTGACTTTGCATCAATGGAATCGAAAAAGCCAGTTGGGCTTAACGATATTCTCAAAAATATTGATAAAGCAAGTAAGGACCCTAATATCGATGGAATTTTTATTGATATGGAGACTATTCCAGCCGGAATGGCAATGTCAGAAGAAATCAGGGACAAACTGCTTGAGTTTAAAGAATCAGGAAAGTTTATCGTTAGTTATGGAAATAACTATGACCAAAAAGGCTATTATTTTGCCAGCGTTGCAGATGAAGTATATATGAACCCGGAAGGCATGGTTTTGTTTAAAGGTTTAAATGCACAACTTTTCTTTTTTAAGAATATGCTTGAGAAACTGGAAATTGAAATGCAGGTTTTGCGTGGTCCGAATAATAAATACAAAAGCGCTGTTGAACCTCTTTTACTTGATAAAATGAGCGAAGCAAGCAGAGAGCAATATCAGGAATTACTAAACTCAATCTGGGGAAAAATATTAGAAACGCTTCATGATAGCCGTGGAATCAGTATTGCTGATTTGAATAAAATTGCTGATAAACTTGAGGTTGCAACTGCCGATAAAGCACTCGAACTAAACTTTGTAGATGGACTAATCTACCGCGATCAGATGATTGATAAACTAAAAGAAAAAACAGGTAAAGAACTGGATGAAAAACTTGCCTCTGTTAGTTTTGGAAAGTATAAAAGTGTAAAGATTGAAGAAACAAATATTTCTAAGAATAAAATTGCCGTTGTTTATGCCCTTGGTAGTATAGTTCAGGGTAATGGAGATACAGAAAGTATGGGTTCGGCTAAGATTTCAAAAGCCATTAGAAAAGCAAGAGAAGATGATAATGTAAAAGCAATTGTTATGCGAGTTAATTCTCCCGGAGGAGATGCCCTTGCTTCAGATGTAATTCGTCGTGAAGTAGAGCTTGCAAAAGAAGCTAAGCCTTTTATTATTTCCATGGGTGATGTTGCTGCTTCAGGTGGCTACTGGATATCCACAAATGCTGATTATATATTTGCACAACCTACTACCATTACTGGTTCAATTGGAGTATTCGGTATTATACCTAATTTTCAAGGACTTATGACAAATAAGTTTGGAATTACATTTGATAATGTTTCCACAAATGAAAATTCAAATTTTATTGATGTAATGGCTCCAATGAGTGAGTTTCAGGAAGCTAAAATCAATGCTGCAATAATTGATATTTATGATGACTTTGTAAAACTGGTATCAGAAACCAGAGGTCTGGATCCAGAATTTGTTAATGAAATTGCTCGTGGGCGTGTGTGGACAGGAACTGATGCCTTGAAACTGGGACTTGTTGATAAAATGGGTGGATTAGAAGATGCTATTGCCTATGCTGCAGAACAAGCAGAACTAGGTAATGATTTCAGATTAAGAGACTATCCTGAACAAAAAGAGTTTATTCAACAACTGATGGAAGAACTTACAGGTCAGGCAAAAGCCAGAATAATAGGTGATGATATGAAAGAATTAAAAACATATTATGATCAGATAAAATCATTGCAAAAAATGCAGGGAATTCAGGCTCGCTTACCATTCTTTTATACCATAAATTAAACAAAAGAAAGTAAAAAAAGTTTATAAAAAAAGCCTCGCTGTCAGCGAGGCTTTTTTTATAAATATTTTGAAGTTAATCAATCAAATAATATCTAAATAAACTCATCAAGTATTTCCTGTATATCATCATGACACGACTCACAAACGGTACCTGCCTCAGTTTCTTCACCAACAGCCTCAACAGTTTTTAGTCCATCTTTTTTAATTGCGTCAATTATTTCTCCTCTTGTAATCTGCATACAATTGCAAATTATTTCGTCATTATCCTTTTCCATTAATCTAAATTCCATTAATCTTAATTTTTAAATAATTGATTGCTTAAAACTCCTCAGCATGAATCTGACCTGGTTCCTTTCTCTTATGCTCAGTAAATCCATCTTTTGCAAGCGATTCTTTCATTCCATCAACCATCCGTGGATTTCCACATAGGAAAAATTCTGTATCTTCAGGTGATGGACTAATCTTCCATTGCTTCTGAGCAAAGTCATCTTCCCATATCTCTCTTATAAATCTTGTATCACCTTCCCAGCCCGTTGGTTCATTTTTGGGCTCTGTAATAGTTGGATAATATGAGAAATTCGGAAACATAGATGCCAATAGTTTTAACTCGGAAGAGTATCCAAGATCCCAGCTATTTGCTGCACCATGAATAACCATTATCCTTCCTTTTCTTCTTAAGGCATTCGATCTAAGCATACTCATATAAGGTGCAACACCCGTTCCTGTTGCTATTAAAACAACATTCCTTTCTTCGCTAACCTGATCAAGAGTAAACATGCCCACAGCCTTTTTACCCATAAATACCTTATCACCTATTTTTAAGTCAAATAAGCGCGGTGTTAACTGACCTGAATGTACTAATGTAATATAAAACTCTACAGAATCTTCTGTAGATGCTGAAGCAATTGAATAAGCTCTTTTAATAAGTTTTTCTGGTTTTGGCTCAGCATGTTCATCAGTTGATTCTGCACATCTTGAAGAATCCGGCGGCAAACCCAATGCAACAAACTGTCCGGAATCAAATTTAGGAAAAGACCAGCCTTCAGGACTGACTTTAATAATCTTCATTATTGGCGAAACCTGAACGGTTTGTATTATTCTGCAATTTAACTCACTTGATAAATCCATTTGAAATGCTATTGTAAAATGAGCGGCAAAATTACGAATATTAATAAATTTAAGTGTTTATTAATGATTAATTTTGATATTCCTGTATTGTAATGTTATACATTTATGAATATTTACTTTTTTAAGCAGTTTTTTATAATATTATCTCTGTTTCCAAGCATTGTTTTTGCCCAGGAAATAGATTTAATAAAACAAAACTGGACTTTAAAAAATCAAAATGGGCAAATAGAAATAATTAATGCAAATCCCTCTGATGTTCACCTATCACTGCTTGAATCACAAATAATTGATAATCCGTTTTATGGTAATAACGAAGAAAAACAGCAATGGGTCGGTGAACAAAACTGGATATATTTTTGCACCTTTTCAGTTGATAGCGCATTAGCGGAAAGCAATTCTACTACAATTATCTTTGATGGCCTTGATACCTATGCAGAGGTTTATCTAAATGATTCCCTTATACTGACGGCCGATAATATGTTTATCAGATGGCAGGTTGACATTAAGGTTTTCCTTAAATCCGGGAAAAACTCACTTGTGATATTTTTCAAAAGTCCATTAGCAATAAATCAAATAATGGCTGATTCCTTTCCTTATGCTTTACCGGATGACAGAGCCTTTACACGAAAGGCTGCTTATCAGTTTGGCTGGGACTGGGGTCCTAAGTTTGTCACAATGGGAATATGGAAACCTGCCCGAATTGTTTTTCAAGAGGAAGCAGTAATATGTGATTTATTTATAAAGCAAAATTCTATTTCTAAACATATCGCAAAACTTGAAGTGATAGCTGAAATAGAATTCCCTGAAGAAGACACTTTAAAATTTAGTATTTCACTAAATGACACGACTAAAATTGAGAAATTATTAAAAGTTACAAAGGGTAAAAATGAATACAGTTTTCCTCTCCAGATTCATAAGCCAAAATTATGGTGGCCAAATGGAATTGGAGAACAAAATCTCTATGAAATAAAAATAGAAATATCAAAAGAAAATAAGTTATTGGATGGATTTACCGTTAAAACGGGGCTAAGAAAACTTGAGATTATTCAGGAGAAAGACAGTCTCGGAGAATCCTTTAAATTCAGAATTAATGGTTATGACATTTTTGCCAAAGGAGTTAATTACATTCCCCAGGATAACTTCCTGTCAAGGGTAGATTATTCGGATTATGAAAACATCATTAATACTGCTGTAGAAAGTAATATGAATATGCTAAGAGTATGGGGTGGTGGTATTTATGAAAATGATGAATTCTATGATTTGTGTGATGAAAAAGGAATAATGGTTTGGCAGGACTTTATGTTTGCCGGAAATATGTATCCCGGTGATTCTGCATTTTTACAAAGCATAATAACGGAAGTTATTCAAAATGTAAAACGCTTAAGAAATCATCCTTCAATAGTCTTATGGTGTGGAAACAATGAAATTAGCGAAGCCTGGAATAATTGGGGATGGCAAAAATCATATTCCTGGACACAAAAGGATTCTACAGAACTATGGAGAAATTATTTGATGATATTCGAAGAAATGCTGCCATTAATAGTAAATGAATATTCGCCTGGAAGTTTTTACTGGCCAAGTTCGCCTTCAAATGGCTGGGGAAAGGAAAAAGCATATTTGGAAGGTGACGTACACTATTGGGGTGTTTGGTGGGGAAAGGAAGCTTTTGAAAAATACAATGAAAAAGCAGGTCGTTTTATGAGTGAATATGGGTTTCAGGGAATGCCCGACATGAAGACAATCGGGAGTTTCTGTACTCCTGAAGATTTTAATTTACAGTCAGATGCCATGAAAGCACATCAAAAACATCCATTTGGCTGGGAAAATATTCTGGAATATTTGGATAGGGATTATCCTGAACCTAAAAATTTTGAACAATTAGTTTACCTCAGTCAGTTAATGCAGGCAGAAGGTATAAAAATAGCAATTGAGTCACATCGTCGGGCAAAACCATACTGTATGGGAACCCTTTATTGGCAGTTGAATGACTGCTGGCCTGTGACTTCGTGGTCGTCTGTGGATTATTACGGAAGATGGAAAGCATTGCAATACTTTGTGAAAGAAGCCTATGCCAAGCATTTAGTTTCCTTCGAACAAAAGAACAATCAACTTAAGGTTTATTTTGTTTCCGAAGATACTAACTCATTAACTATTGAATTTAGATGGAAAGTTATTGATTTTAAGGGGAATATCATTTCGCATGGAAAAGGGGAAAAATACATTGAAAAAAACTCATCATCTATTATAAAGATTTTCGAAGAGGATACACTGGAAAAGTGGAATCCGGTGGAGGATAAAATTATAATAACTGAAGTATTCAACAAAAACGAAAAATTTGCTTCTGCTTCAAAAGTATTTACTAATTCAAAATTCTTTAAACTAAATAATGATAAACCAGAGTTTGAACTTCTTAAAACTTATGATGGATATTTACTAACTTTTAAGTTCACCACTTTCATAAAAGGAATGCAAATGGGTTGTTCTGAAGAAGGCTTTTTTAGCAAAAATTATATTGATTTACTTCCTAACGAAAAAATGACATTACTCTTTAAAACAAAATCGACTTCACTTAATAAGAACAATTTTAGTTTTATTTATTTAGAAAATTTTAGTTATTAATCCAATATTAAGATATTTGCCATATGCCAAATCAAAATAAACATACATCTGCCTTTATTAGTCTTACCGTGCTGTTTTTTATGTGGGGATTTATGACTGTTTTGAATGATATTTTAATTCCTTACTTAAAAGGTGTTTTCGAATTGAATTATTTCAAGGCAATGCTTGTGCAGTTCTCATTTTTTATTGCATATTTTGTGGGCTCGCTGATTTATTTTATTATTTCAGTTAGTAAGGGCGATCCTATCAATAAAATAGGTTATAAAAAAGGGATAATAATTGGTTTATTGGTTTCTGCAATAGGAGCATTTTTGTTTTTTCCTGCTGCCCAGTATCATGTATATGGATTTTTCCTATCTGCACTTTTTGTTCTTGGTTTAGGTTTTACACTTTTACAAATCTCTGCTAATCCTTATGTAGCAATCCTTGGCCCAGAGAAATCTGCCTCTGCACGACTCAATTTAGCTCAGGGATTTAATTCGCTTGGCACTACCATTGCTCCTGCCGTTGGCGGCTTCCTGATTTTTACATTTTTTAAAAATGCTGAAGGCTCTGATGCTGTTAAGATTCCATATTTATTTTTCGCATTTGTTTTCATACTCATCGCTGTTTTCATAAAAATCACGCCTTTACCAAGGATTACAAGTGAAAAAGACAATGTAAAGGGATTTGGAGCTCTTAAATATAAACAACTGATATTTGGCATGATAGCAATCTTCATGTATGTGGGTGGCGAAGTAAGCATTGGCAGTATGATTATTAGTTTTTTAAATTTACCTGAAATTGCTGGACTTAAAGAATCTGAAGCTAGTCTTTACGTTTCAATTTATTGGGGAGGTCAAATGATTGGCAGATTCCTGGGAGCAATCTCCTTGAGTGCTATGAAAAACAAATTGCTCAAATACTCTTTTATGTTTTTGGTATCGGTAGCAGCATTTTTAACTATTGGTATTTTAGTAGATTTCACTACTGCTTCCATTTATGCGATACTCCTGTCTATAAACTATATAGCATTTATTTTTGGTAAATCACTTGCAAATCGTACTCTATTCATTTTCGCATTAATTAATATTGTTTTATTGTTAATTGTAATACTTAATACCGGACAAATTGCTTTGTGGAGCCTTATTGGAATCGGCCTTTTCAATTCAATAATGTGGTCGAATATTTTTACTCTTGCAATTGCAGGTTTGGGTAAATATACCAGTCAGGGTTCATCACTTTTAGTAATGATGATACTTGGTGGCGCTATTCTACCTTTAATCATGGGATATGTAGCAGATAAAATTGGTCTTCACATTTCGTTTATTGTACCTATATTTTCATATCTTTACTTATCATTTTATGGTATTATAGGATATCGACCAACAAACTAATTGATGCTAAACAGACGCAAGTTTCTTGAAAGAGCAACAGCACTTGGTTTTTTAGGTATACTGCCTTCAAAATTTATTAAAGCCAATTCCAACTTTCCTCGGTCTGGTAGTGTAAATGATTTACCTATTATAATTTCTACATGGGTTCATGGAATTGAGGCTAATTCTGAGTCTTTGCGGATACTTGAATCAGGTGGTAGTGTTGTAGATGCGGTTGAGAAAGGTGTTATGATTCCCGAGGCTGATCCAAAAAATCATAGTGTTGGATTAGGTGGTTTCCCTGATAGGGACGGGCATGTAACTTTAGATGCAAGCATCATGAATTCGGAGGGCAATGCAGGTTCGGTTTGTTTTTTGGAAAATATTGTGCACCCCATTTCTGTGGCACGAAAGGTTATGGAAGACACTCCTCATGTTATGCTTGCGGGAAAAGGGGCATTCCAGTTTGCAGTAGAGAATGGCTTTAAAAAGCAAAACCTGCTTACTCCTGAAATGAAAAAGAAATGGAAAGAATGGACTAAAAATGAAAACTACAATTCAAAAATAAACTGGGAGAATGAACCTAATAAGTATCACGATACCATAGGCTTACTTGCAATCGATGGAAAAGGTGAAATGGCTGGTGCATGTACCACTAGTGGCATGGGAGGTAAAATAAGCGGGCGTGTAGGCGACTCTCCAATAATAGGTGCCGGACTATTTGTTGACAATGAAGTTGGAGCAGCAACTGCAACCGGTATGGGAGAATTGGTAATGAAGACATTGGGCTCTTTCCTTGTTGTTGAGTTTATGCGAAATGGCATGAGCCCACAAGAGGCATGTGAAAAGGCAGTAATAAGGATTACGGAGAAAGTAAAAGGCTTTGAGAAATTTCAAATTGGATTTATAGCACTTAGTAAAAATGGTGATGTTGGAGCCTACAGTATTCAACCCGGATTTAATTATGCCCTGAATATAAAAGGTGAAAACCAATTAATTGACGCCCCATCCTACTTTAAAGAGTTGCCAGAGAAAAAGTAAAGCTGATTAACTGGTTTAATTTTTTATCATATTCAAAAATTCTTCAATAGCCACCCAATATTCTTCACCTCCGGGTTGTGTATACCAAAGTGCTCTGGATCCATGATGTCCTGGACCTATAGGTTTAAAATGAATCTGATTTTCCACTAATGTCATTTTACCTAAAATCTCATCAATATATTGTATTTCCTGTTTTGAAGATGTAATAAATATTGGCTTTTCAAAGCCAACTAATTTATCATCTAAAGATCCTTTTTGTTCAGAAAAATAATTGCCTGGTGAAAAAGATACAACCGCAGAAACATTCTTGTTTTCAACAGCAAGATAAAGCGCCAGAGTTGATGAATAAGAACTACCCCAAAGTATTATCGGTTTATCATACCTGTCTGATACAAATTCTATTGCTGCCT
>Ga0164315_10005096_pt1 | contig 10256 bp, 9 predicted proteins | sample GuaBasSedimGuay6_FD_113737 | JGI IMG/M metagenome (GOLD analysis project Ga0164315, IMG submission 113737) | Subseafloor sediment microbial communities from Guaymas Basin, Gulf of California, Mexico - Guay6, Core 4569-2, 0-3 cm | ecosystem: Environmental > Aquatic > Marine > Hydrothermal vents >...
GACTCAATATCCAGGATACGTTCCAGTGTCTGAATCCGGTCTTCCATCTTCTTGGTGGATTCCCAAATATCTGTCAGCATTTTCTCATCTTCAGGTGTTAGGCCCTTGGATGTTTTCATCTTGGTGATGTAGTGAAATATGATCCACAAGGGTGCACAGATTGTTAGTAACAGAATGGGAATGAGTTCAGACATCTTTCTTCTCCTGTTCGGCTTTGTCAGCCTTGTCGGATTTATTGACCTTCGCTTTTAGCTCGGCAAGTTCATCTTCCACCCGGTCGTCATCTTCAAGCCCGGCAATTTCTTCCGCCAGGCCTTTGCGCCGCCCCATGTCCAGAGATTCACCCTGCGCTTCTACGCGGTCGATACGACGTTCGGCGTTTTCAAACCGGAAGAGCATTTCATCAATCGTGTCATCGTGTATGTGCTTACGCGCTGCCAATTGTGTTGTTGCAGTCTTATGACGTATGACGATGCTACGCTGACGGGTTTTTGCATCATTCAACTTGCTCTGCAACTGGGAGATGTCTGAATTGAATTTTTCCAGTTGTTCATCAAGCATTTTTGTATCATGCCTGGTTTGTTCAACTTCATCACTCAATGCCTGTTTTTCAGCCAGTGCCGCCCGTGCCAGATCTTCCCGTCCCTGGCGAACCGCCAATTCTGCGCGTTTTGCCCAGCCTTGCTGTTCACGTTCAAGAAATTCTGCGTAACGACGTTGTTCTTTCCTGTCAGCGATGCATTTGGCAGCGGCAGAGCGGATTTCCACCAGGGTATCTTCCATTTCCTGGATCATTAAGCGGATTATTTTCTCGGGATCCTCTGCTTTTTCGAGCAAAGTATTAATATTGGCGTTGATAATATCGGTAAATCTGGAAAAGACACTCATTGCGTATGCTCCTGCATTCTGTTCTGTACCTGCTTTAATGCATGCTTCATGCCAATATTTTTTGGATTTGTAACACTTTGTTATTGTTGCGAAATATGTGTGAGTTCGAAATTGATTTGCTTGTCCTGCTGATTTTGTTGGTTAAATATGCCAACTGATGGTTGAACTTGAAAAGCTTTGTATAGTCTATCTGGCTGCCCATTTACAAATTGATGTTGAATTGGGCATGACATATCCAAGGCTGCTCATGTAGAATAGCCCCCCTTTATTGACTGGCAATGGGCCGGCAAACGTAATCTTCTGGAGGAATACTCAATGCGATCCAGACTCGCGCTTACAATTTTAATCATGCTGGTTTCCGGCACTGTCCTGGCTCAGGACGTTAATACAGAAAAAGGTAAACTCAGCTACGCAGTTGGTTGGGACATCGGCGCCGATATTGCACGGCGCAGTACCGAATTTGACGTGGAATCTTTGATCACCGCCATACGTGATGTGGTAGCGGAAAAAGATCCCCAGGTCACCCCTGAAGAAATGCGCACATTGTTGACCGCACTTCAGGAAAAGGTTCGTGCAGAACAGGTTGAACAGTTCCGTGTGTTGTCTGAAGAAAACCAGGCTGCCAGTGAAGCTTTTCTCGAAGCCAATAAATCCAAAACCGGGATCGTTGCGCTTCCCAGTGGTGTTCAGTATCGCATCATTGAAGAAGGTGACGGCAAACGCCCGGGTTTGGAAAGCAAGGTAACCGTTCATTATCGTGGTTCAAAGCTGGATGGACGTGAGTTCGACAGTTCATTTGCACGTGGTACACCTGAAGAATTCACAGTCAATGCGGTTCTGAAAGGCTGGCAGGAAGTACTGCCCCTGATGAAAGCAGGCTCTACCTGGCAGATATTTGTTCCACCTGAGCTGGCATTCGGTGCTCGCGGCAATCCGCCGGTTGGTCCGAATGAAGCTTTGATGTTTGACCTCAAGCTGGTCGAAATTATTCAGTAAAGCTAGTAAGAGCCGGGCAGCGCACGCTGCCCGGCTTTTTTTATATGCAGACTGAATTTCATAAATTACTTTTTAGTGCCGTTTCACCTTTTGATGAGGGTGTATCAGCCCTGAAACTCAATGTGTTGCGTAGCCCTCCTGATGGGAGCCAGGCACGCCCCAGACGTACTGCTGCAGTACTTGTCCCGATCCTCGACAAACCTGAACCGGAAATATTACTGACCGTACGGTCGAAAACCCTGCTGCAGCATCCCGGGCAAGTCAGTTTTCCCGGTGGGGCAGTAGATCACACAGACCGTTCGGCCATATCGACGGCACTGCGTGAAGCAGAGGAAGAAATTGGCCTCGATTTTTCACAGGTTTCACCCTTGGGTTTCCTGGACCGCGTGGACACTATTTCGGATTACAGGGTCTTGCCGGTTGTCGCCCTGGTGCGCCCCACATTTGTCTGGCAACCGGATCATCGTGAGGTCGCCGAAGTGTTTACCGTGCCATTGGAGTTGGCGGTTAACCGGAACGCCTATTCCCACGAGCAAATTACACATGAAGGAAAAACACACGTTATTTCTTCGTTGCATTGGCAAGGGCACAGAATTTGGGGTATTACGGCGGCAATTTTGCTGAATCTTGGCAGCCGTCTCGAGAGCCTGAAATGTGAGAAGCCGGAGTTTTCTCTCCGGCAAAGCTAAGATCCCAGGCAAGTTCTATTCTCAGGCGGTTTTTTGATGAATGGAATTACGCCGGTCGAAAAGTTTCGCAAGAAAATGCCCGGTATGCGAATCAGCGATATCAGCCAGTTGCTCGGGTGTTCCTGTGGCGATGATTTCACCGCCGCGGTCACCGCCTTCCGGACCAAGATCTATAACCCAATCCGCAGTCTTAATGACATCCAGGTTATGTTCGATGACCACCATCGTGTTGCCATGATCCCGCAAGCGATGCAACACGTGGAGCAATTGCCTGATGTCATGAAAATGTAGTCCGGTGGTGGGTTCATCCAGGATATACAGGGTTTGCCCGGTATCCCGTTTGGACAGTTCCTTGGCCAGCTTGATGCGTTGTGCTTCACCGCCGGACAAGGTGGTAGCACTTTGGCCCAGGGTTATATAGGAAAGCCCAACATCCATCAGTGTTTGTAATTTCCTTGCCACGACCGGTACAGGTGCAAAAAACTCCAGTGCATCCTCAACGGTCATACCGAGTACTTCGTGAATGTTTTTACCCTTGTAGTGGACACCAAGGGATTCGCGATTGTATCGTTTGCCATGACAGACATCGCAGGGCACATAGATATCCGGAAGGAAATGCATTTCGACCCGGATCAGCCCGTCGCCCTGGCAGGCCTCGCAACGCCCGCCTTTAACATTAAAACTGAATCGCCCGGGTTTATATCCACGCGAACGCGCCTCATGCGTGCCGGCAAACAACTCCCGGATGGGTGTAAACAAACCGGTATATGTCGCAGGGTTGGAACGGGGCGTGCGGCCAATGGGGGATTGGTCGATATCAACGACTTTGTCGAACAAATGTAAATTTTCTACATCTTCATACGGTGCAGGTTGAGTACTGGAGTCGTAAAGCTCCCTGGCAGCCAAACGATGCAGCGTATCGTTGATCAAGGTTGATTTTCCAGAGCCGGAAACGCCTGTGACACAGGTAAACAATCCAGCGGGAATTTCCAGCGTGACATTTTTCAGATTATTGCCCGACGCACCTATCAGTTTGAAAATCCTTTGCGGGTCAGCGACCGTGCGTTTTGCAGGAATCGCGATTTCCATTCTGCCGGAAAGGTACTTGCCTGTGAGTGTGGCATCACTGTTGACCAGGTCTTCGGGTTTGCCGGTGAAAACCACCTCGCCGCCATGAACACCTGCACCGGGACCCATGTCAACGACATGGTCTGCCGTGCGGATGGCCTCTTCATCGTGTTCAACGACGATGACGGTGTTTCCAATATCACGCAGACGTATCAGGGTGGACAGCAGTCGTTTATTGTCACGTTGGTGTAAGCCGATGGAAGGTTCATCGAGTATATACATGACGCCAACCAGACCCGCTCCGATCTGGCTGGCGAGACGGATACGCTGTGCTTCACCACCGGACAGAGTGCCGGCTTTACGGTCAAGCGTCAGGTAGTCCAGTCCGACATTGACGAGAAACTGCAGTCGTTGATGGACTTCCTTGACAATTTTTTCGGCAATTGCCCCTTTACGCCCGACGAGGTTCAGCTCTTCGAAGAAATTCAGACAGCGCAAAATTGGCCAGGCAGTGACGGTTGGCAAGTTGGTGTCTGCTACAAATACATGTCTTGCCTGTCGGTTCAAACGCTGTCCATGACACTCAGGGCAGGGTTTCTGTGATATATATTTTGACAGTTCTTCACGCACGATACGTGCATCGGTTTCTTTAAAACGTTTTTCCAGGTTAGGAATAACCCCTGCAAACGGGTGTCGCCGCTTCTGCGTGCCACGTTCACCAAAATAGGTGAACTCGATAACTTCATCACCGCTCCCATAGAGAATGATGTCACGGTGCTTTTCGGATAAATCTTCGAAAGGCACTTCAATGTCGAAACTATAATGCGCAGAAAGGGCCTTGATGATCTGGAAGTAATAAGCATTGCGACGATCCCAGCCCCGTACGGCACCACCGGCAAGACTCACGTGAGGGCTGCTGACAACACGTTCAGGATCAAAAAACTGGGCCACGCCCAGACCGTCACAACGCGGGCAGGCACCATTCGGGTTGTTGAAGGAGAACATACGGGGTTCAACTTCCTGCAAACTGTAATCACAATGAACACAGGAGTAACGGGAACTCAGTAGCTTGTCCGTCGTATCTTCAGTTGCTTCCATCGGTGACAGCAAGGCGAGACCATCGGACAATATAAGTGCGGTTTCGAATGACTCCGCCAGACGCTGTTTCAGGTCCGGTCGTACTTTAAAGCGGTCAATGACCACTTCGACCGTGTGTTTGCGACGTAATTCAAGAACAGGTACATCATCGATTGGGTAAATACTCCCATCGACACGGACACGGACATAACCCTGTGCACGCAATTCATCAAACAACTGTGCATGCTCACCCTTTCGATCGCGAACCACGGGTGCCATCAGCATCATTTTTGTGCCTTCCGGCAAGGCCATTACCTGGTCAACCATCTGGCTGATTGTCTGGCCCTCAAGCGGTTGCCCATGATCGGGGCAGCAGGGTGTTCCCACACGGGCCCAAAGCAGACGCAGGTAGTCGTAAATCTCCGTAATCGTGCCGACGGTCGATCTCGGGTTATGCGAAGTGGACTTTTGTTCGATCGAAATGGCCGGTGAAAGGCCCTCAATGTGGTCGATATCCGGTTTTTCCATCACGGATAAGAACTGGCGTGCATAAGCCGAGAGTGATTCTACGTAGCGGCGCTGACCTTCGGCGTAAATGGTGTCAAAAGCCAATGATGACTTGCCGGAACCTGAGAGTCCGGTAACCACAATCAGTTTGTCCCTCGGAAGATCAAGGTCAATGTTGGCCAGATTGTGGGTGCGGGCACCGCGGATTTTGATGGTTTTCATTAATTAAGCCGGAACGATTTCGAACCATCTACTATACCCTGAATTTATATTGAAAGGGCTGTTGTATCCCGGCTTGGGCTTGTGGGTTCTGCTAAACCATGAGAAATTCGTTAATGGTGGTAAAATACATTGATTATTAACGCTTACAGAGGTTGACCCACCCCCATAAAACCGCTAATATTCTCGCCCTTTTGTAGGGCTCTTCCAAACCGGAGCGGTTAACCATGTACGCAGTATTCGCAACCGGTGGTAAGCAGTATCGTGCTACCACTGGAGATATATTAAAAATTGAAAAACTTGACGTCGAAAAAGGCGCCACAGTTGAACTTGACCAGGTGCTGATGGTAGGTGAGGGTGAAGACGTAAAAGTTGGAACACCTTATCTTAAAGGCGGTGTTGTCACAGCCACTGTTATCGACCAGGGTCGTGGCAAGAAGGTCAAGATTATTAAGTTCAAACGTCGTAAGCACCATATGAAACAAATGGGCCATCGGCAGGATTATACCCAGATTGAAATTACCGGGATTGCTGCTTCAGCACCCAAGAAGGCCAAAAAAGCAAAGGCTGAAAAGCCCGAAGCTGCAAAGCCTGAAGTTGAAGCCAACAGCGACGCCGAATAACAGAGGAATTGAATAATGGCACATAAGAAAGCAGGTGGTAGTACACGCAATGGTCGCGATTCGAATCCAAAGTATCTTGGTGTAAAACGCTACGGTGGTGAACCTGTCCTGGCAGGTAATATTATTGTCCGTCAACGCGGTACCCAGTTTCACCCCGGTGAGAATGTTGGTATCGGCCGTGACCACACGTTGTTTGCCTTGATTGAAGGTAAAGTGAAGTTTCAGAAGCGCGGTTTGCCAAAACGCAGATTTGTTAGTGTGGAGACGGCTGAAGCCTGAACGGATTTTAAAAAAACCCTGCTTTGGCAGGGTTTTCTATGCCTTACCAATCCACCCCAATCCCAAAACTCACCTGCCGCCCCATCGGTGGCGTCCCCGGAAATTCCTCAAAATCGCTATCGGTAAGATTATCCGCAATCAGGCTGATTCGAACCCCGGGGTTTGATAAAAACCTCCAACTACCCGAAAGTGACGCAATATACGCATTGTCGCCACTGTTACGCAGCAGGTTGTCATGTTGACGACGGTATTCATTGTCGAATCGAATATCAAGCTGCGAAACCGGTGTGTAAACAAACGCCAGGGTGATTCTGTGCCGTGCGTAGTTCAGCGCATAGAAACTCGCATCAACTTGCGTAGTGCCGTAGTCGGCATCTTTGTCTAACCAGGTGTAACCGCCAACGATCTGCAATTGCTCCGAATGCCATGATGTCAGCCATTCCAGACCGGTGACATCCATATCGACCGCGTTGGCCTGGCGTGAGAATGGTGCGATCTGTTGATAGGTCCAGTCGACGAGGCCATCGTCCTGACGGTAAAAAACGGAAACCTTTGCGTACCAATTATTCCTTTCGTGTGTGTATGCGGCGGTCAGGGTATTGGCGAATTCACGACCAAGGCTTGCATTACCACCGAACAGGCCGCCTGGTCGTGAGTTCAATGCCGTGTAACCGGGTAGCTGTGAGGTGCGGGTAAATTCCAGGCCGTAGCGGTTTACAACGCTACCGGAGTCCTGTTCCAGGCTTAGAGAGAAAAGGGGCATCAGGGCGTTTTCGTCCCGGTTGGATAGATCTGCACGCAAGCCGGCACGCAGTGCCAACACGGAGCCGGTGTTCAGCAACCAATGTTTGCCGGGAGCCAGGCTGAGGGTCAGGTAGGACCTTGAATTGAAGTCACCATAAGTCAGGTCGGTGGATCGAACCAGCCTGTCGGCTGAAAATTGCCCAGAGAAATACCACTCCAGTCCAGCCATATTCTGTTGGCCGGTCAAGCCCAGTGAAAAACTCCGGGTTTCATGTTCAAAGGACCCCGGGGATCCGGACTCAATGTTTCTGCGATCAAAATCGTAGTCGTCATCCAGCCAGCGATAGGCTGCTCCAGCTTCATACCATCCACTGTCACCCGACCAGCGATGATTTAGTAGCGCCAGGCCCAGTTTGCTGTGGTCGGTTTCCGGCAAAGAGGAAAAACCGGTGTACATACCGGGCCAGCCAGAAAACTTGTCGTGGTAGCCCAGCAGAAAGTTGGTTTCGCCATTTTCACCTACCGATTGTAAGTGAGTGCTGAAGCGCTTGAAATCGTGATCACCGTAACTGAGCGTGCCATCTCCGGCAGATGCAGATGCTGAAACTGTCGCAGCCAGGTCGTGCCCATCCGCAAGGGTCTTAACACCGCTAAGACGGGCGCTGGCGTAACGCAGGCTGTCCGTACCATAACCGGCGGAAAAATGTCCGCCGGTTGAGATTGGGTTGAAACCGTAATGGACGGTAGCAACAGACGCGTTGAACGCATTTAGTCCATTATCAAAATCGGTCAGGATTTCAGGTGAGCTCAGCATCGCGGGATCAAATGGCGCTGCTACCGAGTAATGACCAGTTTGCGGGTCAAAGACAGTCACCGCACCCATCCTGAACCCGGTGTTCTCGAAAAGGCCGCCACGCACCGTCACATCGGCCTGTCCTTCAGGCATACCCCGTGTTTGAAGGTTCACTTGCGGGTCGTATCTCAGTGCCGTGATCAGGGTGGTGTAGGTGCTCGCAGCTTGCAAATTGGCCACTCGCTGACCAATGACAGAGATTGGAGCAAGCACCTCAATTTCGTCAAGCTTGTCAGTGGTTTCGGTCGACTGAACAGGCGGAGCCATCAGCAGCGCCTGTAGGAAAAAGGCGCCAATCATTGGCTGGGGTTTGTTTCGGTTTGGTAAAACATCCGCGCAGGATACAGGAATTCGTGCGTGCAGTGTATGATGTAGCCTGAACAGGAAAGGCCACTATGAACCACTATGAAATTTGTTGACGAAGCTTCCATTCATATAACTGCAGGCAAGGGCGGTAATGGCTCGGCGTCATTTCGCCGGGAGAAATATATTCAGTACGGCGGACCCGACGGTGGTGATGGTGGTGACGGTGGTAGCGTGTTCCTTGAGGGGGATTCCGGTCTGAATACACTGGTCGACTTTCGGCATCGCCGGATGTACAAGGCAGAAAACGGTGTACAGGGCAAAGGCCAGGAGCGTTACGGAAAAAGAGGCGAAAATATCTATATCCGTGTGCCACTGGGAACAATCGTGACAGACCAACTCAATGAAGTTGCCCTGGGTGATGTAACTGAACATGGTCAGCAACTACTGGTTGCCCGCGGTGGCCGCGGTGGATTGGGTAACGTGCATTTCAAAAGTTCGACCAATCGGGCACCGCGAAAATGCACGCCCGGTAATCCAGGTGAGGATATTCAACTTCACCTGGAGATGAAGGTGCTGGCTGATGTCGGTTTGCTGGGTTTTCCCAATGCCGGTAAATCAACGCTGATCAGCACAGTTTCAGCAGCACGTCCGAAAGTTGCCGATTATCCTTTTACGACTTTGTACCCGAACCTGGGTGTGGTCAGGGTCGGTATGGACAGCAGTTTTGTCATAGCAGATATTCCGGGCTTGATCGAGGGTGCAGCCGATGGTGCCGGTCTGGGCGTCCAATTTTTGAAGCACCTGAAAAGGACAAGGTTGTTGTTACACCTGGTGGAGATCGCGCCGCTTGATCAAATGCCGCCTGAGGATGCGGTTAGTAAGTTGCAACAGGAACTGGTCAATTTTGATAGCAGCCTGGGTGAAAAGAAGCGTTGGTTGGTTTTTACCAAGAAAGACATTCTGAGCCAGGAAGAGTCAGAGGCGATCAGCAAACGCGTGGTTGAAGCGCTGAACTGGACAGAACCCTGGTTCATGATTTCTTCGGTGACACGTAGCGGTACCGATGAACTGGTGCAAAGCATCGGGCGAGCGCTTGATGAAATGAAAGAACTTGAGTCCGAGCAACAAAAAACATGGGAACTGGAAACCGGAAGCGAAGCTTAAAACATTCCCGTTTGCATCAGTTGGACATAAAAAAGCCCCATATTTGACGGGGCTTTTTGGTAATCTTTGCAAAAGCTCAATTCATGCGAAATGAATCAAGCCATTGGATTACATACTACGTACGTGATTGTTCAAGCGTGATTTATGACGAGCCGCTTTGTTGCGGTGCATCAAGCCCTTGGAGACTGAGCGGTCAATGGCAGGAACAGCAGCCTTGTAGGCTGATTCGGCTGCGCTTTTGTCACCGGATTCAATCGCCGCGAGAACTTTTTTTATCGTTGTACGTACATGCGAGCGCTGGCTTGCGTTGCGTAAACGATGCTTTTCAGCCTGACGTGCACGCTTGCGTGCTGATAAACTGTTAGCCAAGGTAAATCTCCATAAAAACTGGTTCAGAATGTAGCCGCGTAGTATCTTAGGTTTTCTCCGTCGGGTCAATCATTTAACAGGAAAATTGCATGATTAATTTCTGCTTAGGGCAAGTCTTAGAGTTCTGATAGCTATGAAGCTGCTTAAATCAACCGCAACGGTGGGTAGTGCAACGATTCTCTCCCGAATTCTTGGCTTTGTCCGTGATGTCGTGCTGGCCAAAATGTTTGGTGCCAGTGGAGAGACGGATGCCTTTTTCCTGGCATTCAGAATCCCCAATTTCATGCGCCGCCTGTTCGCCGAAGGGTCTTTTTCGCTGGCGTTTGTCCCTGTCCTGTCGGAATACAGGGCCAAGGGTGAGCGGGAGGCATTGCGTGATCTGATAGATCATGTGACCGGCACACTGGCAGCAATATTACTGGTCCTGATTTCGGTGGGTATATTGGCTGCGCCGTTGGTGTTGTCGATATTTGC
>Ga0164315_10005098_pt1 | contig 10256 bp, 14 predicted proteins | sample GuaBasSedimGuay6_FD_113737 | JGI IMG/M metagenome (GOLD analysis project Ga0164315, IMG submission 113737) | Subseafloor sediment microbial communities from Guaymas Basin, Gulf of California, Mexico - Guay6, Core 4569-2, 0-3 cm | ecosystem: Environmental > Aquatic > Marine > Hydrothermal vents...
AAGATGGTGGGCGCACGTCGGCAAAGCTCGCTCGTCTGGAGCCACCAAGACTAAGATACCATTGCATTGGGATTCTCATACGCAGCGTATGAGAGATGGCGATCTCGATTTATTCCAGCAAGCCAATCCGAAACTGTTTGGCTTTTCGCGTGCAGCGGTAGCAAAGAACGCGACACCGGATCGCCTTAAGAATGACCCCTTAGCGAAGGAGCAAGGCGTAGACTTGGCTGAAAAGCCCGCAGAGACGGGAGAAGAGATAAAGATGGTGGAAACATTCCGCCGCCTCTCTACTCTCACTCACTCACAACAGGATATGAAAAATGACGAATCAGAGTGATATCCCCGGTATGGAAAATGGAATGTTTTTCGAGCATTACGTATTCGATCCCATTTCCAATTATACCGAAGCAGACTTGCACCATATTATTCAGTTCTTCAATATAGAATTTGACGAAGGCGCGGAACCACCGCACCCACGTCACTTCGATGGACTGGTATTCAATCCAGAACCCGATATCACAGTCGCGGAATTCGCGGACATACTGACCGCCGTGGGTATTTCTGTGGGGGATGACGTTATGCTGAAACTCCCACAGAGTTTGCAGGACCAATTCGAAGACGGCAAGTTCGTACCATATGACGATTTCGAGTTAGACGACCTGACCGAGTTCTTGACAAAGTTGATTAATTTTCGACTCAGTACGTCGGAGTTTAATTCTTTGATTCCGAAAATGAAAAGGCAATTTATCGTCTTCACTCGCGATGGCAAGCATTGGAGATTTGGCGACCGACCACCAGCGCATTAAATACTATCATGAAAGGTGATATTTTTAAGCAACTGATGGAGCAATTCTCTCCGCACACCGTCGGTGTACGGGGTGAAGAGGCACACTCTCATGCGGTCAAGTTTCTGGAAATGCTGCAAACGCAGATTCCTGAAGAAGACGACCGCCGAAAATTAATGGCGACGTGGATGCGCTCAGTAAAAGACCGCGACTATAAAAAGTTTCAACGGGCACTTAAAAGATACCATAGACGCCGCGAGGCAGGTAACGAATAATGGACAAACAGATACACTTCATCTCGGGGCTTCCGCGTTCGGGCTCTACACTACTGTGCAACATACTCAATCAGAATCCCGACTTCCATGCCACGTCCACATCTGGCATCCTAGACATAATTCTGGCTATCCGCAATCAGTGGGAGAATCTTTCTGTCTTTAAGGCCGCACCCAACAAGGCGGGCAAGGCAGCAGTGGTCAACTCGATTCTGCATAACTATGTCAGCATCGTTGACCGCCCAGTTTACTTCGACAAGTCCCGTGGGTGGATTGCCCACATGGAAATGGCTGAAGTCATTCTCGGGCGACCAGCCAAAATGATTATACCGGTCAGAAAAATTACCGACATTCTCTCCTCGTTCGAAAATCTATACAGAAAGAATGCCCACGACTGGCAATTTCCTCAAGAAAAAACCCACTTCTATGAGTGGCAGACAATGGAAGGGCGGGCGGACATTTGGATGCGCAGTGACCAACCAGTCGGTATTGCGTACAACCGAATCCGTGATGCCATCAACCGTGGATACGGTGACCGCCTGCACTTCGTCGAATTTGAAGACTTGGCAAGTAAGCCCAAGGAGACAATGCAAGGCGTGTATGACTTTTTGGGATACGAGTATTACAATCACAACTTCGAGTATGTCGAACAGGTTACTCAAGAAAATGATGACATTCACGGTATCCCCGGTCTGCACGTGATACGAAACAAGGTCGAACCACTACCGACATACGGTGATACGTTGATTGGTGCGCTGTCTTACAATAAATACCACGATGCACAATTTTGGCAAACCAAAAATGAAAATGTCGGACCTGAGACGGATCAAGGAAAACTCTAGCGGCAGTGCCGTCGGTGTTGGTAACATCGGCTCAACTACGGGCGGACTCGGGCAGGTTGCCGATACCGTCAAGAAAAACAAGAAGTGTCGTAAGGTTCGCGGTCACGTAATCATTCAGCGAGAAACGCTTGGGTCACGTGCCTCCAAGCCTGACCTTTCTTAATCTTCGTCACCATGGTGGTACTGATTCCGTACTCCTTGGCAATCACCGAGCGCGGGCGAGCATCCCAATAGATCGCGGCCACCTGATGTTCATTCAGCTTGCTCCGCTTATTGTTGGAACCCGTGACACCAGCACGTTGCTTCAAGTCCCACACATGCCCACTACTCCCCCGACCCCCGATGCTCTTATTGTACCCGAAGGGATGTAGCGCGTTGTTCCGCATTATGTAGGTCTGTGCACGGCGGTTCGCCTCGATAGGCTCGTTGTAACACTCGATGGTTTGTGTGATGAATGCCCCTCTCCCATACTCCTCGACCGTTTCCTTGAGCAGGGGTGATCCCGTACCCGTCATATGAGCGCTGATGCGCTTTTTGGGGTTGGTTGATAAACCGACATATACCTTGTCATTCACGGTGTTGACGATACGATATATGCAATATTCCACTTTGGGACACCTTTTTGAACGTTTAGACTAAATATATTTACTGGTAACTCAGGTTCGCGGACATAGAAACCGCAACTACTTAACTCAAATTGGAGAAATTACAATGACTACAGCAAGATACGACGTAAACGCTGCTAACACCAATCGCGAAGTCACGTTCACCGTGGCCGCTGACGGTACCGCAATTGCAGAAACATTCTTTTCGATGAAAGGTGCAGCAAGCTCTTACCCACATTACGGCCAAATCGCTGGCGTACCAACCGTTGAACAGGAACTCGGACAGCTTCGTTACAACCTCGTTGCCCGCGCTTTGACTGCTTATGCAATCACTGTTGGACTAAGCATCTCTGATGCCGTAGAGCTTAACGGTACCCTCGTTTGGACTGCTGAGCAGGACGAAATGGGTGCATTCTTCAACCAAGCTCTTCCTCCTCTGGGAACCACGCCGGGTGTTGACGAGTCATGGCCTGTGGACACCACGGTTGACAAGCATCACGTCGCCGACATCACCGACCGTCTGGGTACTGGTGGTATGACTACAATCAAGACCAAGCCGGGACTTCAGAGTCTTCTGAACTCTCTAGCAACTGTCTCTTACGACGGCGGCGCAACTGGCCCCTTCGGTGCTCTATCCATCATTGGTACTATCACACTTCCTGACGGTCGTGTTGTTACAACTGGTGCAGCCGCTCCGGCTCTTCCAGTAGGTACCAACGCTGCTGGCCTGACCATCGTATTCGATCACTAATCGATAACGTTAGTCAAGAAGTTCAGGAAAGGGCTCCTTCGGGAGTCCTTTTCTTTTGTGGTATACCTTTTCTTTTGGCTCAAATGTAAATATATTAGTAACGTAACCGACTGTGCTAACACATTATGCAACAATTGACATTTGACACTCTCAAAGAGGCTTGGGCGAAATTGAAAAAAGAGCGGGCTCGCGAAATGAAAAAGGTGGCCCCCGATCTTTCAGACCCCGATGAAATCTATTTGAAGCGAGTTTCCGAGTCAGATGTCGAACTAGCAGTACGGTTTGCTGGATTCCGCCACGCGGTACAGCAACAATCCTCCATCCCCCAAGTAAAGCGTCTCGTCATTAATTGGTTAAAGCATATCTCTACCAGCGTACAGCAGGTACGTGCCGACGACGACTCCCTTGTGATTAGGATGTCGAAAGACCTCAAGATGACGGAAGCAGCAATTTCCATCTTCAAACGTGATCCAAAGACCAACAAAAAGAAAAGTTATTACAAGTGTGTCGGCGGAAAAAAGAACGGAAGACGGGTTGCAAACCCCAATGATTGCATAGGTGTACCCGATCCCGCGAAGAAAATCAAATTTGCGATAACCAAAAGAGCTAAATACGGACAAGCCGCAAAGTCTCGCAAGAAGACTCAGCTTACAAATGTGACTGCTAGGAGAGTTAGGAAAGCTAACCAACGTCTAAAGAAAGCCCGTGGCTTCTGACATAGTATACAAATATACCAACCGTACCAACGGAAAGGTTTACATAGGCGTCACGAATAACGCGATTCGCAGACAGCGCGGACATCTATCCACTGGTTATATCTTTCACAAAGCATTAAAAAAGTACGGGATGGAATCTTTTGATTATGAAGTCCTCATAGAATGTTCTTCTAGAAATGAAGCATATGAACGGGAAAAGGAACACATCAGGGAATCAAATTCTATTACTCCTAATGGTTATAATATAACTCCGGGTGGTGCCGGAACAGGCGTTGGAGAAGATTCTAATAGAGCAATATTGACAGAAACACAAGCAAAATTCATAATAGCGAACCCGCGTGATTGTGTCTCCGTGGCGAATGGGTTACAAATATCTAGATTTACCGTTGGTGATATAAGAAACGGCAAATCATGGGAACATTTAGACAGAAGTAATGCACCGACTTATGACAAACCTTATGCGGCAAAACTAAATAAGCGACAAGCACAAGATATAATCAATGATATCCGTACTGCTAAGGAATTATCTGACATATACAATGTATCAGTAACTACAATTAGGAATATACGAATTGGTAAATATTATAAAGAACTTGATAGGTCTAGGATACCGGATTACATTAAGGTAGTTAGAAAACTAACACAAAACCAAGTGAAAATTATAATACACGATACTAGACCACATGCTGTTCTGGCACGTGAATATGATATAAGTACCTCACATATCAGGGACATACGAATAGGTAGAATTTTTAAGAATGTCAGCAGAGTATCTGCTCCAACATACCGAGATGGTAGGAAGAGTACCAAACATGCCACAATATGATAACAACGGCAATAGTGCCAGTGATACATACGAAGTACGACAAGCTGCCGGTGGAGAAAACCCAGATGCCGCTCCACCATTGGTGGCAGCGCCGATAAATCCCAGTTCAAACGCTGACGGTGAAGTTCAAGCCCGCGAGTTCGCCGAGGATGAAAAAATAAAAGATATTCATCGAAGGATTTGTGAGATCATGGAAGAAGATGAAGCTCCCCAACAGGCACCACAGGGACACAACACCGGACGCGTTCGCCGAAAGAACAATGCTCTCACTATGGACGACCTAGCCGGAATCGGCGGCGGACTTCATGATGCTGTCAGCAATGTCGGCATGGATTTGTTCCATGAAGGATACGCGGGTGGTGACAATGAAGCTGCCCAACTGGCCGAGTCTATGGCCGGACAGCCGATGAGCGAGCCCACTTGGGATTGGAAAGCTGTTAAGAGTGCAGCCACTCTTGGTAGCGGAAAGAGAGTACCAGTATGGATGGTAGAGAACACTTCTACCGGCATGCAGATCAACAAACCATTTCGTATTCAAGCTCCGGCTGAACGAATTGTGAGTTTGCTGAATGTCACGGGAAATGCAAATGACCCTCGTGTTCGACAGATTCAAGAAGATTACGACCAGTACGTAGTGCTTATGAAACAACTACGTAAGTGCAAGCAACTGTACGAATCCGGTAACCAGAAAGCTGGTCAAAACGGACGGCAGGTGGCTGCTAAACTCCGTGAGGTCAAGCAACGGCTTGGTCTTTGATAAATAACACAACAACAAGTAGATAGGAGCCGTGACTAATGTCGCTCGAATTTCTTAATGATACTCCCCAACGAGCCTTTCGCAAGTTAGAGCGGGATTTGATGCTGGTAAACCCAGAAGTTAAACTGGGACAGTACAAGGCTATGACGCCGCGTTCACTCGATTCTGTGATCGAATCACTGGATGGGAAGCGTGCTAACATGCTCGCCGAAAACACTTACGGTGCATGGTTGCAGAGTGAGGAATACGTCGAAATCCAACTCTTGAAGGAAGCAGTAACGTTCCTCAAAGAGTACAAGGAAGGTAAGCGTGACGAAGAAAACCTCGTACCGGGTTACACCTACTACAGAACAATCAAACAGTTTGGCGAAAACCTCGTCGGTCACCGTTGTTACTTCCGTGAAAACGCTATCCCAATGTGGGTACCATGGAAAGTAAATTCGAATGTTGCGAAAGCACTCGAAGTCATGCGACACGGTAGCGAAGAAGACTTCAGCCGAATTTATGTTGAGATGGCCAATGGTCGTCTTAATGCTTTGGACAAAGTTAGCATTGAACATTTAACCGAGTCTGATGCAGACGCCCTGAAGACTATCGGCAAGTACTGCGATACACGTTGGGACGGAGCATGGCCTTGGGAAACCCCTTCCCCTTACACAATTCGAGAATCAATCGAGGAAAACAACGAGATGAACCTTCAGACCATAAACGAGATGCAGAGCCGATTCACAACGCTGCTCACCGCGCTCAATGAAGATAGCATGGACAAATACGAAGTCATCGCCGCTGCTGAAGAAATGGCTGGCACTATCGAAAAGATGGTTGAACAGGTAGCTCGTCTCGGTGGTGAAGGCATTATCAAGCTGAAAAACCAAATCCGCATTTCAATGGGCGACGACGCTGCTGCACAGATTGAGGACAAGTTCCTTGAGCCTGTACGTCAAGCTGCCGATGCTCTGTCACAACTTCAGGCAACGATTCTACAGACCGTTGAGAACTTGAAGAACGCCGACGACGCTGGTGTTGGTGGTGATGTTGGCGGTGCTGATCCACTGGGCGCTGACCCAATGGGTGGCGGTGGCCTTGGCTCCCCAGAGGATGCCATGGGTGGTGATCCAATGGGTGGTGACGACCTTGGCGGCGACCCGCTTGGTGGTGACGAGCTTGCCGGTGATCTTGCTGACGCTAGCCTAGATGGTGGCGACGGCGAACGGCCAATGAAGGACATGTAAGTGACAGCCATCAGTGTGTCATAAGTGTACACGATTTATAAATTCACCTACACTGATGGTCGGTCGTATATTGGTGTAACAAATAATACCAAACGACGATTTAATGAACACCGTTTAGCTAAAAGTAAATGTGTATTCGATAACGCAATTCGGGATTTGGGTTTTGATAGTTTTTTGTATGAAGAATTGTATGATGTAAAAACTTGGATAGAAGCCGTAAAACTAGAATGTGAATGTATAGATCGTTATTCATCAATGTTCCCCGGTGGTTTCAATATGAATAATGGTGGTGCTGGAGCATCAAGTGAGAAAAAATATGGTGAAAATCACCATGGTGCTAAGTTGACGGAGAAGCAAGCAATATTGATAGTGTATGACCCCAGACCGGCACCCATAGTGGCTAATGATTATAATATTGCAAAACAAACAGTGAATTCGGTACGATCTGGTCACTCATGGGTACATCTTGATAGAACAGGTGCACCAGATTATGCTAGAGTACAACATCTATCAACCAGAGAAAAATCTGAAGTATTAATGTCTAAAGAGTCTCATGCTGCGTTATCACGTAAATACAATATAACAGGAGCAGCCATACGCAGGTTGCGAAAAAGGCATGGGATAACCGACGTTATTGACGGTAGAACAAATAGGATTTAAAATAATATGGCTACGAAGACCTTCAATGATGGATTTTATCCCGCAAGTCGCGCCCGCGACATCGCGGTCGGTAATGGTGCGTCCGACAATGACGTACTGGTCGAAATCAACAATCTGCAATTGCTAATCGACGGTGCCGCTCGTGGTGAAGATTTACGAGTTGAAGTTGGTATTGCAGAAGCTAACGCAACCCCAATGACCGATGCAACCACCGGCCCAATCTACCGCGAAGCTGCGTTCGGCACCAACGACTCTTTCGAATCCCTGTACCCGGGCCAACAACGCAGCGTTTACAATACCCGCATGAATCGTGTAATCGGATACCTCACTCGCTTGGGCTATGCCGTTCGTCGTGAAGACCAGACCGCAGCGTCTCCGACCACGTTCAATTGGGTTATCCGGTGGTAAGCGGACATGCCTGAAGCAGAAATCTATACCCTAGACGACATGCTCAACGAAGAGTATCAATCTGATCCGTTGGAAGACGCCCTGTTTGATGCCTTCAACGGCTCTAGTGCCTATGCTTCCGTGTACGGGGATCGGCGTATAATCGAACTCACGGTTGATGGCAGTGACGTAGTTACTGTTGACCACATGCAAAACTACACCCAACATATCTCTGATGTTGCTGAGAAGCTAGGTGCTGGCCGTGTTGAGTTTGTTGGCGTTGAAGGTGGCTCGGACTTCCGAATCAATCTCGTATTCAAATACTAATCGTTATTCACAAATTCCTGTTCTTCTAACAGGTTTTCATAGAACGTAACCATTTTTCGCATTTCGTCCAGTGTGGAATTGTTTTTCAACATGTTGACTCTCCAACTAACAAAGACTACATTATCAAGTGTATAACCACGACCGGAATCAATACGGTCGATAGACAGACTGTTATCGGTGCGGCTACCCCGTTCTACCCTGATGGGTATACCGAGAACAGGACAGGTTATTGGGACCGACATGTCAGCAATGTCATTACGGGTTAGAGTAAACTCTATACCAGCAAGTTTGGCACGGCTTTTGGATCGACTCCAAATCTTTTCGACGTAATCTTTAGGTAGGAACATACCAGTATGTATGAAAACTTGATACGGATTGAGCGAGATACCCCCAAGAAATATACCATCGTCGAATGGACACTGGGGAACAAGTGCACATTTGCCTGCTCATATTGCCCCGACGTACTCCATGATGGCTCAGCCGGTTGGCACGATCACGGGAAGCTAACTGAGTTTTTAGATGTATGCAGTGACCATTACGCCGTAAACCTCGACCGCGAATTAATCGTCCAGTACACAGGTGGTGAGCCCACGGTGTATCCCAAATTCAAGAAGCTGGTTGCCTACGCCAAAGAGCGTGGCATTGCACAATCCATGATCTCGAATGGTTCGCGAACACATCGGTTCTGGAAAGAGGTAGCGCCTGTGTTTGATAAAATTCACATATCCTATCATGCGGAAGAAGCAAACCCCGAACATACTATCGAAGTCTGCCGGATTATCTCGGAGACAACAGACTTGCACGTCAACATGTTGATGCTGCCCAACCGCTTTAGTGAATTACTTGCCGTTGCCGCACGCATTCGGGATGTATGCCCGCGCACGAATATTCAACTGAAGCCGTTACAAATTGGATTCGGTTCAGAATTGTATCCATATACCGACACCGAGAAAATGATCCTCGACAACATGCATGGGTTTGCAACTAATGCGGTCTACGAATCAAGATTCCCGACTGGATTATTGCACACAATAAATGCTAATGGCGCGAAGGGAGCCATGGTATCCAATGATTTAATACTGGAAGGTTCTAATAAATTCGAAGGCTGGTTGTGTGACATCGGAATTGATACGCTGAATGTTGACATGCGGGGAAATATCCACGGCGGGCTGTGCAAGGTAGGCGGAAGCTACGGCAACATTTACACGGGCGATTATACCTTACCTGCGGAGCCGTCAATCTGCACGAAGGAATGGTGCACCTGCCATCTCGATCTCATGGTCTCCAAAAGAAAGCAAGTACTGGTTGACGCACCGTCGTGAGTAGGTTCAAATACAGCGATGCAATTAATTATCCCGAGATGGAAAGTGTTACCGCAGAGAGTGGCAGTCGCGTGTACGCCACACCCTCGGGACCAGCCCCTAGCGTTACCACGATACTATCCACCATTCCACACCCCGGACTGGACGAGTGGCGTGAAAGAGTTGGTGAGGAAGAAGCAGCACGAGTCTCGTTAGAGGCAACAGACATCGGTTCGGCCATGCACGACATGTTGGAAGCCTACGTGCGCAAGGTGCCGTTTGAACCAAGAGGAATACCAGAGGAAGCCATCGCTAAGAAAATGTTCGCAGCGGTGCGTATGATGGGTCTGAGGGGACTCGACGAGGTATGGGGCATCGAGGTGCCCCTATACTACGAAGACCTCTATGCGGGGCGTACAGACCTCGTGGGCGTGTATAACGGCAAGCCGTCCATCATAGATTACAAAACTGCCAAGTATTTCAAAAAGGACGAGTGGATTCATGACTATTATCTCCAAACAGCAGCCTACGCGCTCGCTCATGACTGGATGTTCCCAGATTTTAAAATCGAGCAAGCAGTACTTCTCATCGGTACGAGACCAAATCCAGAATACAACGTACCACCTAAGTGTCAAAGTGTCACCGTGGACGCTGAACGCATGGAAGGATTCAAGGATGAGTGGGTCGAAGTCCTCAGTGGATTCATGGACGGGCTTTGTCCCGCGCCAGTGTGAAGCACGATATTATTGCCTTGAGGTAGAAGGCACGACAGTGGTGTTTGACATACCCGAACCC
>Ga0164315_10005099_pt1 | contig 10256 bp, 4 predicted proteins | sample GuaBasSedimGuay6_FD_113737 | JGI IMG/M metagenome (GOLD analysis project Ga0164315, IMG submission 113737) | Subseafloor sediment microbial communities from Guaymas Basin, Gulf of California, Mexico - Guay6, Core 4569-2, 0-3 cm | ecosystem: Environmental > Aquatic > Marine > Hydrothermal vents >...
CGCATCGAAACCTGAGATGCAAAATCACTCACTTTACAGCCGAGTTTTTCAACAGAATAGGCCAAAACCGGCCTCTCAGGCTTTCATTCCTACGCAATAATCTGACATTGATTGCCGTACTTTTCGCACAGTGCCGACCCTATGCCCCTTGGTTGGGCTTGTCCGGCCCTAGCCCCTTGGAAATTAATTAGTCAATTTCATGATCAATGCCAGTTGCTTCCACTTCTGCATCAAGAACTGAATTTCTGTTGAAAAAATTCCAGACTTCATAACTTCCATTGATATCTAAATTCAAATTTCCAAAGAAGGGAGGGAAGTACAAATTATTGCTGCCAGGCCAATGATGACCTCCTCCGGTTACCTTTATCTGAGCCACTTCTGCTTTACAATTGTTCAATTGTTGCAGTTCTGCTGTTGACGAGTCAGCCAGATTGATATTCGGGTACTCTCTGACAGATTGTCCATCATTACAGCCATTTTGATCTGCCCAAAAAGCGATTGTCTCCTCTCGAGATTTCGTAAATGAATCGCCTGGCGCATCATATTCAAAATTTGGATCTGTTGTTCCGTGAATATGCAAGATGGGTACCACACGTGTTGGTTCACACGGCAATGTGGCACGGGCAGGCCCGGCTACTGAAGCGATCGCTGCGAATACTTCAGATTGTTCGCAGGCCAAACGATAGCTCATTGATCCACCGGAAGAAAACCCCACTGCATATACCCGGTCGTTGCTAACTCTGTAATCCCTGTCTATATGATTGATCATGTCGACTAGAAACCCGGCATCATCAACATTGCCAGCGGAATAATATAATTTGTCACCCCCTGGACTTGAGTTCCATCCCTGACCATTTGGTGGAAGATCGGACAAGGTACTTGTCATCGTCAACCCATTCGGGTAGACCACCAGAAAATGCTCTATATCCGCAACAGCATTCATGTCGCTGTATATCATCTGCTGCTCTGCGTTCCCCAAATATCCGTGCAAGTTAATCACCAGCGGCCAGTCCTCACTGCCATCATATGCTTCAGGCGCATATAAAAGGTATGTGCGAAGGGATTCATCATAGATAAAACTGCGTTCCAGAACAGCTGCATGAGCTATTGATGTAAGAACGCAAAAGAGGAGGAAAATTACCGATAAGGTCTTATTCATATATAACTGATTGTATACTATTCTTTGTGTATGACGGTTCAAACAACCAGCCACTGACATCAAAGAAGCTAGCACATGACATTTTTTAAAGAATTGAAACGCCGCAATGTCTTCAAGGTGAGTGCCGCTTACCTGGTAGGGGCGTGGTTGATCATCCAGGTCGTGGAAACCGTTTTCCCGTTGTTTGGCTTTGGTAATGAACCCGCCCGGATCGTGGTAATCGTACTCGGTCTCGGATTCATTCTTACGTTGGTGATTTCCTGGGTTTACGAGTTGACCCCGGATGGTTTGAAGAAAGAAACAGACATACGCCGTAACCAGCGATTTTCTCGTAGTAGTAGTAACAGACTTAACTTTGTCATTATTGGCTTACTTGTGATGGCGGTGGGCTTTTTTGCCTATGACAAATTTGTGCTTGGCCCTGGTCGGGATGCGGCGGCGACCTTGAATGCTGTCGCACACCTGGCCGAGGTTCGTGAAATGGTGGGCGAGAGACAATTCGCAAAGGCTTACGCCCTCGCAATACAACTTGAGCCCTCATTTACTGACGTGTCCCTTAGCGAGGAACTGTGGCAGGCCGTCACACATAACGTAAATCTGACATCCTCCCCTACAGGCGCCCATGCCTCGATACGGGCGTACAACAGCGAAGAAAGTGATTGGGAAGAACTCGGCCAGACCCCATTGAAGGAAACGCGCGTCCCGCAAGGATTTATACGCATCAGAATGGAACTGGAAGGCTACCAGACATTGGTCGTGGCCAGCTGGGAAGGAGGGGAGTATCGCCTCGAACCGGTGGACTCACTCCCGCAGGACATGTTATATGTGGAAGGGGGGAATTTCAAAACCCTGATGCCGGAGCTTGGGTATCCGAGTATCGACCTTTCCGACTACCTGATCGACACCAATGAGGTTTCAAACCAACAATTTATGCAGTTCGTCGACGCGGACGGTTACAGCAATGCGGAGTATTGGGAACATCCATTCATGCTGGATGGGCGTGAGCTTTCGTTTGAAGATGCGATGGGCTTGTTCAAGGATCAGACCGGTCGTGCGGGTCCGGGCAGGTGGGAATTTGGCACCTACGCTGATGGAAAGGCAAGCCACCCGGTTGGCGGTATCAGCTGGTACGAAGCGGCTGCTTTTGCCCGCTTCAAAGGAAAACATCTTCCGACCCTCTACCATTGGTACTGGGCAGCCTTTGTTGATGCACAGCCGTTCATCCTGAGTGAGTTTATTGTGCCGGCCAGTAACTTCGGAGGCGAGGGTGCAGTTCCTGTAGGAACGCTTGACGGGATCAGCTCGTCAGGAACATTCGACATGGCAGGTAATGTCCGCGAATGGGTTTGGAACAAGGTCGGTGAAGACCGTTTCCTGCTTGGAGGTGGCTGGAATGATCCAAAATATACTTTTTCAGAGTCTAATGCCGAGTCACCTTTCAACCGTAGCGAACTCAATGGTTTCCGGCTTATCACGGTGCTGGACAACACGAACCTGGAGCTGGCCCGCAATCCGGTCCCTCCAAAGCATCGCAACTTCCTGGTGGAGCAACCGGTCACGGACGAGATTTTTGAGGTTTATCGCCGTTTTTACACCTACGATGCAACCCCTCTGAGTGCGGAGGTTATTGAACATGAAAATGCAGAGCACTGGACGCGGGAGAGAATCGAGCTAGATGCAGCTTACGGAAACGAGCGTCTGACCGCTTTCCTGTATATACCTCACGGCGTTGAACCACCTTATGAGACCATCGTGTATTTCCCGGGTGCCAGTGCCCTTTTTCGGCGTGAGAGTCCTGCGGTAGACGACAGCTTTTTGGGCTTTTTCCTGCTGAGGAGTGGCCGTGCGATCCTGTTCCCGATGTATAGGGGAACCTTCGAACGCGGGACTTTGCTCAGTAGCGACTATCAGGACGAGACAAATTTCTATCGCGAACACGTGATTCACTGGTCCAAGGATATTGGGCGTTCACTTGATTACCTCGAAACACGTTCCGACATCACGATCGACAGGCTCGGTTATTTCGGTCTCAGTTGGGGCTCTGCCGTGGCGCCCATCATGATTGCGATAGAGCCGCGCATCAAGGCGGCAGTGCTGGTGGTGGGGGGGCTGAATTTCCTTGCAACACAGCCGGAGGTCGACCCGCTTAATTTCCTCCCTCGTGTCAAGTCTCCCACCCGTATGGTCAATCTTACGGCTGACTATTTTTTTCCTTTGGAGACATCGGCAATACCGTTCTATGAGCTGCTGGGGGCCAAGCCCAAAGACATGGTTCTGATGGAAGGAGCCGGCCACTATGTGCCTAGAAATCGCATCATCACTGAGACATTGGACTGGTTCGATCGATTTCCGGTACGACAGCCATAGTCTTCAGCGTGATTGCCGGCTAATTTCGCCAGTTGTAGCGAATGGAAATACCCCACCATCTTGGTCGACCAAAGTATTGTGCGGTCATACCGAAAAGATCAGTGGTTGAGAGGTCAAAAGTCTGTACCAGGTATTCCTCGTCTGTGAAGTTGGTAACGTATGCCCGGAAGAGCCAATTACCGTTTTCGGAGAGGTAGGAAACCGACGCATCAAATACCTTATAATCGTCCCCCGTTACGTTGGGTAAATTAGTGAGCGCAAAAATTTGCTCAGAAAGATACACCCCGTTCACCTGCAGGGCCAATTCGCCAGCAGACAACGGAATTGCGTAGCGAACCAGACCATTAAGGTTGACCTCAGGTGTCTGGACGGCTCTGGAAGTGACCCCTGGCTCGACCACTACCTCGATATCGTTCCATGAGGCACCAAGGATGACATCCCAGTTTTCTCCGGGGGTGGCCTGGAATTCCAACTCAATTCCCTTGCTGGTCGCGTCCGTGTTGGAGGTGAATGCATCAAGCCCGATAATTGTGTAAGCCTGGTAATCCTGATAATCGTTATAATACACGGCGCCATTGAGTTGAACATTGCCATCGGCAAATGTGGATTTGAAGCCTAGCTCATATGCATCCAGAGCTTCCGGGCCATAGGACATGATTTCGTCAGTATACTCTCCAGACAGCGGGAAAAACGGTGCGTTGTATCCGCCACCTTTTACACCCCGGTTCCAACCGCCATATACCAGTATGTCATCTGATACGGTCCAGTTCAGTTGCACGCGCGCCGCCCAATCCGTGTCGGTACGTTCTCCATGATAGCTTGCTATCTGCCCAAGAAAATTGATGTTTTTGGGGAGATGGAAACCCCGGCCGAATGCATCGAGGTATTCTACGATATTACTTACGTAATCAAATTCCCTGTCATCGCGAATCACGCGACCACCGAGAATCAGATCGAGGTTGTCGGCAGTCGCTATTTCAAACTCGCCGAACAAGGATATTGACTGCAACTGGGAATGATATGGATTGTCCAGGCCGGCTTCCGCCCCGGGCGTTGGCGCTGGCCCCAATATCGGGTCAGAGGGGCCACCAACACTGTCTCTGATATCTAGATCCAAGTAGTATAATCCTGCTGTCCAGCGGAATTTTTCAGCCTCTGCGTCAAAGCGAATTTCCTGTGAAAACTGCTCGGCATCCGTGGTTAAGCCTTGGTTGACAAGCCGGACAGGCGAAGCATCAGAATCTTCAATATAGGTGCGCTCGACTGTTGAGAAATCCGTGATTGAGGTCATATTTACCGGGCCCAGCACCCACTTCAGGTTTGCGCTGAAACCCGCAGTTTCCAAGTCGTTGAAACCAGGACTGTCGTAATCACCGGCGAAAACATCACCATCGTTATCTGAATAGCCGCCCAGTACCGGGTTGGGCAAGCCTAGGGTCAATTGACCGGGCAGCAAGGAAGTCACGTTCTCATAAAATCCGGTGTCAATATCCTGTTGCGAAAACCTACTACTTAATAAGGCTTCAAAATTCTCGCTCGGTGTAAATAATAAATGCAGTCGCAGCGCCTGGTCATCAGCATTATTCAGCTTGCCTCCAAGGCGGTTGGTTATATAGCCGTCATTCTGATGCGTGGAAACCGCCAGACGGGCTGAAAATGTATCGCCAAACCCACCACTAACCGCACCTTCAAATCTCACTTGAGAATACTCGCCATACGTTAGTTGGGCATAGCCCTCAGCTTCGTGGGTGGGTTTCCTGGAGACAAAATGCAAAAGCCCGCCCGTAGCGTTACGGCCATACAGGGTGCCTTGGGGGCCACGCAGAATTTCGACCCGCTCCATATCGAACAACATAAAGCCAGTTCCCGACATCTGGCTGATATACACATCGTCCAGGTAGATAGCTACCGGGCCTTCAACATTGGTGGCGAAATCACTGTTGGTTGCACCACGGATAGCGATCGAATAATTTGACTCACCATTGGGTTGTACGATAGTCACGCCCGGCGCCATCTGCGCGACCTGCTGGGCATTTATGTAATTCAGAGACTCCATCTGCTCACCGGTCATCACGGTCATTGAGATACCGACATCCTGAGAGCTTTGCTCGCGCTTTTGCGCGGTCACAATAACCTCTTCGAGTACATTTGCGATGGCGTAGCCACCTCCTAAAAGCGTGCTTATGATAGCTAACTGAAGAAGACGGATCTTACAATCCAAATTAAAGCGTCTTTTCGGGTAATGCGGATGCAACAGTCGTGGTTTGGAAAAGGGCCTCATCATGATTTCTATTTTTAATATGAGTATGAGTATGAGTAAAACAAACGCCATATTGAGTATAGGAGGAATAAGAACTCTTTTCCATGAGTCAACGCGGAAGAAGGGAACCAATTTCAAATATCCGTTAATGGCCGACTAATGTCAGGAAGTCTGGCTGGCAAGAGTTGCAACTGGTCCTAGAGAAAGTGATTCATCTGCCCATATGATTAGCAAGGCAATGACTATGTGGGCAACTTCTACCTTAAAGACGTTGCGGCGTTTGAGTTCAGCGAAGAAGCTCAAGATTCAGCTTCCTCACCCCTGGCCTGCAATTCTGTCCAGTATTTTAGCAGTCCCATCTTGTCGAGGATTTTCTCCCAACGTGGGTCGTCGTGGAGAGGAGCCAGCCACGAGTTGAGGATTAGGTGAGTCATATAGGGTTCTTTCTGCTCAAAGGCAATATCCAGCCACTCGAAAGCCTTGTCGAGGTCGCCATGCCAAGCGTAAGTCTGAGCGATACCAAAGGGCCAAGTCTGGCTATACTCGTCGATCATATTCTGCCGTATCGGCCGTTCTTCTTCATGACGCCCGAGGCTGTGTAAAACTAATGCTGATATGCCTCTTTGCCACATGTTCTCTGAATCAAAGTTCAGGTATTGCAGGGCTTCTTCCGGTTTCCCCTGTCGGGCGAGTGTGGAGGCCAGATAGGACTTGACGGCCTGCAAACCCCAATCAGGATACAACTCGATAATTTGCCGATAGACTCTTTCCTCATCTTCAAGTTGCCCCAGTGCCCAATAGGTAGTACCGAGGTTTTCCAGGCCCGAATAGTCAAGCGGGTCCAGATCAACACCGAGCTGAGCCAACTCCAGCGCTCGCTCCGGGTCTCCCAGCGTGAGTGCAACCCAGGTGGCGAATCTAAGTACAGGTGCGTTTTTAGGTCCGTACTTTAACGCCGTACGCGTGGTCACTTCGGCGTTGGACCAGTCCCAATCATAATAAAACTGTATTCTGGCCAGTGCCACCCAGGCTTCAGCCAGTTCATCATTGAGTTCCAGCGCACGCATGGCTGCCTGGCGCGCGGCTTCCATACCCTCTTGCATGTCAATATCGCCGTACTTTGCCTGGTATCTCAAAACAGTAGACAAACCTTCCCAGGGAGGGGCGAAGTTTGCGTCGAGTGCGATCGATTCCTGATAGGCTGTCACTGATGATTCCCGGGATTCCCTGGTGCGCAACGTGGCAAGATGTTTACCCCGTAAATACAACTGATAGGCTTCCACATCCGTTGAAGTCGCTGAGGGTGCCTCTCCTAATAATTGAATATGAAGGGCCTTGACCACTTCCTGTGCGATTTCGTCTTGAATGGCGAAAATATCATCCAGTTCCCGGTCGTAGGTCTCCGACCACATATGCACATCGCTGCCCGCTTCTATCAACTGGGCCGTAATGCGCACCCGGTTGCCTGCTTTGCGTACGCTGCCTTCAAGGATATGCGCCACGCCAAGCTTTGCAGCCACTGTGGGGATATCAAGATTCTGGCCTTTGAGACTGAACACTGAGGAACGGGAAGTCACTCTAAGCTCAGGTATCTTGACCAACAGGTTCAACACTTCCTCGGTTATTCCGTCAGAAAAGTACTCTTGCTCCGGATCAGAAGACATGTTCGTAAAGGCCAGGACAGCGATTGATTTGCTGTCTGGGGCTTTCTCTTCTGCGACAGGGCCAGGATCAGTCATATCTACAGCCTGTACTGCTTCAGTCTGCAGCAGCTCGGCATCTCGTTTAGGGTCCAGTATGAACTTGTCGACGGAAAAGTAAGCAAGCGCCAACACCAGTGCGATGACAATAGTGCGATTCAGTATGCCCCCTGTTGCATTGGCAATAGACTGATCCTGGTCGACACCTTTATCTTTGATGATGCCTTCAGGCGTCATCTCATAGGCCCAGGCAAAAAATATCGCCAGTGGAAAACCTAGAATCAGGAAAAATGCCAGCGCACTGTTGATCCACTCGGGCAGGCGCAGGGCCGGCCCCATGACTTCGCCGGCCTGCATGATCAGCCAACCAACAATCACATAAGCAGCAGCGACCTTGAATACGTTACGGCGTTTGAGTTCGTTGAATAGTGACAAGGGCTGACTTCTTAATGTCCGTTATTGCTGTGAAGCATAGTTGTTTAACCAACAAATGCCAAAGGAATCGTTGAATAGCGCAGATTGACGGTTACCTGAGGGGCCGCTGTTGGCCGAGGCTGTGTGATAACTCGATAATTGGACGATAGCTCGTCCCTAACGGCTGTTATCCGGCTTCTCACGGGTTATGTGAGCGATATTTTTGACCGGTGATATCTGACTTCGATGATCTTAATCACCAGAACAACTGCCTGAGAACGCCCGTCAGGGGGTAATCGACATGTTTTGGGGCATCGGGTAGGAGGCGGGATTGCTCCCGCCGTCCTCCCACACCACCCGGGCATACGGTTCCGTACCACGGCGGTTCCTGTCAACATCACTTTCATTGTCAAACGTCGCCTGATCTCCATTAAGCGCCCAACCTTGTGTTACGGATACTGTCCGCTACTTCCGGTTGCAGGCCCCATACGGGCATCTGCTCTGAAAATACAGAGATCGTCAACATCGCATCATTCACAGGTTCAGCCCTTCAGTTGCCGGTTAACAGCCTACTATGGCCTCTGCTGACTTCTGATAATCCATCCCACCACCTTACGACAGTGGTAGCCAATGGCAGATCATCAGATCTCCCAGGGTAATGCACGCAGACCTTCACACTTATACCCGCCGCATATACGTCCACAGTTTCCGTACAAGTACCGGGCTTTGAAGATATTGGACTTCTTACCCACTGTGACCGCCTCATATGCGATTTCTGTTCGTCGAGCCAGTGCTTTGCCTTCAGCTTCCTTCAGATTCCATCTCGCGATGGACACCCTTGCCATTCGGCTAATCGTTCCCCTTGTCGGGCCGATAGCGGACTTTCACCGCCAAGTCATCCAGCCACCACCACAGTGACTGAAACAGCGCCATGCCTGGCGCACCAATAAAAGAGGGGTTTACACCCCTATCGCCTCAATGTACACCCCCGATGCGACCCAAGTGGTATGACGCTCATATGCGAAATCCTCAGTTCCCTTGGAAGCCAGAATACGTGTTCCTCCAAAGTGACAGAAATCCGAAATGAATGAACCATAAGTGTTTGCTACTCGCCTTCCTGCCTCACAAAAACACCACAATCACCATCCTGATCCACCGTCACATCAAAAACAATCGGACAACAACAAACCTGGCAATCCTCGATGTAATTCTGATGAGGAACCGAAGGATCCAAAAGCACATCAATGCTTTCCCCACAGTAGGGACAAGCAACGCTTTTCTCTTGCAGACCAAACATTCAAACACCAACCACATCGAGGCAAAAAACAGACAACCACTTTAAGCGATACACTTATTAAATAATTTACTATAATAACTGTATCACTTAACGTCTTTACCTGGAATCCTGCAGTACTTATGACTGAAAATATTTCGAAATCAGATCCCAGATTGGCAGCATTCGAAGAAAAAGTTGCCAACGATCAGCGCATCGAACCAAAAGACTGGATGCCCGATGCTTTCAGAAAAAACGTACTGCGACAAATGTCCCAGCACGCTCATTCCGAGGTCATCGGTATGCAACCGGAAGGTAACTGGATTACGCGTGCACCGACACTTTATCGCAAGGTAGTTTTACTGGCAAAGATCCAGGATGAGGGCGGGCACGGCTTATATTTGTACAGCGCGGCGGAAACACTCGGCACTAGCCGCGAGGAAATGGTGCAGGCACTGCACGATGGTAAAGCCAAATACGCTTCCATTTTTAACTATCCCAGCCTGACCTGGGCAGATATCGGTATGATCGGCTGGCTGGTCGATGGTGCAGCGATTGTGAACCAGGTATCACTGCAACGTACCTCTTACGGTCCGTATTCAAGGGCTATGATCCGTATCTGCAAAGAAGAGAGTTTCCATCAGCGTCAGGGTTACGAGGCCACCATGGCATTGGCACGCGGCAGCGCTGAGCAAAAGGCCATGGCACAGGATGCATTGAACCGTTGGTGGTGGCCATCGCTAATGATGTTCGGGCCACATGATAGAGACTCAGCCCACAGCGGTCAGTCAATGAAATGGAAGTTGAAACGCGAGAGCAACGACGTGCTGCGACAACGATTTATTGACCAGACGGTGCCACAGGCTGAATTTATAGGTCTGGAAATCCCCGACCCGGATCTGAAATGGAATGAAGAACGTGGCCATTACGATTTTGGTGCCATTGACTGGGATGAGTTCATGCAGGTGATTGCAGGCAATGGCCCATGCAACCGCCAACGCTTGCAACATCACATCCGCGCCCAACAGGACGGCCAATGGGTTCGTGATGCCATGCATGCCTATGAACTGAAACGCAAGGCAC